>Ga0209723_1000135_pt1 | contig 146549 bp, 121 predicted proteins | sample BiotimSIPDNA_2_FD_185750 | JGI IMG/M metagenome (GOLD analysis project Ga0209723, IMG submission 185750) | Anaerobic biogas reactor microbial communites from Washington, USA - Biogas_R2 time_0 SIP DNA (SPAdes) (version 2) | ecosystem: Engineered > Bioreactor > Anaerobic > Unclassified | place...
GGAGACGCGCCGGCGCATCATCGCCGTTCTCGACGCCATGCAAAACAAGCAGGACCCCCGGCCGCCAAAGAAGCACAACAACATTCCGCTGTAGGCTGTGTTGGTGGATGGTGGATGGTGGATGGTGGATGGTGGATGGTGGATGGTGGATGGTGGATGGTGGATGGTGAATGGCTTGTGGATGCAGGGCGGGGCTGAAGACTTGCCACGGGTCTGAAAGCCCGCCATCCGTTCGATGATGTGCTTGCGCCCGCGCCGGGTATATCTTACTTGGCATGTCTGAAGCGTGAAATTGCGGAAAAAATCCTTAATAAATGAGGGAGTATTTCCTTATGCGGTGCCGTCCGTTTTCGGCTGTCCGATTTTGAAATATCAGGTATATACCTACTAAATCCTACAAAAAATCATAATAACTCATTTACAAAAAGCCCGGCGAATGCTATTAAGCGTTTGGCTAAGTGTAACACAAATCCAGGGAGCGCCGGTTCGGACTTGCCTATAAAGCTTGTTCGGAAACTTAACGGTTTTGTCATCATCCTGTCATAAAGACGGGATATAAAACGTCCCATCAGCGCGCGGTCCTGAAAATAAGGATGAAAACCGGTTTTCCGGGTTAAATAAAATGGTTTATAGGAGGAGAATAATGAAGAGATTCACGGTCATTTTGCTTGCGCTGGGGATCGTCGCGGCCTTCAGCACAACGGTTTTCGCCCTCGATGTCAAATTCAGCGGCGAGTTTTACGCGGCGGGAATGTATCTGGACAAGACGTCGCTCAATAAGGATTCGTATCTGAAGGGGACGCCCCCGGCGATCGTTGCGTCCAACGTGAGCACGGCTTTTTATTACCAGCGGCTCCGGGTCAGAACAGAGTTCATCATAACGCCCGGGCTGAAACTGATTACCCGCTTCGACGCCATGGAGCGGATTTGGGGCGCCAACAGAAGTGCTCCCGGCACGGCGCTGGCGGCGGATTCGGCGGGAACGCGCGCTGAAAACGAAAACATCGCTTTCGACTGGGCATACGTGGAATACAAATCGCCCATCGGCATTTTCAGCGCAGGCTACATGAACGACGGCTCAACGGGAACCATTTTCGGCAACAGTTTCGGCGCGAAAGGTAGGATCAAGTATTCGAACAGCTATGGCCCCGTGACAGTGAATCTGGCCTACACCAAGGAGAGGGAAGCCAGCCGCAACGCCGTCAACGCGGTAAACACCGTCGATGCGGACAACGACAAATACGGCATTGAAGGTGTCTTCCGCTGGAAAGGCGGCCGCGCCGGTTTGAACGTCAATTACTACAACTATGCCAACACACGGCCTCAACTGGTCGGTCCCTACCGGAGAAATTATTTCCTGATCACGCCTTATGTGATGGCCAAGCTGGGGCCCGTGGCCGTACAGGGAGAATTCAACTACCTGACCGGTAAAGACAAGTCTGAAAACGGCGGCCTGACCCCCGACGTCACGCTGGAAAACTATTCGGGCTGGATTGACGCCACGGCGGATTTCAAAATGTTTTACGCGGGCGGCAGCATCGCCTACGTTTCCGGCAACGATCCCGGCACCGCCGACAAGAACGAAGGCGGCCTCATCAACGGCGGGCGCGACTGGAATCCTTGTCTGATCATGTGGAACTATGAACGCACCAACTGGGCGGGAGCTCTCGCGGGTTTTGACGCGGCGGCGCAGGACACCGGCATGGCCAACGGCTGGTTCTTCCAGCTCCGGGGAGGTGTGCGGCCCGTTCCCGAACTGGACGTCATGGCGTCCGTTTCCTATGCCAACGCCGATAAAAAGCCGGCCGGTTATCTGTACAATGCCTACGGGTACGAAGTGGACCTGACGGCGACCTACAAAATCACCAACAACCTGTCCTACATGCTCGGCTTCGGTTACCTGTTTGCCGGCGATTACTACAAAGGCAAGCTGGACACAAACCAGATCACCAACGATTACCTGGTGGTCAACAAGCTGACGCTGACGTTCTAAACAGGCGACAGCCGAAGGGCCATAAACCCTCGAAGAAAGAAAATCCCGCGGGGCAGCCCCCGCGGGATTTTTATTGGGTGCGCCAGGCAGGGCAAACCCCCTGCCTGGCGCTGCGTTTTTTGAAACCGGGGCCGGGATTTTCCCGTAAAAATCCGTTGCAATGCGCATCTACATATCGTATTTTTAAAGGCGTATACCGCACGGAAAAAATAGGGGAGGAAGAAGAATGAATTTCACAATTGTTTTGCTCATCGTTGCCGCCTGTCTGGCCGTCGTGTTCATCATCCAGAATGTGGCGGCCGTTACGGTGGGAATTTTTTTCTGGGAAATTTCTCTGTCTCTGGCGCTTTTGATCTTCTTCATCCTCGCGCTTGGTTTTGTCATCGGGTGGTTCCTGCACAGCTTTCTGGCGTACCGCAAAGTCAAACAGGAGGTGGCGGAAATTCAAAAAGACCTGCGCATCGGCAAAAAATAGGTCCGCGCGCGGGGCGGCGAATATCAATCTGCAGGAGAGAAGGGAGGTGAAAGACGGTGAATAAAGCGGAGCAGATTTATTTTCTGGACAGTCTGGCCGGAATTTTGATCCGGTGCTTTTTCCTGACCGTTCTTTTGTTGGCCGTGTGGTTTGTTCTTTTCTGGCTGGCGGGGGATTTTATTTATGATGTGCATTCATACTGGTTCGACATGGACTGGTACGACTACAACCTGGTGTTTTACTACGGCATGGCTTTTGTAAAGCTGTTTGCCTTCGTTGTTTTTCTTTTTCCCTACATCGCCATCCGCCTGGTGATCCGAAAAAAACTTTAACCCCCGTCTTGAAATGAGATCGACAGGAAGCGGTTGCCCGGGCAGAGTCGCGGCCGCTTCCTGGAACGGTCAACGTTTGCTCTTCTCCATCCATTTCTTTCCTTCCAGCACCCGCGCGGTGAGCATGGAGGCGACGTTGTCTCCCACGGCGTTGACCATCGTGGCGGGAGCGTCCACCAGCGCGCCGATCATCGTGATGAGCGGAAACGCTTCGGGCGGAAGATTGTACAGCGACAGAATCAGCAGTTCGCCGATGGTGCCGCCTCCGGGGATGCCGCTTACGACCACGCCCGTCAACAGCGCGATGCCGAGCGCCGTGAGCAGCGTTTCCACGCCGGCAAAGGGTATGGAAAAAATGCCGAACAGGAAGGCGATCTTGAGCACCGCGGCGAGGCACGAGCCCTCCATGTGCATCGTTGCCCCGACGGGAATCACCACCTTGCTGATGTCCGGCGGCACGCCGATCTTATCGGCGGCCTGCAGGTTCAGGGGCAGGGTGGCCATCGAACTGCCCGTGGCGAGCGCCGTGGCGGCGGGCGGAATAATGTTGCTCCAGAATTTTTTTACGCCGGGGCCGCGTCCCGCGATAAATGCGTAAAGCGTGAAAGCCAGGAAAAAATACACAATGGCGGTCGGATAATAAAGCATCATGGCGCGTCCGTAGGATCCCAGAAGCTCCGGGCCGAAGACGCCGACCAGATAAGCGAAGTAGGCGCAAAGGCCCACGGGCGCATAATACATGATGAAGGAAATCAGCTTCATCATCACGTGGTTGGCGGACGCCAGAAACGCGGTAAAGGCCTTTCCCTTTTCGCCCGCCGCGGAAGCCGCCAGCCCCGTGAGCAGAGAAAAGACGATCAGCGCCAGCATGTTGTTTTTGGATAAGAGCTGGGAAAAATCGCCGACCGTGAACGCCCGGACGATCGCGTCCGTCGCGCTCAGCGTCTGGATGTCCGTTGCCGCCGGCAGAGGAATGCCGGCGCCGGTGCCCGGGGGATAAACGACGACGGCGGCAATCATGACCACGGAGGCCAGAAGGCCCGTGAGGACGAAGATCAGCATCATCACCGCGAGGATTTTTCCCAGGCGCCGCAGATCGGCCATTTCCGCCACGGTGGACGATATGGAAAAGAAAACCAGCGGGACGATTACCGTAAACAGCAGGTTCAGAAAAATGTCGCCCAGCGGCTTGAGCCGGGCGGCCTGTGCCCCGCAGACGACTCCCAGAACCGCGCCGACGCCGATGGAAGCGATCAGCAGAAGCGAAAATCCGTAAGATTTCAAAAACGGCGGCCAGTGCGCTTGCATGCGGTTATTTCACCGGGAAGTTGAAGTAGGTCTCCGGATACGGTTCGTTCCGGAGCGTGAAATGCCACCACTCCTTGTTGTAGTTGTTGAATCCGTGCTTATCCATCAGCGTCTTGAGCAGCAGGCGGTGGCTTCGCTGCGCGAGGGCGATGTTCGGGTTGTCCGGATGGGACAGTTCGTGAAAGCAGTCGAACCCCGTGCCCATGTCGAGCGAGTTGTCGGCAAAGCGCACGCCCGCCGGCAGAAAACACGCTTTCAACGGATCTCCGGACGTGTATGACGGTTGCAGGGCGGCGGGCAGCGCGACGAGCGTCAGATCCACCGTGCTGCCGCGGCTGTGGCTCGACCGTTCGGCGATGTATCCGTCGCGGAAGAGATTGCGCTTGTCGATCATGGGGTAAAATTCCTCCCGGGTCTTGGTGTCCGCGATGTCTTTGGCCCAGCGCACGAAGTGATCGACCGCCCGCTGCGGACGGTAACAGTCGTAAATTTTGAGAGTGATGCCGAAGGGGCGAAGCTCCTTTTGCACGCCCGCCAGCGCTTCGGCGGCGCGGCGGGTGAGAAGGCAGGCGGGCTTTTCATAGCCGTCCACGCGGACGCCCAGGAAATTGTGATCGCTGAAGTAGCGGATCTCCAGCAGAACGTCGGGGATGATCTCTTCGATCTGGACGAAATCGTCCGGCATCTCCTCCGTTTTTGTCGCCGCGGCGGGAGCCGGCATGCAAAGCGCAATCACTGCGATGAAGGCGGCAAACCATCGAATTGTCATTTACGGATCCTCCTTGGAAACAGGTATGGGGTTGAGCCAAATTCCGGGGCGGGCTGCCGGATCCAGCCAGGCCAGAATTTTGCGGATATCTTCCTCGGCAACGGCCACGCAGCCGGACGTGGTCGATTTCGGCCCGGCCCATACGTGGAAAAAAATGGCGCTCCCGCGGCCTGGAACGACCGGATCGGTATTGTATTCGATCACCAGGCCGTACTTGTACAAATCGTCGGCGCGCCTCATGGATTCGAAGGAAGACGCGCGGGTTTGGGACTGCTTGACCCAGCGGTTGTAATCGGGATCGGCAACGTCGTCGATCCACACGTCGTCGGGCAGGGCCCGGCGGTAAGGCAGGCGCGTGTCGATCGTCTCATCGTACCCGAAGGCGGTTCCCAGACGGAAAAGCCCTGAAGGGGTCCTGCCGTCGCCTTCGCGTTTTTCGCCCGGAGACGCAAAGCCGTTTCTGCCGATGACGGCGTCGATCGGATCCAATGCATGGCGCCAGGTGTTCTCTGCCTTTTGAAGCGCGTAAACCCTATGCGATGTAAAAAAGAGAAAGCTGTCGTCCACGACCACCAGCGCCTGGCTTGTTTCAGGCGGCATCTGCGGGCCGAGCAACAGCGCTCCGGCCGGTTTGATTCCACCGGCGGAGAAAAAACCGGCGCAGGCCGTCGCCGACAGAAATACCAGGGCCGAAAGGCAAGAAAGAATGGCGACGTAGACGGGATTTCGTTTTTTCATAACCTTCCTTTTCCGCTTGCCTCTTTCTAGTGGAAAGGCGGCCGTTTTTCAACAAAATTATCCGTGGGAACCGTAAATAAAGCGCGGCCGCGATCCGGGGAACTGATTGTCAACGGCAACGAAATGGTATATAGAAAATCCATTCACTGAGCATGGGGACGATACAGGGCAAGAATGTCGGCAACGCCGGAGAGTCCGATTTCTTCGCGCGAATATCTCACGGAAGGAGATGGCGTACTTGTGGAGCAAAAAAGCAGTCTCATGATTCCTGAAGAAAGAAGAAAAAAGAAACGCCGGGCGGATGATGTCCGCTGGGGGGATGATCTGATCAAACGCTATGAATTTCTGCTGCATCATACGCGGGACAACATCTTTACCGTCCGGTACCAGGATAAAAAAATTCTGGATGCCAACGCCGCGGCAATGGACGCCTACCAGTATTCGCTTGCGGAATTCCGGTCCATGACCATGGACGATCTCCAGCCCGCCGGTTTCACTCCGCACAGCGCGCCGCGGCCGGGCGCAGGTTCCCGCGTCGTTTTGTTTGAAACCACCCATGTGCGCAAGAACGGCGAAACCTTTCCGGTCGAAATCAGCTCGCAGGGGATGATGATGGGCGGCGAGAGGGTTTTGTTGTGCATGGTCGGAGACTTGTCGGACAAGAAACAGTCCGCGGAAGCCGTCCGCCGCAGCGAAAGCAATCTGCGCGCGCTGCTTAACGCCGTCAACGAATCGCTGCTCCTTCTGAACAAGAACGGCACCGTCCTGGCCGCCAACGAGGTGTTGGCCAAGCGCCTGCGCCTGACGGTCGACAGGATCATCGGCGCGAATTTTTATGATTTGCTTCCGCCGGATGCCGCGAAGGAAAGACGAAAACAGGCGGAGAAGGTCATTTCCAGCGGGAAGCCCGTCCGCTTCGTGGATCTTCGCAACACCCGCTATATCGATCAGGTGATCTACCCGGTCTGCGACGAAACGGGGGAGGTGGTCCGCCTGGCTTTTTTCGGGGCCGACATCACCCAGCGCCGGGAGATGGAAAAAGGCCTGGAAGCCCTGGCGCTTTCCGATCCGCTGACCGGCCTGTACAACCGGCGGGGATTCTTTACCCTTGCCCCGCGCGAGCTGAAAAGGGCGGAGCGATCGGCGAAGGGCCTGCTGCTCTTTTCCGCCGACGTGGACGGCCTCAAGGAAATCAATGACCGTTTCGGCCATGAAGAAGGAGACCGCGCGCTTGCGGCTTCCGCAAAAATCCTGACGCAGACCTTCCGGGGCTCCGACATTATTTCACGGATCGGCGGCGACGAGTTCGCCGTCCTGGTGACGGACACGGACGAATCGCTGATGGAAAAAATGCTGCTGCGGTTGTACCGCCTGATCAACAATCTGAACTCCCGGAAAACGGCCCGCTATAAACTGGCCATCAGCATCGGGCATGCCTTCTGCGGTCCGAAAAAGCCGGTAACGCTCGACGAGCTCATTTTCCAGGCCGATCAGCGAATGTGCCGGATGAAGAAAATCAAGTACCGGCAGGCCTGAATAAAAAGCCGGCCTTACCGGACTTCAAACGCCACCGAATCCACGACCGTGTCGCGTTCGTCAACGATCGCCAGCACATGACGGCCGGCCGCCGGGGTCCAGAGAACGGTCGAACCTTCCTCTGCGAGAAGCTTTTCATTCAGCCGCCAGCGCGCGGGCCTGTCTGTCCGGGCGACGAAGCCGACCTTTTGCAGGGCCGCGGGAATGTCGGGATCCAGCGCGATAATCGTTCCGGAAGGCGGATAAACGATGCGCGGATGATTGCGGTGAACACCGGAAGCGCCGGCGGTGGGCAGGGTTCCGGCGAGAAACCATTCCGCGCGGTTTTCCCCGTCAACCGGCTCGACCCGGACAAGCCCCCGGGGCGGCGTCGGAGAACGGCCGGCGCTTGCACTGTGCAGCTTATTCATGACGCATCTCCACAGCGGCGCGGCGCCGGTGATGCCGCTCACGTTCCACATGGAATCGCCCGCGAAATTTCCCATCCAGACGCCGACCGTGTAGCGGCTGGAATAGCCGATGCACCAGTTATCCCGCATGTCCTTGCTGGTGCCGGTCTTGACGGCCGTCCAGAAGCGCGTGGCCAGCGGATTTTCCAGCCCGAATGTTTCACTGCGCGCATCGCGGTCCGCCAGAATGTCCGAAACGATGAAGGCGGCCTCCGGCGAGAAAGCCTGTCGGCGGCCTCCGGCGGTACGTCCGGCGGGCGGGATCAGGCAGGCTTCGCTCCAAACGCCGCCGTTGGACAGCGCCCGGTAGGCGTTGGTGAGATCCCACAGGCTGATGTCGGCCGACCCCAGCGCCAGCGCCAGACCGTAGTAATCCCCCGACTCCGTCAGACTGCCGAGGCCCAGCCGCCGCAGGACCTTCAGGAAGGGTTCCGTTCCGACCAGGGCCAGCGTGCGCACGGCGGGAACGTTGAGCGAGGACGCCAGGGCGACGCGGACGCTCACCGGGCCGTGGAAGGATGCGTCGTAGTTTTTCGGCTGATATATGCCGCCGCCTAAGGAAACATCCAGCGGAGAATCGTCAAGGAGCGACCGGGCGGTTAAAATGCGCTGGTCCAGCGCGGTAGCGTAAAGAAAAGGCTTGAGCGTGGAGCCGGTTTGACGCGGCGCCCGCACGCCGTCCACATACGTTCCCGCGGCCTGGGACGTATAGCTTGCATAGGCCAGAACCTCGCCCGTCTTGTTTTCCAAAACGAGCAGCGCGCCCTGGCGCACGTTTAAGCCGGCAAGCGCATCCACCTGCCGCGCCAGTTGTTCGACCGCGAATTTCTGCAGACGGGCGTCCAGAGTCGAGCGCAGGTGAGCGCCGGGCGGCTGACCGGTCAGCAGCCGCCTTCCCGCATGCGGCGCCCAGGCGGCGCGCGGATGAACGCGGGCGATATTCGGACTGAGGCACAGGAGGCTTTCGGCAAGCGCGGCGTCGGACACCTGCCAGCCGAGACGTCCGCCGAGATGCCGCGCGCGCGCTAGAAGCAGCCGGGCGCCGGCGTTGGGCGCGCGGATGAGGGAGGCCAAAACGAGCGACTGGGCCTGGTCCAGACCGTGGGGATCTTTTCCAAACAGGCCACGGGAGGCGGCGGCAACGCCCGAATATTCACCCCGGAACGTCACGAGATTGAGATAGGCTTCCAGAATTTCGTCCTTCGACCAGCGCTTTTCGATGTCGCGCGCCAGCCGGATCTGGGCGGTTTTTTGGCCGATGGTTCGCTGACGCGCTTTGACGGCTGTGCTGCGATCCAAAAATGACGCCAGCTGCATGGTGATCGTGCTGGCGCCGCGCAGCCCCGCGCCGGAAAGAAATTCCAGCGCGGCCGCTCCCAGCGCCCGGTAGTCCACGCCGCCGTGCGCAAAGAAGCGCTTGTCCTCAGAGCGAATGACGGCTTGTTTTAAAGACGGGGAAATATCGGCCAGCTTCGTCCAGTCCAGCCGACGGCCCCGCCGGTCGGTGCGCAGCTCGTGCAGGACTTCGCCGCGGCGGTCCAAAAGCAGTGAGTCCGATTTCACATGGGCCGCCCGGACGTCCGCAAAAGAGGGCAGGGCCCCAGCGGCCTCCATCCTGAAAACACAGGCCATCCCGAAGGCGAGAAAGAATATGCACCAGCGCTTCATTTTTTTCCCCTCAAGCAAGAGAGCGGTTGCGTCGCGTACTGTACAACTAAAACATCCTCTTTTGTCCCCGGTTCGCGGGGGTGTCACAAAGTGACAGGGGCGGTGTTTCGCCACAAGGCGGACCTGAAGGTCCGCCCTACACTCAAATGCCTACGAGCTACGATCTGATTGCTCTCCATCTCCTCTTGTTCCCGCCGTCTGCCGGCCTTTTACGGAACCACCGTGAACACCGCGTTTGGCCGCTCGCCCAGCATTTCCGGAAAATACATCGCTTCCACGCGTGTCGCCGGCATCTGGAAGGTTCCGCCGGCGTTGAGGCGGACCGTGTATTCCAGGCGCCAGCGGCCCTTGGGAACGAACTCGTAGTAGGCCCGGAACGCTTCAAACGACCTCTCTTCAAACGCGGGCCACACCGCTCCTTCTTTCTTTTCGTCCGCCGTCAGAATCCGCGAATCGCGACCCAGTCCGCCGCCCAGAATTGTCGATCCCGCCGGCACCGGGTCGCTCACAACCACCCAGGTCTGGTCTGCCTGCGCTTCCAGGTCCAGCCGCACGCGGAGCACGTCGCCCCGCGTCCAGCGGGTTTTGTTTTTCTGCGTCACGGGCATCACCGTTTTTGTGATCGTGTAGCCGCTGGAGAAGGGCCGGCTAAGCGGAATTGCCGCCAGACTCGAAACGGCAAGCCAGGGCTTGCCCGTTCCCTCGTGCCGGACGTCGACTTGCGCTTTCGCGCAGGGCCAGGCGAACAGCTCCGTTTTGCCTTCGGGGGAGGCGCTCCAGTCGAGCGTTTTCGTCTGTCCGCCGATCGAGGCGACGGTTCGGCCGGCCACCGGCTCGGCTTCAAAGGTTTGTGAAAATTTTTCCATGGCGAGAACGCCCCAGGCGTTGGCCGTCGTCAAATCCCAGTGGCCCCGCTTTTGCCTGGCCAGCGCCCCCCGGGCAATCCGCGGCATGTCTTCTTGCCAGGCCGGTTCGTTCAGAAGCGTCAAAACCGCGCGCACGGCGTTTCCGTCCACCGATGTCAAAAGCCACCACAGATGATCCGACGACGCGGTCGAAAATCCCATCGCCCTGCCCTGAAAATTCATCCGCGCGCGCAGGACTTGCTCCGCTTCCCGGATGCGCTCGTCGCGCCCGGGAATGCCGGGGACATTGCGCAGAATGCTGCGCCAGTCGATAACGGCCGATGTCGGCCACAGATTCGGCTCAATCGTGATCGAATCCAGCATCGCCGTTGAAGCCCTGCCGTCGCGCGCCAGGGCTTCAACGGCCGCAAGCTTGCGGAGGGCGAGATCCGGCGCGGCAAAAGAAGGCGCGCAGCTGTATTTGCCGTCGATGAAATTTTTGAGGCCGTCCTGCATTTTGCTTCGGGCGTCCTCCGGAATCGGCCATCCCGCTTCGTGGGCGACGGCCAGGATGTAGGAGGTCAGCGTTGAAGAGCCGCACAGGAAACTGAGCGGAAAAAACCGCGCCAGTCCGCCCTCGTCGAGATGCGCGGGCAGCCGGGCCATGTTTTCTTTCCAGAGCGTCTCGTCGCGAAGCGCCACGGCCATGGAAATCTTTTGTTCCAGGCAGGTGTAGGGATACCGTTTCATGTATTCGCGGACGCCGTCGAGCCCTTGGGCAAGCTTGGGTTTCAAACTTGTCTGCACGCCGCCCCGTCCGTTTAGCGCGTCGGCCGGCTTCTCCACGGTCAGGCGGTAAGACTTGTCGATCTGTGTGATCGTGGCCGCATAGGTTCGCACGGGTGTCGCCTCGATGACTTTTTGTGATATTTTGATCGTATCGGACGCCCGGCCCTGCGCCTCTTTCACAGACACCTTCCAGTCCAGCGTATGGCGTCCGGCAGGGACTTGAATCGTCCAGCCCGTCTCCCTGGCTTCGCCGGGACCAAGAGAAAGCGTCACGGGCGCCGGCTGGGCGGCAAGTCCCGCGACCGCTGCGGCAAGCAGGACTTCCATCGTTTGCGATGTGGTGTTGCGGACGGTAAAGGGGGCGAAGAATTTGTCTCCCTGGCGGACCAGCGGCGCCAGCCCCGACAGGATCATCAGGTCCTGCGTCGAGCAGATCGTGGCAAAGCCCGTTCCGAAATACCCCGCGCCCGCCGTGGCCACGGCCGCAATCCGGAAGCTGGTCAGCGAATCGTTGAGCGGCACATCGAGCGACGCCTCTCCTTTTGCGTTCAAGCGAACGCGTCCTTTCCACAACAGCAGCGGGTCGAACAGCTCGCGCGTCGGATCGTGGCCGGAGGCCAGCCCGCCGCCGCCGCCCTGCGGCAGCGCCTTAAGGCCGAAATGGCGTTTGCCGACGACCTGCATCTGCGCCGTCGCGGTTTTGACGCTGGTGCCGCGCCGGCCCATCATAACCGGGAGCAAATCCCAGCTGCGGTTGGGCATCAGCTCCAGGAGCCCTTCATCCACGATCGCTACGGCCGCTTCCGCACCCGCCGGGGGCGGCTGACCCGCGGAAGTCAGCACCCGGAGGTTCACTCTCGCCCGGTCGCGCACCTTGTACACTTTGGCGTCCGGCACGACGGAAACCTTCAGCTCGGCGTTTTTCCAGCCCACGGCGATTTCGCCGATGCCCAGCTTGTAGGCGGGCTTGCCCAGATCCGCCATGCCGGTCGGGGCGACCCCCGCCACGCGGCCGCGCACCACCAGCGCCGAGATGTAAACGTTCGGCGCGTAAGACGCCTTCACCGGCACGTCGATCACCGGATTTTTTCCGGAGAGAGGCTTTACCCAGGCATCCAGAATGCCTTCGCGCTCCACGGCGACGAGTGCGGTGGCTTCACGAAACGGCATGCGGACCTGAAAGACCGCCCGGTCGCCCGGTTCGTAGCGCTTCTTTTCGGCAAGCAGATCGATCCGGTCGGAGTCGCTTGCCTCAAACCACCAGTCGTCCTTGTCCGCCACCCAGATGTCCCGGTTGGCGACGGTTCTCTGTCCGGCAGCATCCGCGCTTTCGGCCTGGAGGATGACATTGCCTGAAACCGGCGCTTTGGCCGAGCAGAAGAGCAGGCCCTGCGCGCCGGTCCGGCCTTCGCAAATGATGCCGGCGCTGCGCGTTTCCGTGGTGTGCTCATAGGCGTAAAAACCGCCGACGAGCCGCTTGCGGTGGGAATAGTATTTTCTTGTCAGCAAATTGACCGCAACAGGGGCGCCGGCCACGGGCGCGCCGCCGATGTCCAGAACCGCCACCTGAAACGTGAGCGCTTCCCGGGACGCGGTCCAGGAGTCGGGCCGGATGCCGATCAGATATTGCGAGGGCCAGAGCGGCACGCGCGACGAAACGGTTGAGATTTCTCCGTTGGGATCGGAAAATTCCAGCTCGGCCGCCAGCTCCCGCGGCAGGTCCGCCTGCGGCAGGTTGTCGATTCGGATCCGCAGCGATCCCGTCTTGTCCAGCGTCAGGTTCTGCGCCGGCAGTTTGACGGGCCGGCCGGCGTCGTCTCCTTCCTCGCCGTCGTAAGCTCCGCGCCTCGTAACGCCCTCGGCCACCGCGCCGTTGGCAAACACGAAATCCTCGTATCCTTCAAAAGGCGCGATGTATTTGGGCCGTACCTCCGTACGCAGTTTGACGGGCAGGTCGCCCGCGCCGCCGGAGGCGAGATACCGCACTCCCACGTCGAGCGAGGCGCTCTGCGCCCGGACCAGGGGAGAGGCGGGCGGCTTAATGAACCCGCGCATAAGCGGAATCCGGTATTCCTCCACGCGGAATGCGCCGGATGGATGGTCCTGCAGGCTGATGAAATACCGGCCCAGTTTGACTTCCCGGGGAATGGACCAGGCGTTTTCCGCCGTGCCTTTGGCATCCCAGACAAGCGGCAGTTCGTACTTCTGGCCGCTGCCGGCGTGTGTGATCGTGGCTTTGTCGGGGAGCTTTTCCCGGCTGTAAAACCGGAATCCTCCGGCGAAATGTTCGCGCAGGATGTGCTTCATGTGCACCGTGTCTCCGGCGCGCAGCAGCGTCCGGTCAAAAACCGTGTGGGCGATGACCGGCGCCTGGTAAGATTCCTGCAAAAGCTGAAAGCGCCAGGGTTCGATCCCCGAGTCCCAGCTCGAATGCACAAAGGTCAAATCCCTGCCGCTTTGCGCCGTGATGAAGAGCCCGCCCTGCAGGCCGGCCAGCGAATAGCTTTCGTCAAATCGGGACTGGTGATCTTCGTCTTCCCTGAAAGAGCAGTAGGGCAGTTCGCCGTCGCCGGGAAGCTTCCGCCCGACGGAGGCGATCCCGGAGGCGTTGGTCTTTCCGCGCCAGAGAATTTTATCCCGGCAGTCGCGTATCGTAACGTCGGCTCCCGGCACGGGCTTGCCCTTGTCCAGCGTCGTGACCCAGACCAGCGACGATTCACGCCCCTGTTTGAAGTGGGCGGCCAGGTTGGTGACGAGCGCCGCCGTCTGAACATACAACGGTTTTTCGGCGCCCAGAAGCGCCTTGCCCAGCACCCGGCTTTCCAGCTCGACCACGTAGAAACCGGGGCCGCCGAGGTTGATGCCGATCACCTCGAAGGCCTTGGCCCCGTTGGGCTTGGGGAGCTTCATGCGCGCGGGACGGGGACCGGTGGAAAAGACCGATTTCGTCCGCGACACCGTGGCAACCCGCCGCAGCCAGGACTGGAGGCCTGCGCCGCCGGAGGCGACAGTGAGAATTTTTCCCGAAACATTCCCCTCGGCCTTGAGCATTGAAAGCCCGAGGGAAGCCTCCAGGTTCCGCACCGTGACGGGGAGAAACGCCCCTGCTTTGGCCTCCAGAATGCCGAAGCGGCCGGAAAACTTGGCCAGCGGTGGATACTCGCCCGTTCGGACGGCAAGCGGAAACTGGCCGGCGTTGACCAGCCGGCGCCCCGCGTCGTCCTCCAGGACGGGCGGCAGCTCAATGGTGAAGTTTGCTTTTTCCGGAAAAGGTCCTTTGAAGGTCACGAAGCGGACATCCGCCTCATTCTCATCCAGAACGGCGGTCCAGGTTCTTTTATCCGGACCGGCGGCAACGGTTTTGTCCGTCTTCTTTTTTCCCGCTGCGGCCGGATTTGCCCGTGGGGAGGCGGCCCGCAGCAAAATCTTTCTGGCTTTATCCTTCGCCAGAGGCGCCGTGAAGTTGACGCTCAGAGGCAGAAAGGGAATGCAGTCGGCCTGCGGATTTTCGCGCGAGCAGGAGAATTCCGCGATGAAGGCTTTGCGCGTCTGATAGGTGAAAATCTGGTCCTGTGTGGTTTCCACGCCGGTCCGGGATTTGACGCCCCTGCCCCAGATCAGCCTCACGCGGGTGTCGTTGGGGAAGCGCTGTTTGCTCTGGATCAGAATGACCGGCTCTTCGCCGCGCTTTTCGCCGGCCGACGCCGGACGCCGCAATCGGCGGGGGGCTTGGGCTGCGAGAATTTTCTCCCGGTCCTTTCCCTCGATCATCCGGATGCCGACGGCGCCGGCAAGGCCGTCCACCGAGAAGGCGACATGCTCCAGCACCGACCGGTTTTCCGGCGGCGCGTCGAGCGTCAGGATGAAAATCTGCTCCTCGTCGATCACGTTTCCCTCGGAGGGGATGGCCCGGAGAACGGCGGGTCCGCCTGTTGTAAAGCTGAATTCCCTCTGTCCGGCGAGCTCTCTGCCGTCGAGCGTCGCAAGCCCCGGCTTCAGGGTGAAGCGGCAGTCGATGCCCGCGGGGAGATCCCCGCTGAAATCGTAAAGCCAGTTGCGGCCGTCCGCCCAGCGCGAAGCCCCGGCGGCGGGGCAGGCGATGTCGAAGGGATCGGCCGGACTGCGGGGATCGCCGAAAGGAACCATCTGATCGGTGAAGCGGACGCCCACCTGACGGACGCCTTTGGCCGTTCCCTGCGGGCTGAAGCGTTCCACGCCGGGAGGATCGGCAGCAAAGGTAAAGACGGACACAAAAAAGACGGTGAGGAAAACGCCGGCGAACACGATACGTTTCATAACGTTTCTCCTTATGAGGGAAGGACCGGAGCTGAAGCGACACGGCTTTTTTTCGGGAAAAAATGATACGGTATTCCGCCGCGGGCGTCAATCGTTAATCAATGTTGATAAAGGCTTTTTCCGATGCGCTACAGGGCCTGCTGCAACTCAGTTACAAGGCGCTGAAGTTCTTTTTGCTCGAGACGGAAGGCAACTTTTCCGCCGCCGGGGTGCGCGAATGTGAGTTCGGCGCCGTCGCCCGTTTTCCGGATTTCCCATCCGGTTCCCGCCGGGAATTTGACTTTTTCGGACAGCCAGTCGTCCGCCTCGAACTGGGCGATCTGAATCAGCACGCCGAAGGCATGGCGGGGATGAATGAATATTTCCGTCCAGACGCCGCCCGGATATTTGTTGTAACCGAAAAAGGGGATGTCATGTGCTTTCAGATGATCCATGGCTTTCCGGATATCCGGCGTCTGAAGAGTGATGTGGTGCACGCCCGATTCCCGCGACTGCAAGAAACCGTTCAGAAAACTGTCGGGGCCGGTGGGGGAAATCACCTCCAGGCGGGATAAATCCCCCAGCGAGAAGAGCTGCCAGAAAAATTGAGTGGCGGGATCGGCGGCGCCGGCGCCGGGAACGGCGCCCAGAATGTCGCGGAAGAAACGTTCAGCTTTCGCCTGATCCTTTACAGCCAGAGACACGTGATCGATGCGGGCAATCATTTTCTTCTCCTTTCCGTCCATCGTCGGGCTCATGCGTTTTGTGAGCGTTGGCTTTTTATGACGTTTTTTGCCGTTTCCTGCAAGGAAAAATTCGCGGCGCGGATGCCGCGCCGGAAAAGGGCCGGTTGCGTCCGGGAGGGATAGCTGGTATGCAATGCGCCGGAATTTTTACTTCCGGCAAACGCCGCAAAAGGAGGAAAAAAGATGAGCACGTTCATTGATCTGTCGGTGGCGATTGAAAGCGGTCTGCCCAGCGATCCGCCAACGATGATTCCCAAGGTAACCTATATCGATCATGTGCTGGGCGCGGAAAGCATGAAACCCTTTTTTCCGGGGTTGACACAATCCGACTTGCCCGGCGGCCTGGGCTGGGCGGTTGAATTTCTGGAAGTGTCCACGCATGCCGGAACGCACATGGACGCGCCCTGGCATTATTCTCCGAAACAGGACAGGGGCAAACCCTCTCTGACCATCGATCAGTTTCCGCTTGCGTGGGGCGTCGGCAACGGCGTTAAGCTTGACTTTTCCGACTGTCCCGCAGGCTACAATATTTCCGTTGACGATATCCGGGTCCGGCTGGACCGCATCGGTCATACGCTTCACGAAGGGGATATCTTTCTGGCCCAGAGCGGCGCGGCGCCTTTCTGGGGCAGTCCGGAATATCTGACGCACGGCTGCGGATTCGGCCGTCAGGCCACGCTTTGGATTCTCGACCAGGGCGTGCATGTCGTCGGCACCGACGCCTGGAGCTGGGATCGGCCCCTGCCTTTTCAGGCCCGGGAGTTTGCCGAAACCGGCAACGCGTCGCTCATCTGGGAAGGCCATTTTGCCGGCATCGAAAAAGGATACTTCCAGATTGAGAAACTGACCAACCTGCATCTGCTGCCTGCGACCGGTTTCCGGTTTTACTGCTTTCCGGTGAAGATCAGCAAAGCCAGCGCGGGCTGGATCCGGGCGGTGGCGGAAATTCCGTGAGGGACGCGAAAGCAGGCGCGCGGGACAGAAACCGCCGTTTGCCGCGCCGAGCGGAAGCGCAAAGTGAAAATTATTTGACAATTACAGACCTTCAGAATACCATTCGCAAAAAAGGATGGGCGAGGTGTTCGGGCTCTTTCCCCTTTCTCACCATCGGTTCTCATCATCGGCGGTTCGTTCGGAGAGATGGATGGCGGAATACGGCGCGTCCGATATGTATATCAGCGGCGGCGAACCGTCCATGATGCTCATCAACGGCGCCTTGCAGACCATGTCCGAACACGTCAAACAACTGCTATAAGGAAGGCGTCATCACACAGAGGAAGCCGGTATCTGTCTCGGCCGGATGGAGTGACGCCGGATGAAAAGGCGACGAACGTTTCAAAACGGATTGATGAAAAGCCATGTTCTTTTACGGGCGGATGCTTGAACTGCTGACGGAAAAGCGGGAAGAACGGGCCGTCGGGGCGCTGTCAACACAGTCACGGGAGGAGGCCATGCAGTTCAGGATTGAAACCGTTAAAAAGAGGGCGACTGTATCATTTCCGGACAACACACAGATGAGCGGATGTTTTTTTGTCTCTACCGTTTCCGCGCTCGGCGGCGGTGAAGAGCTGGTCAGCGAACTGCTCGCCAAAAACCGCGAATACCTTCCCTTTGAATCCGACGAGGGGAAAACGGTTCTTTTGCGCAAGGAGAATCTGGTGGTCGTATGCCTCGCGGAGGATGCGACGGACAACGCGCTTCCCGGCTACAAGCGGGTTCCGGTGGTGATCCATCTGCTCACGGGACAGATCATGAACGGAAAGGTTTCTTTTGCCCAGCCGGAAACCCAGTCGCGTCTGTCCGATTTTCTCAATTCGCGCGATGCTTTTTTCCGTTTTGAGGATGGGGAAAAAACCTGCCTGATTCAAAACCGCTTCGTCAAGCTGATCGCCGCGGATTAAGCGCTGACGGGCGATGACGTCGCTCGGATATTGGTTTTTCAATGCTTTCCCGCTCATTTGCGGCATCACGACGTCCATGGTGACCGGGGCGATTTTCTTTCCCGGATTCGAAGCGGCCGTCACTTCACAACCGATGCTCTCCGGCATCCCCCGGATGATCTGGCGCGCCGGGGCGTTATCCTCAACGGGCAGAATCTTGCCCGATTCCCCGGTTTGCCGGTTACATGAATGTACCCATAGATGCCCGAGCTGTTGTCGCAAAACGACATCCTGACGTGATGGCCGGGCGGCAGACCGTCCTGATCGAGAAAGCAGGATTCGTCCACTTCATCCCGGTTGAACTCAGCGCTGATTTCCATACAGATCCGGACTCCGTTTTTATGCAGCAGCGGCAGTTCGAAAGTGATCTGCTTCAACCGCCGGTTCGTCGGGTAAGGACTTCTCCATCGACGTGTAAATTTCCGAAGACGGCATACCTTTGCGTAAAACAGAAACCGTCGATTGCATCGTTTGCCCTGGTGTGGTAAGGCTCCCGCTCGATAAAAACAGCGGAGAGAAAGCATGCATACCCATCGACACGAAAAGATCGCAGGAGAACTCCACATAACAGCCCGGCAGGTCGCAGACACGGCCGCGCTGCTGGACGAAGGGGCCACCGTGCCTTTCATCGCCCGCTACCGCAAGGAAAAAACCGGTCTGCTTGATGAAGTCGCCGTCACAGCCATTCGCGACCGGCTGGCCGAACTTGCCGAGTTGGAGAACCGCCGGGCGGCTGTCGTGAAATCGCTTGCGGAGCGCAATCTCCTGACGCCCGAACTGGCTTTCGCCGTTGAAGGGGCGGAAACGCTCGCCGTTCTGGAAGACATCTACCTTCCGTTTCGTCCCAAGCGCCGCACGCGGGCGACCATCGCGCGCGAGAAAGGGCTGGAACCTCTGGCCGCAAGGCTCTTTGCCCAGGAGGATTTTGATCCCGTTTTCGAGGCGGCCGGATTTGTCGGCGACGATAAAGGCGTGGCATCGGTCGACGACGCGCTGGCCGGGGCGCGCGACATAATCGCCGAATGGGTGAACGAAGATGCGGGCGCGCGCGCGAAGATGCGCGAGCTCTTTTGGAGCAAGGGGACGATCCGCTCCAGAGTCCTGCCGGACAAGAGCGAAGCGGGCGTCAAGTACCGGGATTACTATGACTGGGAAGAGCCGGTGGCGACCGCGCCCTCGCACCGTGTGCTGGCTATGCGCCGCGGCGAACGCGAGGAGTTCCTGAGCCTTGCGATTCTTCCGCCGGAAGAAGAGGCCCTGCGGATCCTGGAAGATCTGTTTGTCCGCGCCGGAAACGACGCGGCCTGCCAGGTGAGGCTGGCGGTGCGCGACAGCTACAAGCGCCTGCTTTCGCTTTCACTGGAAACGGAAACCCGTATGGAGGCGCGCAAGAGGGCGGATGAAACCGCCATCCGCGTGTTTGCCGAAAACCTGCGCCAGCTTTTGCTGGCGCCGCCCGCAGGCGAGAAAGCCGTCCTCGCGATCGATCCTGGTTTTCGCACCGGTTGCAAGACCGTTTGCCTGGATCGCCAGGGCAAGCTGCTCCACCATGAAACCATTTTCCCTTTTATGTCGGATAAGGCGCGCGGAGAAGCCCGGCAAAGCGTGAAGGACCTGTGTGAAAAGTTCGGCATCGAAGCGATTGCCGTCGGCAACGGCACGGCCGGCCGCGAGACGGAGGCCTTTTTGCGGACGCTGGATTTGCCGCGCGACATCGCCGTGGTCATGGTCAATGAAAGCGGCGCCTCCGTCTATTCCGCATCGGAGGCGGCGCGGGAGGAATTTCCCGATTGCGACATCACCGTGCGCGGGGCGGTGTCGATCGGCCGGCGTCTGATGGACCCGCTCGCGGAGCTCGTAAAGATCGATCCGAAGGCCATCGGCGTGGGGCAGTACCAGCACGACGTCGATCAGGGGCTCCTGCAACAGTGCCTCGACGATGTGGTGACGAGCTGCGTCAATGCCGTGGGCGTTGAGGTGAATACGGCAAGCGTTCAGCTGCTTTCCTACGTGTCCGGCCTGGGGCCGGCGCTCGCGCAGAACATCGTCCGGCGCCGCAATGAAAACGGTCCGTTTCCGTCGCGGGAGGCGCTTAAAAGCGTTCCGCGCCTGGGCGCGAAAACCTTTGAGCAGGCCGCCGGTTTTCTGCGCATTCGCGGCAGCGCCAATCCGCTCGATGCCAGCGCCGTCCATCCGGAAAGCTATGCGGTTGTTGAAAAAATGGCCGCCGATCAAGGCTGTGCCGTCGCGGACCTGATGGGCCAGGAAGCCAAAAGAAGCCGGATTCGCCTTGCCGATTATGTAACGGGCGAGATCGGCCTCCCCACGCTCAAGGACATCCTGGCGGAGCTCGCCAAGCCCGGCCGCGATCCGCGAAAGAAGTTTGAAAACGTGATTTTTGCCGAAGGCGTGGACAAAATCACCGACGTGGCGCCCGGAATGAAGCTCGCCGGCGTGGTCACCAACATCACGGCCTTCGGGGCTTTTGTCGATATCGGGGTCCATCAGGACGGCCTGGTGCATTTGAGCGAAATGGCCGACCGGTATGTGAAAACGCCGTCCGAAGTCGTTGGCGTCGGCCAGAAAATCGAAGTGACCGTGCTGGCGGTGGACGTTGACCGCAAAAGGATTTCCCTTTCTCTTAAAAAGTCGCCGGGCGGAAAAGGCGCCCCGCCTGCAGACGGAACGCCCCCGGCCGGCGCCCCGAAAAAACAGCCGCCGCGGCGGGACAAACGGACGGAATCCCGTCCGGGAAGGCCAAAGCCACAGCCTTTCAATAATCCCTTTGCCGATCTGTTGAAGAAGAAATAAAATCGGCAATCTGTCTCATTAATGAATCAAGCGCGTGATGCATTTTGATACATTTTGCTACGTCTGTGACACAAAGGATCATCAACCGTTTGCAATCCGCGGAAAATAAATAAAAATATCTATTTATATTAATAACTTATGAATACGATTGCCATGCTTGAAAATTGGCATGGCCAATGCATCGGTATTGGCAACTTTCCACTCAGCGGTTCTTGGGCCTATCCCCCCCTTCCGCCACGGACGCAACCGTGGCGGGAACCGCCTGAGCGGACGGTCAGTGGCACATTTACCGGAGATGACAACGTTGCCGCCAAGAAGGTCAGTCCAAACCCTCCCGCCAGGATCTTTTGCCGAGAAGAGACGGAACAATATTTTCCAGGCATTGCGCGCCCCGGCAGCCTGCCCGGTTGCCGCAAACGGAGTGGTGTGTGCTTCAATGCCTTCCGGAACTCATAAAAAAACCTAAAGAAGAGGTGAAAGATGAAGAAAAATTTATTGGGTTTTCTTTTTTTTCTTGTGTTTGTCACAGGGGCGTCTGCCGTTGCGGCGGATGAAGTGGTGATCGGATACAGCGGACCGCTCAGCGGGCCGGGCGCCGAATACGGGCAGGACAATGTCAACGGCATCGACCTGGCCATTCGGGAAATCAACGACGCGGGCGGAATTCTGCTCAAGGGGAAAAAATACACCTTTCGTCTCCACAAGCTCGACGACCGGGCGGGTATGGCCGAAGCGGTCGCCAACGCCCGCAAGTTTCTCAAACAGGACAAAACACCCGTCATCTTCAACTCCTCAGCCACCACCATCGGCGCCTTGCTGAAGATCAACGAGATTCCGGGCAGCGAGTTCCTGGTCGTCGGCTACTCCAGCGTCCATGCGCTTCATCATCTGGGCAACAAACTGCTCATCAACCCCACGCCGGATTATCTTTCCTATGCGGAAATGGCGGCCGACGTCGCGTGGCGGCAGGGGTACCGCAATGGAGCGATGGTTGTGACGCTGGGCGCTTACGGCGACGCCTGGCGGAAAAATTTCCGTTCTGTCTGGGAGAAAAAAGGAGGCCGCATCCTGGCGGACTGCCCGATCAACTACTACACGGAAACAGATTTTACCGCCCAGTTGATCTCCGCCCTGGTCACCAAACCGGATTTTCTGCTGATCGGCGGTCCGTCCGCCACGACCGCGCTGGCCGTTGAACAGGCCAGAAGCATGGGATTCAAGGGCGGATTCGTCATGATCGATCAGGCCCGTATGGATTACATTGCCCGCGTGCTGAAGAATATGCCGTTGATGGAAGGCACGATCGGCATTGCCAATATCGCGGATCTGCCGCTGCCGGCCACGGCTGATTTCATCCGAAAATATCGGGAACTGTACAAAAAAGAGGCCACGTGGGAATCGGCGCTCAATTACATTACCCTGCATATTATCGTTCAGGCCATGAAGCTGGCCGGGTCCGTGAGCGATCCCCACGCCATACGGGCGGCATTGGGAAAGGCGCTTCCCGTTCTGGGAGACAAATATCCCAGCGAACTGTTCAGGATTGAGGAAAACGGGGTGATTTCCTCTCCGGGAGTGATTCAGAGCGTGAATAACGGTAAATTCAGCTCCGTTTATTACACGCTGTCCTTTCCGAAAACCCGGACGGAATTTCTGAAATACAAGAAGATGAGTAGAACCAAAGAGCCGGAAAACTGCCTCTGGATGCCCCTGCAATAGCCGATGCGCTTCGGGGATCGGTAGGAGGTAGAATTCCGGGCAGGTTTCGCATGGAGCCTGCAAGGGACATTGCCGCCCGTCATGCCTTCCGGATTTCAGGCAGGACCGTCTCCCGGCGGCGTCAACCGCCGGGACGGTTCTTTTCTTTCGTTTCCGTGTGCGGCGTCTTTTTTGCCGAAGGGGTGTTTCTTCCGAAGGGGATGCCGAGTTTTTTCATTTTTTTCCGCAGCGTCGATGGATTGATCTCCAGCAGCCGGGCGGCGCCGTTCGGACCTTCGATTTTTCCACCCGTTGTCTCCATGGCCTTCACGATATGACGGGAGACTGCCGAGTTCAAAGAATCCAGGGCGGATGGCGGTTCCCGGGAGGAGGCGACCTGCTGAGGAGCAGGGCTGATCAGATTCGAAAAGGACAGAGGCTGTCCGCCGTGGACAATCAATTCGCGCTCGACTGCATTTTGCAGTTCTCTGACGTTTCCGGGCCACTTGTAACGGGTGAGCAGATTCAGGGCGCCGGGCGCCAGGGGCGGAATATGCGCGAGAGACATTTCTTTGGCCTTTTTGTGAATGAAGTAGTGGATAAAGGCGGGAATGTCCGAGATCCTGTCGCGCAGCGGGGGAATGGAAATAGGAAAGACCCGGATGCGAAAATAAAGGTCTTCGCGGAATCTGCCGTCGGCGATCATCGCCTCCAGGTTCCGGTGCGTGGCGGCAATCACCCGGACGTCGGCTTTGAGCGTCTCCGATCCCCCGACCCTTTCAAATTCCTTTTCCTGGAGAATCCGCAGGAGCCGGGTTTGCGCTCCCGTGGGAAGATCGCCGATCTCGTCGAGAAAGATCGTTCCGCGGTGCGCCCGTTCGAACCGTCCCCGTTTTTGCGCGACCGCGCCGGTGAAGGCTCCCTTTTCATGACCGAATAATTCACTGTCCACCAGGGTGTCCGGGATGGCGCCGCAATTCACCTTGATGAACGGACCGCCGCGTCGGGGCGACCACTTGTGGATGGCGTTCGCGACCACTTCTTTTCCTACTCCCGTCTCGCCGAGCAGGAGAACCGGGCTGGACAGGGGCGCAACCTGCCGCACCATGTCCATGACGGTTTTCAGACCGAAACTGTCTCCGATGATCTCTTCGCCGATCTGCTTGTGCAGGTCTTCGCTTAAATACCGGTTTTCCTCCTCCAGAATGTCTCTCAGCCTTGAAATTTCCCGGAACCGGGAATAGTTGCTGATGGCGATGCCGAAGGGCTCGTTTAGCAGTTCCAGAAGGCGGACATGCTCCCCCGAGTAGGGCCGCCCGGCGCGGTTTGTGAGGATGACCGCTCCGAGCGTCTGATGGGTGAGCTTCGGAAAGATGACCAGCGCGCCCGAATCCTGAATTCCCAGGGTCGCTGAGACGTGGAGGCCGGTGATGTGGTCGCGCATCCGGGCCACCGTGTACAGGTAGGGGGCTTTTTCCGCGCGCGTCAGCACGTCGGCGAAAAAAGAACGCGCCGATTCCGGTAAGATGGTCTTTGCGGAGATGACATGACCCCCTGTGGCATCCGCCCTCGCAATCGTTTCGACGATGCCCAGGTCCAGATCGAAAATATTGAGAAACATCGTATCCAGCGGAAAGGTTTTCCGAAGGAAGAGAAAGCACTGCCAGAGAGCCGCGTCAATATCAAGACTGCCGCATATTCTTAAAGTCATCTCATGAAAAAATCTTTGATCGTCCATTGCCATAATCTTTTTCCTTTTCTGTTCTATGCGGCAGATTATCAGCAAACCGTCGCATTTGCCAGCAATATTCCGCACTATAGTGCGGATAAGAGAAGGGCATACGCTAAGTACTTAATTATCTGCAATAATTATTATGGCACGCAAAACGCAATAGCGAGACCTGTAAATGATCATGTCCTTTGCAGCGGTCGGAGAGACCCGAGCGGAGGTGGAACGAGACCTTAACAAGCTGACGTTGAGTTTCTAAGATTTGGTGTTTGTTCCCGGAAGGAGGATTTGTTGCTTCCGGGAACGGCCATCAGCTTTCAACCTTCTTTTCATCCGAGGCCTCGTGGGAGTGATTGCAAGCTGGCGGAGCGCTTTTGAGTTGTCCCCCGGCGTGTCCGACAGAAGGAGTGGCTGCCTTTTTTGTAAAGCAGTTTTTTAGACAAAAAAAGCGTTACGCTGCCCGCCCGGCCGATGTCCGCAACGTCGGGTAGCGTCCAAACTTTTTGATAATCTCTCCTGCGGGCCCTGGTGAAAAGAAGTCTTCATAAAAAACGGCCGGGGCGGCATCAGCCAGCCGCCCCGGCCGTTTTTATCCGGCGTTTGCGGGAGAACTATTGCTTCTTTACGGCTTTCTTCGCCGCCGCTTTTTTGACCGCTGCTTTTTTGGCGGCGCTTTCTTTACGGCCGCCTTCTTGATCGGCGCTTTTTTCGCCGCCGCTTTCTTTACAACGGCTTTCTTGGCCGCCGGCTTGGCTTTCGCCGCCTTCACCGCCGCCGCCACAGCCTTCTTTACCGCTTTAGCGGTTTTCACGATCTCCTTGGCTTTGGACATCACTTTCGTTGTCGCCTGGGCCGTCGCTTTTTTTGCGGGGGGCGGATTTTTCAGCGCCGCCTGTGCCGCGGCGAGTCTTGCGATGGGCACGCGGAAGGGAGAGCAGCTCACGTAGTTGAGGCCGGTCAGATGGCAGAATTCGATGGAGCTGGGCTCGCCGCCGTGTTCGCCGCAGATGCCGACTTTCAGCTTCGGATTGACGCTCCGGCCTTTTTCCACGGCCATCCGGACAAGTTTGCCGACGCCGTCGCGGTCCAGCACGCGGAACGGATCCACCGGCAGGATTTTCTTGGCCACATATTCCGGCAGGAACTTGCCGGCGTCGTCGCGGCTGTAGCCGAAGGTCATCTGTGTGAGGTCGTTGGTGCCGAAGGAGAAGAAGGCCGCCTCGGCGGCGATCTCGTCGGCGGTGACGGCCGCCCGGGGCACTTCGATCATCGTGCCGACGGAATACGCGACCTTCACGCCTGTTTCCTCCATCACCTTTTGGGCGATCTCGACGATGATGGCTTTCTGCGAGGCAAGCTCTTTCACGGTGCCGACCAGCGGAACCATGACTTCGGGTTTCGCGTCCACGCCTTCCTTCACGAGCTGGCAGGCGGCTTCAAAGATGGCCCGGGCCTGCATTTCGGTGATTTCCGGGAAGGATATGCCCAGACGGCAGCCGCGGTGGCCCAGCATCGGGTTGAATTCGTGGAGCGACGCCACTTTGGCTTTGACGGCCTCGATGGAGATGCCTATTTCGCGGGCCATTTCCTGCTGGCTTTCCTCTTCATGCGGAACGAATTCATGCAGCGGCGGATCGAGCAGACGGATGGTGACGCCGTAGCCTTCCATCGCTTTGAGAATGCCGTAGAAGTCCTCGCGCTGCATCGGGAGCAGTTTGGCCAGGGCGCGCTTGCGGCCGTCGAGGTCGTCGGCCAGAATCATCTCGCGCACGGCCTTGATGCGGTCGCCTTCGAAGAACATGTGTTCGGTGCGGCACAGGCCGATGCCCTGCGCGCCGAAGTTGCGGGCGACGGCCGCGTCGTGCGGCGTGTCGGCGTTCGTGCGGATGCCGAGCTTTTTCATCTCGTCGGCCCACTGCATGATCACGCCGAAGTTGCCGGACAGTTCCGCCGGTACCGTCTTTACTTCGCCCAGCATGACTTCGCCGGTCGAGCCGTCGAGCGAAATGTAGTCGCCTTCGCGGACAACGGCATTTTTAAATTTGATTTCCTTGCCGGCATAGCTGATTTCAATGTCGCCACAGCCCGAGACGCAGCACTTGCCCATGCCGCGGGCGACAACGGCCGCGTGCGAGGTCATGCCGCCGCGCTGGGTCAGAACGCCCTGCGCCGCCGTCATGCCTTTGAGGTCTTCCGGAGAGGTTTCGATACGCACGAGAATGACTTTTTCGCCGCGCTTTTTCCAGGTTTCCGCGTCATCCGCGTTGAAGACCACGCGGCCGGTTCCCGCGCCGGGGGAGGCGGGGAGCCCTTTGGTGACCACGTTGCGCGATGCGCCCGGATCGAAGGTCGGATGGAGCAGCTGGTCAAGCGATGTGGGGTCGATGCGCAAAAGCGCCGTCTTCTTGTCGATGAGTTTTTCGTTGACCATGTCCACCGCGATTTTGACCGCGGCGGCGGCGGTGCGCTTCCCCGTGCGGGTCTGCAGCATCCAGAGCTTCTGGTCCTGGATGGTGAATTCGATATCCTGCATGTCTTTGTAGTGCTGCTCGAGCTTGGTGTAAACGTTGACCAGATCTTTGTAGGCGGCGGGCATGTACTCCTCGAGCGAAGGATATTTTGTCGCGCGTTCCTCTTCGGAAACGTTGTTGTCCCTGGCCCAGCGGCGGGAGCCTTCCAGCGTCACCTGCTGCGGCGTGCGGATGCCGGCGACGACGTCCTCGCCCTGCGCGTTGATCAGGTATTCGCCGTAGAAGAGGTTTTCACCGGTGGCCGGGTCGCGCGTAAAGGCGACGCCGGTGGCGCAGCTTTCGCCGCGGTTGCCGAAGACCATGGCCTGCACGTTGACGGCCGTGCCCCAGTTGTCGTCAAAGCCGTTCATCTGGCGGTACAAGACGGCGCGCGCCGTGTTCCAGGACATGAAAACGGCGCCGATGGCGCCCCAGAGCTGCTCCTTGGGATCGGTGGGAAATTCCTTGCCCAGTTTCTCCACAATGAGCTTTTTGTAGCGGGCGACGAGTTCTTTCAAATCCCCGACGGTCATGTCCAGATCGGCCTTGATGCCTTTTTCCGCCTTGAGGCCGTCCATCACTTCCTCAAACGGATCGTGCGCGTCCTTGTCTTCCGGTTTGAGACCCATGACGACGTCGCCGTACATCTGGACGAAACGGCGGTAGGAATCCCAGCCGAACCGTTCGTTGCCGGAGATGCGGATGATGCCTTCGACGGTTTCGTCGTTGAGGCCCAGATTGAGCACCGTGTCCATCATGCCCGGCATGGACACGCGCGCGCCGGAGCGGACGGACAGGAGCAGAGGATTGGACGGATCGCCGAAGCTTGTGCCCATGGATTTTTCGACTTTCTTGAGAGCGGCTTCCACTTCTTTGCTGAGGACGGCGGGGAGCTGTTTGTTGTTTTTGTAGAATTCAATGCAGACATCGGTGGTGATCGTGAATCCCGAAGGAACGGGAATTCCCAGGTTCGACATTTCGGCCAGGTTGGCGCCCTTGCCGCCGAGAAGAGTCTTCATGCCGGCAGTGCCTTCATTGATGCCCTTCCCGAAAGTGTAAACACGTTTAGCCATATTTTTTATCTCCTTTAGAAAGAATTTCCTTGCAGAAGTATGCGCAATAAGCGTTGAGTTTAATAAATGAAATGCACGGCACTGTAAAGTGTTTTTTCCTTTGCCAATGTAAAAACCCCCGCCAGGGTGGGACGGGGGCTTTTACTGCTGAAGCTATATAAAGAGGGAAGGGTTCAACTGATCATGGCCTTCAGCGCATCGGCGACCGGCGCCGTGAACAGAGCGACCAGGATGGTGAAAAGAGCAAAAGAACCAATCGCTTCACTTAAATAGAGTTTTTCATATTTGCGTTTTAACGAAACAATAATCAACCCGCCGATGACGAGGCATCCGAAATGGAAAAAGGGGAATCCGGCATTGCCGCCGGCGCTGAACTGAGCAAAGCTGAACGTCGCCGTGGTCAGAACGATGAAGCCGACTAAAAGAGCTGTCTGCATAATTTTTTTCATGATCCTGATCCTCCTTGTTGTTGTGAGATGGTTTACCGCTTTCGCAACTCTACATATGAAATAACCATGCCAGAGAATGAAAAAGAGAGAGATGTTTTTATAAGACATTGATAATATGGATGTTTGTTGTGAACGGCCGGTTTGCTGCGCTTTGACCGCTATCGTTCGACATTTCGTTTGATTGAAAGAAACGTTCAACGGGCGTTTAAAAAACGAAAAAAAACATCGAATACCGGTTTGGCATCCGGGCTGTCTCAGCACGCGGCGTATGCCGAGGAGGATGAAAAAGATACGCGATTGGCTGGAAGGCAGAAGCAGGGCAAAGCCGCCTTTCGTCGCCGGCGGCGTTTTCGTTTCTCTTTGGCGGATGGCTTTACCATTGCCCGCCTCTGTGCTAGAAGTGAAGTTATCATGACGAAAGAAATAAAGGTTCGCGAAAAAATTCATTTACGGCGGCGCCGCGCGGCTTCCGGCCCGGAGCCCGGGCGGGGGGCGGCAAGACGATTTATGAAGCCCGACATTGCGCCGGCGCTCAAAGACGTTCTGGCCGGCATCGGCAAACCCGAGCCCCGACCGTTCGTTCCGGATCCCTTTCAGGCGCAGGCGCTGGCCGCCATCCGGAAAAACGACTGCCTGGTCATCGCCCCCACCGGCTCCGGCAAGACATGGATTGCGCGGGAGGCGATTTTGTCGGTGATGGAAAAAGGCGGACGCGCCTGGTATGCCTCGCCGCTCAAAGCGCTTTCCAATTCCAAGTGGGTGGAATTCGGCCTGCATTTCGATCCGGAAAACGTCGGCATCATCACCGGCGACACCAAGGAGAACACTGAGGCGCCGATCATTGTCGGCACGACGGAGATCCTGCGCAACCAACTGTACGACGCGATGCACCGCGGCGAGGATTTGTCCTGCGATCTGGTCATCCTCGACGAAGCGCACTTCTTGGGCGACGCCGACCGCGGCGTAGTCTGGGAAGAAATCATGATTTACCTGCCGGCGCGGGTCAACTTGCTTTTGCTTTCCGCCACGATCGGCAACGGCGACGAAATCGCCGCGTGGCTTTCCTCCATCCGCGGCAAACCCTGTTCGGTGGTGCGCGAGGAAAAACGGCCCGTGCCTTTGTACCCTCTGTTTCTGCATCCTGCGGGTTGTCTGCATCCTTTCCTGGAGGGAAAGAAAGCCGCCCCGGCCGTTGCCGAATTTTTGCATAAATCCGGACGGGGCAGCCGCAAGCCGCCGGATTACGCGGGAATCATCCGCGTCCTTGCGAGGTTCAACCTTTTGCCGGCGATTTTTTTTCTCAAATCCCGCGCCGAGTGCGATGCGGCGCTCGCCTGCCGCGCGGGGCTGCCGCCCCTCCTGGAAGACGACGCTTTTGCCGGGGATCTTAGCGACATGATCGACCGCTTTCCCGGCTTGCGCAGCCACCGGCAGATGAGGGCGCTGCAATCCGCGGGGCTGGCGGCCCATCACGGCGGACAGTTGCCCGCATGGAAGATGCTCGTCGAGGAAATGATGAACCGGGGGCGCCTGCGGGGAATCTTTGCCACCACGACCGTCGCGGCGGGCGTCAATTTTCCGGCGCGCACCATCGTGCTATTCAATTCCGATCAGTTTAACGGCCGCGATTTTGCGCCTCTCACGGCCACCGAATTCCGCCAGATGACCGGGCGGGCCGGCCGACGCGGCCAGGACAAGATCGGCTTCATGCTGGCGGTGTCGGGGCGGTTCATGGATCTGGCCCATGTCAAAAAAATGCTCCGGGCCGAGCCGGAGGACATCGCGAGCCGGTTGAAAAACGATTTTGGCATGGCGCTCAATCTGCTGTTGTCGCAGACGCCCGCCGGCGTCAAAGAAATATTTGAAAAATCGTTTGCCGCCTGGCAGCAGAACAGGACCGTCCGTCGCGGCCTTTCCGCCGCAGAGCGCCTGTGGCGGGATTTTACCCTGCATCTGGATTTCCTCAAGCAGGAAGGATTTGTGGACGCGGACGGCCGGCTGACCGACGACGGGCGCTGGGCGGCGCACCTGCGACGGGACTACCCGCTTTTGGTTGCCCAGTGTCTGAGGGCGGACGCTTTTCCCGTGGAGGATGAAAAGCTCCTGGCGGCGGTGATGGCCGTCTTTGCCTATGACCGCGAAGACGACATCACCCTGGGTGTGACCCGTCCGTCGCACAGTCTTACGGCCGCGCTGCGCAGAATGCTGGCGGCCGTGCGGCCGATGGCGCGGCGGCTGGAAAAGGCGGGATTCGCCACGGAGAAACTTATTCCGTCGGCCGGCCAGGCGATGTACGACTGGGCGCGGGGGCGCGCCTGGGATGAGGTCATCCGCCTTACCGGCGTCGCCGAAGGGGACATGGCATCGCTGATTTTCCGCACGGCGGATAATCTGCGCCAGCTCGTTTCGCTCAGGGACACGCATCCGGAAGCGGCGGCCTGCGCGCAGCGCGCGCGGGAGGCGATCCTGCGCGAACCGGTCCTGTTTCTGTAGGGAACGGTCGCGACCGTTCCGCAGAGGTCGCGACCGTTTACTGCACGGAAACAGACTGTGGGGCTTTAGACGATTAGGAAACCGATGCGACGCACGGGCGTCTGCCGGGAGGAAAATAAATGCCTTCCTCTTGCGAGGAAAACAGCGAGCAATTCCGAGACGGCTAATTCGGGCAGAAGCCGTGCGACCATTCGCCCACGCCGCTGCCCTTTTTGCAGATTTTCACCTTCACGTTTTGAGCGCAGGATTTGCCGCCCGCCACCGAACTCTGGTAATCGACGCCGTCGCAGGTCCTTCCCTGGATGCGGGTGAAGTAGGTCGATCCCCAGGATGACATATTGCAGCGTCCATCAATGTAGCTGATGTTGCCGTCGAAATGCGAGGAGAAGGCTTCGCCTCTGTTGATAAGAAAATTTTTATGCGCGCCGCCGCTGCCGTAGGCCAGAATTTCACATTTGGTGTATTCCACGTCGGCCGGAAAATAAACAGTCCAGTCGTAAGCGTGAACGGCGGATGCGGCGACAACAAAAAAAACGATCATAACGACGGAAGAAAGAACTTTTTTTGAAGATAATCTGCTGCGGGACATGACGATGCCTCCTGCAAAGGGATTTGGAAGATCTTCCGGCTACCACAGACGCGGGCGCGTTTCAAGAATCTTTTGCCGGCACACCGCTTAAAAAAGCGCTTTCCGGGAAAGTCCGCGGCCGGCCGCGACGAAGCAAAGAAGGTGTTGCATTTTCAAACGCCACGCATTAAGGACTGTCCGGATGTTATGGATACCTTTTCATTAGTCACAGACTTTATTCCGTCGGGCGATCAGCCGCAGGCCATCGACCGGCTGGCGGAAGGGCTGGCCCGCGGGAAAGACCACCAGGTGCTCCTGGGCGTCACCGGCTCCGGCAAGACCTTCACCATCGCCAATGTAATTGCGCGCGTAGGCCGCCCCGCGCTGGTCATCGCGCACAACAAGACGCTGGCCGCGCAGCTGTTCGAGGAATTCAAAAGCCTGTTTCCCGAAAACGCCGTCGAATACTTTGTCAGCTACTACGACTACTACCAGCCGGAAGCCTATCTGCCGGCCACCGACACTTACATTGAAAAAGACTCGGCGATTAACGAGGAGATCGACAAACTGCGTCATGCGGCGACTTACGCGCTTTTGACCCGGCGCGACGTCATCATCGTGGCGAGCGTCTCGTGCATTTACGGACTGGGATCGCCCGAAGCGTATCTGGGGATGATCGTCGAGTTGGAGGTGGGCAGGGAAATCCCCCGTGAAGGCCTATTGAAACGCCTGATTGAAATCCAGTATGAGCGCAACGACATTGACTTTCACCGCGGCGCGTTTCGCGTACTGGGCGACGTGGTGGAAATCTTTCCGCCCTACGAAGGCGAACGGGCGCTCCGCGTGGAATTTTTCGGCGATACGATCGACGCCATCTACTGGGTCGACCCGCTGCGCGGGAAAAAGCTCGGGTCGCTATCCCGGATCGCCGTCTATCCCGGAAGCCACTTCGTGACGTCGCAAGACAACCTGAAACGCGCCGTGGCCGATATCCGCGCCGAACTGGCCTGTGTGCTGGCCCTCTACAAGGCCGAAAACAAGCTGCTCGAGGCGCAGCGCCTCGAGCAGCGGACCCGCTTCGACCTGGAGATGATGGAAGAGATGGGCTACTGCCAGGGCATTGAAAACTACTCGCGTCATCTCACCGGACGAAAGCCGGGCGAGCCGCCGCCGACGCTGATGGAATACCTGCCCGAGGACGCCCTCATCATCATCGACGAAAGCCACGCCACGCTGCCGCAGCTCGCGGGCATGTTCCGGGGCGACCGCTCCCGCAAGGAAACGCTCGTGAAATACGGCTTTCGCCTGCCCTCCGCGCTGGACAACCGGCCCCTGACCTTCGAGGAATACGAGGCGCTTTCCCACAAGCGGATTTACATTTCCGCCACGCCGGCCCAGTATGAAACGGTCAGGGCCCAGGGCGTGCGCGTGGAGCAGATCATCCGCCCGACCGGCCTGATGGACCCGGAAATCGTCGTGAAGCCGGCCGCCCGGCAGGTGGACGACCTGCTCGAGGAAATCCGCATCCGCGTGAAGAAAGATGAACGCGTGCTGGTCACGACGCTGACCAAGCGCATGGCGGAAAACCTCACCGATTATTACAGCGGTCTGGGCATCCGCGTGCGCTACCTGCATTCCGATATTCACACGCTGGAGCGCGTCGGCATCATCCGCGATCTGCGCCTGGGGGAATTCGACGTGCTGGTGGGCGTGAACCTCCTGCGCGAGGGGCTCGACATTCCCGAAGTGTCGCTCGTGGCGATTCTGGACGCGGACAAGGAAGGATTTCTGCGCTCGGAACGGTCGCTCATTCAAACGAGCGGACGCGCTGCGCGCAACGTTTCCGGAAAAGTCATCATGTACGCCGACAAGATCACCCGGTCCATTCAGGCCTGTCTGGACGAAACGCACCGCCGCCGCGCCCTGCAGCACAAATACAACGAGGAACACAACATCACGCCGGAGACGATTAAAAAGTCCATCAGCAACGTGCTGGGCTCCATCTACGAAGCCGATTACGTCACGATTCCGGTGGACGACAAAGCCGGAACGCTGCCGCTCGCGGAAGAAGATTTGCCTGCCCGGATTCAGAAACTCAAGGCGGAAATGAAACAGGCGGCCAAGGACCTGGCGTTTGAAAAAGCCGCCGCCCTGCGCGACGAAATCAAGGAACTCAGCACAATCCTGATCGAGATGGGGTAGGGACCTTCTTCAAATCCGGAGGCGGTTAATACTGAATGATGACCTCGTCGGGCTTGAAGGGATAGTCCGCCGGATCGCTGATGTAATTTTCAATTTCCCGGAAGGTGATCTTTGTGCCGCCGCTCGTCACGTCAAATCCGTCGCGGGCAATCACCATGCCGGTAAAAAAGGCGCCGCTGAAAGTGACTTTCCCGTAAGGGGCGTAAAGAATGCCCGTCAGACCGCTTTCGCCGAGTCCGGTGATGCTGATATTTCCTTTGCTGACGATGATGACATTTTCGGCGGTCGGGCGCCAGGAGGAGGAGCTGTAGTTTCCTTCGGTGAATATCTTAAGATTGCTCACCAATATGCCGGACGACACGTATCCTTTGGAGGCAAACCAGCTTGCCTCCCGCGGAGCGGGAATGGCGTAGGCCGGCATCGTGAAGGAAGGAAAAGACTGGACGCTGCCGTAGGGAATTTTATGGCATTTGGCGAGAATCCCGGTATTGTAGTTTGCCGGATGGGTCAGCGCGCCTGTGTAATAGATATTCGATCCGGCCGAAAGGGTCGGCGTCCAGTCCAGTTCCACGTTGCCGTTGACGTAAATATTCCCATAGATGTGCGCGTCTTTGAGACGCAGATTTCCGTTGACGTAAACGTCGCCGTAAACGTTTCTACCGCCGTTCAAGAGGGCTAAATTGCCGTTGATGTAGATCTTGCCGGGCTGTTCTGACGAACCCAAGCTGGCGCTGCCGCCATTGAGCTCCACATATCCGTCCACGTAAATCGTTGTGGCGCCGACGGACGCTCCGCCGTTGAGCTGATTGGTTGTCAGGGGCCCCCGGATGACCACGGTTGCGCCCGGCCCGTAAACGATGTTGCCGTTTAAAACCAAGCCACTGCCGTAAACAAAGACATTGTTGTCCTCGACGAACGCGACGAACTCTTCCGTATCCTGGCTGGGTGTCGGGCTGGTGCGGCTGATGCCCGTCGTTCCGCCGAACGTGATCCTGCGCTTCGCCTCCATCCAGGCGCCGGCATGAACCACGCCGGTGGATTCGACGACAACGCGGGTCGGATCCACGTTGCCGTCTTTATCGATAAAATCGTAGCTGGTCAGGATGAAGCGATCGCCGTTCGCGAGCGTAAAAGTGGTCGGAGGATTGACGTTTTTTTTGCCGCCCGGGTAGAAAGACGGATCGGCGATATTTTCGGCCAGAAGCTTTTGCGCCCAGCGGCCGCCCGCCTCGGCCAGATAGTAGGCCCTGGCCTGCTGATTGCCGAAGAGCTCAGTGAAAGTCGCCGTTGTCGTGAAGTAAAAGAGCCCGGCGCCTAGAATGGCCACGAGAGTGACGCCGATAATCAGGTTGATCAGGATGGATCCCCCGGAAGTGGATGTCTTTGTCATGGTTTTGTTCCTCACGGCTGAATGTTTCTCGGGACGATCCGCTGTGTAAAAGTTTTGACGACTCCGTCCGCGGCAACCAGACGAAGCCGAACGGAAAGAACTCTGGCGCTGGCCGGCGCGGATTGTCCTTCTTCCGGAGCCTCGTAATTGACGTAATACTGAAACCGCAATCCATCGCCGGGGACAACCTGATCGGTAAGAATGAAGAAATTTCCGTCTCCTTCCGAAAGCTCCACGTTGCCGCCGTTTAACCGGATGATGCGGGTCTTTTCGACTTTATCCTTGAAAGAATTAAAGACAACGCCGGTTGCGTTTGAGGCCGGCAAAATGGCGACAGTGTTTTTCAACTCCAGGGCGATGCGGGTTGCGGCCATCTGTCCCTTCTGAAGCGCGGCGGCGTTTGTTTTGACAAAGAGATGTCCTTCCACAAGCCGCGCCACGCCCAGCCCGACGCCGACGGCCAGAATCGCCGCGAGGACGATCGAGACCAGAACTTCGATCAGCGTAAAGCCTCTGTTTGTCCGTGTCGTCATGCGGCGTCCTTTCAAAACTGAACAAAAACCATGGTGAGCGTTTTGTTGCGGTCGTTTTTAATCGTGACTTTCAGCGTATTTTGTTGATTTAGCGGCGCGTTGTCTTCCACGTTGTTGATAAAAGTGATGTATCTGTTTTCGACGACCGCATAGCTGCCGTAATCATTCGTTTTCGCCGTGCCTTCTTCGCCGATTTTCGTTTTCAACCCGGCGAGGCTGCCGGTGGAGAAATTATGCCTGTAATCGGCGGTAATGTTTTCGCCGATCCGTTCGAGGGTCAGAGAGTCGTCAAACAGGGAAAACAAGTCTGTGCCGCCGGTCAGCGGCGTTCCCAAATACCGGAAAACCAGGACTCCCAGGACGGCCAGAACAGTCAGTGCGACGATGATTTCGATAAGCGAAAATCCGTTTTGGACAGCAGTCGGTCTGTTCATGGAATAAATCCCGTGTTTTGCGTGACGCGGACCGTCTGCGAAGCCGATCCGTCGGTCAGGGTGATTAAAACGTCCGCCGTCAGGGGAACCGCGTCAGTCCCGACGGGGTTTCCCCATTCGTTGAAGTGCAGGACGCTGCCCGCCAGGCTGGATGTCATCGTGATGCCTCTGGCAAGCGTATGGGAGGGGCTGTCTTCGTTGGGCAGACGGCGGGACGTTGCGTCATTGTCGTACAGAAGATCGTAGGAGCCGGCATTGAATCTCAGCCCCCAGGTCAGCGTCTGCCCCGGCGCCAAGGCGTCTCTCATCGACCGGTACTGGACATAGCGCAGATGGGTCTTGAGCGTTTCGGCTTCGGTCGCCAGGTCAAATGTTGTTCTGGAAACGCTCCTCGACACGCCCACGGCGGCGGCGATGCCGATGATCACGAGGACAAGGATCACGTCGAGCGCCGTAAAGCCTCCCTGTTCGAATCTGCGCAAGGGATGAAAAATGGCCATCGCTTGTATCCAGTCAATCCTTGGTTCAGTCGGGCGATCCCACTTCAACCGTTGTCTTCGTTTGCGTTTTTGAAGTGGCTTACTGACGAGCGCCGCTTTCTCCGACAGAAAACGACTTAGTTTTTCAGGCAGCTGTTGTAGCAGCTCTGGAAGTTGGCGCCCTGTCCGGAGCATTTGTTCTGACAGGTGTTGGCCTTGTCCTGAGCGGCATTGCCCGTTTTCTGGGCGACACAGGTGCTTTTGCAGCTTGAGTAGCAGGCGGTGAAAGTGGCCTGCTGGCCTTTGCATTTGGCGTTGCAGGAACTGTCACAAGAGTTTTGGGCCCATACCGGGAAACACACAAGCGCAAGCAGCGTGACGACGATCATGATTTTTTTCATAGTTCCTCCTCTTGCGGAAATAATCATTTTTTACGGCGAAATGTCGTGGATGCGCTTTCCTGCATGCTTCCGGCGCAACTATAAAAGAGGAGTTTTGTGAAGTCAAGAAAATCCTGCATGCCCGGCGGGGTCGGTCGCCGTGTCCGCCTTCAAACCGGGCGGAACAAAAGGAAAGGCCCGGAGAACATCCCCGGGCCTTTTTCATTAGCGAACGCGATCGGGAAAAACGTCCGATCCTTTTATCGCTTTATTTTTTTTGTTTGGCCTTGGCCTCTTCTTCCTCGCGCAGCGCCTTGCGCAGGATTTTGCCGACGGCGGACTTGGGAATCGATTCCCGGAATTCGACGAGCTTCGGCACTTTGTAAGGCGCGAGCTTTTCCTTGCAGAAAGAGATGATTTCCTCCGCCGTGCAGCTTTGGCCTTCTTTCAGGACGACGAAGGCCTTGACGGTTTCGCCCCGGTATTCGTCTTTGACGCCCAGGGCCACCGCCTCGGAGACTTTGGGGTGCTGGAAGAGGACTTCGTCGATTTCCCGGGGATAGATGTTGAAGCCGCCGGCGATGATCATGTCCTTCTTTCGATCGACGATAAACAGGTACCCGTCTTCATCGCGGACGGCGATGTCGCCGGTATAGAGCCAGCCGTCTTTGAGCTGGCCCGCCGTCTCCTGGGGATTGTTCCAGTAGCCCTGCATGATGACCGGTCCCTTCATGATGATTTCACCCGGCTGGCCGTCGGGGACTTCCGTTACACCGTCATCCACATTCACCAGTTTGACGTCGTTGTCCGGGATGGGAATGCCGATGCTGCCGATTTTCTTCATGCCCAGCACCGGGTTGCTGATGCCGACGGAAGTGGATTCCGAAAGGCCGTAGCCTTCGCTGAAATAAATGCCCATATCCCGGACCTGATCGATCAGCTCCGAGGCCATCGGCGCCGCGCCGGAATTTAAAAGGCCGATCTTTTTGGCCAGATTCAGTTCTTCCGCTTTGGGATGATTGATGAGCGCGGTGATCAGCGTGGGGACCGTCGGGAAGAAGGTGATCTTGTCGAAGTTGGCCAGAAGCGCCATCATCTCGTCAATATTGAAGCGCGGAACCTGAATCTGGGTTGCGCAGGAAAACATCGCCCAGTTCATCACGACGATATTGCCGTACACGTGAAAATAGGGGAGGACGGCCATAACGCTGCGCCGTTCCGGCGGCGTGAGGGGAATGGTCGGATTTCCCCACAGGACGCAGTAAAAAACGGCCGCGATGACGTTGCCGTGCGTCAGGACGGCGCCCTTGGGAACGCCGGTCGTACCGCCGGTAAACTGAATCAGAGCCGGATCCTGAGGACTGACTTCAACCTTGGAGCGCCGGGTGGAGGTGGTTTTATCGAGCAGTTCCGAAAAATGCAGCCATCCTTCTTCCAGATCCAGGCTTTTGGCGGAGCTTACGGGAAATCCCTTGATGTAATCCGTCACAGCCGTGACGATAACACGGGGAATGCGGATGTTTTTGCACAACGTGCGTATCGAGGGCAGCGCCACGTCGAACGTGATGAGGGTGGAAAGCCCCGAGGTATTGGCCATCAGTTTCAACTCATCCGGCGTGTAAAGCGGATTGAGATTGACGACGATGGCGCCGACCGACAGGGCCGCGTAATAGGCGATCGGATACTGGGGACAATTGGGCAGATGAATGCCCACCCGGTCTCCCTTTTGGATGCCGAGCGCCGCCAGGGCGTTGGCGAACCGGAGGATCTGGGTGCGCAATTCCCAGAAGGTGATTTCGGTGCCGAAATAGTGCAGCGCTGTCTTGTCCGGGTAAGAGTTGGCAGGCAGTTCAATCAGGTGGTGAACGGCCAGACGCGGATAACGGATGGTAGTGGGAACATTGTAATCATAGTGACGGTGCCAGGGTTTTTCTTCCATCTTTTTCCCTCCAAAGGATCGGTTCGGTTGGAAATGCGTTGACAAGAGCCGCGACAACGAAAATGAAACCATGGGCCGGATGTGACGTGTCCTTATCACTATAGGAAAAAAGGGGAGGGGTCAAGATGGAATCGGCAGCCGTGGCCGGTCAAAGAGCCGCAGTCGGTTTCCGGATAAAAATTTTATCGGGCAAGCAGCGTTCTGGTTTTGAGAATCCGTACGTTTTTCATTTCGTCGGCAGCGACGCCCAGGACGTGTTCGAGAATATCGAGCGGACGGGCAGCGCCGTTCTGGGCGTGCAGGAGCGTCATGGTCGCTTTTTTCTCCGCGGGAAGCAACGCCAGATGCTCAACGAAAGGCCGGATGTCGCGCCTGACGGTTTTCCCCTTGGCCTGGCGGGTAATGGGAAACGAGCCGGCGGCCAGAAACTTTTCGATGCGGCAGGCCATGGCTTTCACCTGCTCTTCGTCCGTCCGATCGGGCAGCCACAGTTCGTAGTCGAAACCGTAAAGCGCCCGGGAAAGCTCGCTTGCGACAAACGGCAGAGCTTGCAAATCCGTGACGGCCATGCCGTCGGGCAGGGCGGCGTTGATTTCGTTTTTCAGCGCCGCGGGATCGCCCGGATGTTTCAGGGCGGTGACGTCCAGATATTCCTCGCGGCTTTCCATACCCACCGGAGTGGCGGTGGCAAAAGAGATTTTCGGATGCGGGTGAAAGCCCGCCGAATAGCAAAGCGCAAGGGAACTGCGGCGCAGGGCGCGCGTCATGGCGAGCGCCAGTTCCAGATGCGAGAGAAAGCGCGCGCGGCCGGTTTTGGTGAAGCGCAGACGGTACACTTTTTCGCGGCGAAGCGAAGCCGGCGGCTGGACGTTCGGCTGGGGCGCGGGAAAATCGCCGGTTGAAAAAATATTCTGTATTTCGGTGAAGTTGCAGACGCCGCAGTCCTGGCAGGCCGCGTAGCGGCAGTCCGGCGTGGCTTCGTCCGCGAAGGCCTTTTGCCTTTCCGCCAGCAGAAATTCCCGGCGGACGCCGCAGTCGATGTTGTCCCAGGGGAGGGACTCGGCCGGTCCTCGCGCGCCCAGACAGGTTTCGACGGAAATACCCGCCTCCTGCAGGGCGTCCTGCCAGAGGTCAAAGCGCAGGATTTCGCTCCAGCCGTCGAAGCGGCAGCCCTTCCGCCAGGCGGCAAGCAGGAGTTCGCCTGCGGTTGCATCGCCGCGGGAAAACAAGCCTTCGAGCAGGCTCATCCGCGCATCGTGCCACTTGACGGCCAGATGGCGGTTGTTCATGCGCCGCCGGATGTACTGCTGGCGGGCGTAAGTTTCGTCGAGCGAGAGCTGCCCTTCCCATTGAAAAGGCGTGTGGGGTTTGGGCACGAAGGTCGAAAGGCTGACGGTAACCTGGCCGCGGCGCCGGGCCGCCCTGAGCGCCTCGTAGGCCAGATCGACAATGCCGTCCAGATCGCTTTCTTCTTCCCCGGGCAGACCGATCATGAAGTACAGCTTGATGGATTTCCATCCGGCGTCAAAGATCCGGTCGACGGAAGTCAGCAGATCCTGCGCCGTATTGCCCTTGTTGATGATCCGGCGCATCTTGTCCGTTCCGGCCTCCGGCGCCAGGGTGAAGCTGGTTTTGCGTGTGCGCTTGATTTCTTCGATCAGCGTCCGGCTCAGGGACTCCACGCGCAAAGACGGCAGCGCCAGCGCGACCCTTTCGCCGGAGTGCTTCGACATGAGGTTTTGGATGAGCGGCTCGATGCAGCTGTAGTCTCCGGAGCTCAGCGCCAGAAGCGAGACCTCATCGTGTCCGGTAGACCCAAGCGCCTCGCTTGCCATGTCGGCTGCCAGTGTCGCGTTTCTTTCGCGGTAAGGGCGCCAGAGCATGCCGGCCTGGCAAAACCGGCAGCCCCGCGTGCAGCCCCGGGCGATTTCGAGAACGATCCGGTCGTGGACGGTCTGCATGAGCGGCACGACCGGCGCGACCGGATGACGCCAGAGGTTGAGATCGACCGGCTTTCTCTTGCGGATGACGGTTCGGCCGTGCCGGGAGGGCACATAAACGCCCGCGATGTCCGCCAGCGCGGCCAGCAGGGCGTCTCTTGTCGCGTTTTTACTTTTGCCCGCCGCCACGGCCGCGGCGATTTCTTCCACGGCTTCTTCTCCCTCGCCGATCACGAAAGCGTCGATAAAAGCGCTAAGCGGCGCGGGATTGAAGGCGCAGGGACCGCCCGCGATGATCAGGGGATGGCCTTCCGACCGGTCGGCGGCCCGAAGCGGAAGGCCCGCCAAATCCAGCATCGTGAGGACGTTGGTGTAGGATAGTTCGTACTGCAGAGAAAAGCCGACAAGGTCAAAATCCGCAAGCGGTTTTGCGGATTCCAGCGACGTCAGCGGAAGACCGCGGAGACGCAGCTCGCGCTCCCGGTCGGGCCAGGGGGCGAAGCACCGTTCGGCGGAGACGCCGGGAAGGGCGTTGAGCACGGCGTAGAGAATCTGCAAGCCCAGATGCGACATGCCCACTTCATACGTGTCCGGAAACGCCAGCGCGAAGCGCACAGCGGCGTTTTCCTTGCGTACGGCGTTGACTTCTGTGCCGATGTAGCGGCTGGGCTTTTCAGAGCCGGCCAGGAGCTCCTCGAAAAAATCTCTTGTCATGGTGCGCTTTCCGTTGATTGTTTTTGCCGCCCCGTTTATCCTTCCGGCTCTTCGGCCAGAGGCGCCCGTCGGTACTTGTAGGGATTGCCTTTGATGTCCCGAAGCAGCGAGAGGGCCATTTTTCGCGCGAAGTTGGGCGATGACAGATACTGAAGGGAATTGTCCTTGAACGTTTTCAGCAGCAGGGCGCGGGCGGCGTCTCTTCCGGCGTCGGAAACGAACGTCCGCTCCAGTTTGTGCTCGTAAGTGAGTTCGTCGCCGAAGATGTCGGTGAGCTGACGGTGGTCGTCGGAGGATGCGAAGAAGGATTCTTCGACTTTCACTTTCATCTGAATGGAAATTTCGACTTTTACCGTGTCCGCGGCAATGCGGCGCGACAGGTCCTGGATCGTGAGCCGAAGGCCGTTTTGCAGAGGGATGGTTTCGATCAATTCCATAAAACTTCGATGTCCTGCTTTCTAAAAAAGTCGTGAGGTCATACCATTTTTATTCTTGACCTGCAATGGTAATCCTTTTATAGAAGGCGCGCGCCCGGCGGCGTCCGCGCCGGGCCGGAATTTATTCGGTCTTTTGGAGGAAAAAAACGGAGGTGCGCTCGATGTCGTCGTCTTCGGAAATCATGGTCTTGTGCCAGCCGGATCCCGGCAAGTCCTGCGGAGCCTGCTGCGGCCTGTACAATTACGTGGACAGCTCGCGCGAAGCCCTGACTGAGCGGCTCCGCGCCCGCACGAAGCGCTATCGCGGCATGGTGCAGGGGCCGGACGACCTGGGCTGCTACGCCGCAGAGACCTTCGCCGTCGAGGATTTCCGCAAGCGCTACGAAGTCATTTACTGCTGCGAGTACCTGGGCTTTCTGGACGACGAAGAAAAAAAAGTCGGCTGCCTCGTGCATCCGATGCAGAACGGCGGGGACGACAGGCGCACGGTTTCCTTTTACGGGCGGGACGTCTGCGCCGGGCATTTGTGCCCCAGCCACCATTTCATTCCCCGCTCGCAGCAGCGCATTCTGCTTGCGATCCTCGACGACTGGTATCTCTACGGCCTGTGCCTGACGGACATCGATCTGGTCGTCACCTACTTCCGGCTCGTCGCCGACCGGGTCGGCCGCGAGCTGGCGCCGGAAATGTTCGCGCACCGGGCGATTCGGGAGACGGCCCTGGCGTACTTCCACTGGAAAACGACCTGGCCGTTCCGATCGGAGGACGTAAACCGCCTGGGCAAGTACTACTTTGACGGGTCGCAGTACATGATCAGCCGCATCGACTATGAAAAGTTCGGCCGGGAGATTTCGCCGCTCAACGCCATTCTGCAGAGCCTTTCATCGGAGTTTCATTCGGCGGATGAGCTCGCCCTGGCGGAGGGCATGATCTGGGATAACATCGAAACCCTGGCGTCGCTTTGCAGCGCGCTTGCCTGATTTATATTGACAGACACCGGATAACTTGATTAATATTGCAAAACCTTCGAACCGTAACGAGGAACCATCCGACATGGCCCAACCGGAGAAAGTCATTCTCTATACCCGATCCGAGATTGCCCGGCGCGTGAAAGATCTGGCCGATCAAATCTCCCGCGACTATGCCGGAAGCGATCTGCTCTTGATCGGCGTCCTGAAGGGCGCTTTTATGTTCATGGCGGACCTGGCCCGCGCCATGTCCATTCCCTGCCAGACGGATTTCATCCGCGCGGCCAGCTACGGGGCCGGGTCGGAAAGCTCCGGAACCATTGTTATCACCAAGGATGTCGATGCGGAAATTCAGGGGCGCGACATTTTGATCATCGAAGATATCGTCGACACCGGCCTGACGCTTCGGCACATCGTCGATACGCTGAAACTCCGGAAACCGAACTCCATCAGGGTCTGCGCCTTTCTGGACAAACGCGGAAGAAGAAAGATTCCCTTTGAAGCGGATTACGTCGGTTTTTCCATGGAGGACGGTTTCGTGGTCGGCTACGGATTGGATTTCAACGAGCAGGACCGTCATTGGCCTGATGTGTATGTGATTCCCAATCCCGTCTGATCCGGAATTGAGGGATAAAAATGATTATTCAATGCAAACAATGCCGGACCAAGTTCCGTTTTGATGAGTCTCAAATGGAAGGCGACGGTTTGTGGATGCGCTGCAGCCGCTGCCGGCACGTTTTTTTCCAGGAAAGTCCGGCAAAACCAGGTCCGGTTGCCGGCGAGACGGCGGCCGGAATGACGTCCGCGCGGTTGTCCTTTGAACCGGCAGTCCCCGCGCGCATCGCGGCCGACAAGGAACGCGATCCGGACGAAGCTTCCCTTCGCCGAAAGGTCGAGCCGGAAGAGCCGGCCGGGGGAAGTTTGCCGCCGGAACCGGAGCCGGAACCGTCCGAAAGGGTGGGACTCAACCTGACGGACATCGAATTTTCACCGGGAGAGGAAATTGCCCCGGAGGCGGAGGAAGCCGCGGCGGCCGCTGTGGAACCACCGCCCGCGCCGGAGAAGAAGAAAAGCAAAGCATGGCTGGCGGTGCTCTGGTCGGTGCTGGTCATCATCGTGATTCCGGCCGTCTTGCTGTTTTTTGTGTTTCCGCAGCAGCTGGAACGCTACGTGGAAATCGGCCGCAAGTATCTCGGTGCTTCGCAGCCTTACCAGGGTCATTCGGTGCTGGCCCAGGTCAAAGTACAGGAAATCCGGCAGCGGGTGGTGAATAATTATATTCTGGGCAATATCCGGGTCGTGGAGGGCGTGGCCGTCAATCAGGCGGACTTTGCCGTCGCCCGCATCCAGGTGAAGGCGGCGATTCTGGACGCGTATGCCGTCGTTCTCGACGAACGGACAAGCTTTGCAGGCAATATTCTTTCGGATGAGGAGCTGACCAATGCGTCTGAAGAGGATATGCTGAAAATTCTGTCCCTGCCGGAAGGCCGGGACAATTCCAACGAGCGGGTGATTCCCGGCGGCCGGATTCCGTTCATGATCGTTTTCACCCGTGAACAGCCGGGCGTCATCAAAACGACGGTAACGATCGCCGGCGCGGAGCGCCTGCTTTAAAGAGAAAACAGCCGGACCCCGCCTGCGGCGGCCGCGTCCGGATTCGGGTAAAGGAAAGTTATTTGAGATACGAAGGCAATATTTTCCGGCCTTTCTCCGAGGCCAACAGCTATCTGCTGCAATGCACCATCGGTTGTTCCCACAATGCCTGCACGTTCTGCGGCATGTATAAAGACAAGAAATACCGCGTGCGTTCCATGTCCGAAATTCTGGAGGATATCCGTCTGGCGGGGAACTATTACCGTGATGTGGAGAAGGTTTTTCTCTGCGACGGCGACGCCATCGCCATCGAAACCGATGCGCTTTTGGAGATACTCCGCGCGCTTTACGCGACGTTTCCGTCGCTGCGCCACGTCGGAAGCTACGTCGGGCCGCAGAGCACGCTCGGCAAATCGCCGCAGGAGCTTGGCGCGCTTTGCGAAGCCGGCCTCACGAAAGCCTATATCGGCGTGGAGACGGGCGATGACGACCTTTTGAAAAAGGTCAAAAAGGGCGTGGGATACGACGAGATGCTCAAGGCCGGCCGCCTCCTCGTCGATGCCGGCATCAATTTGTCGGCAATGGTCCTTTTGGGGCTGGCGGGGCCGGGAGAGCCGTCCCGTCGCCATGCGCAGGCCACTGCCGGGATCATCAATGAGATGACGCCCCGGTACCTGGCCGCCCTGACCGTCACGCCCGTGCCCGGAACCGTTTTATATCGTCAGGTGCAAAAAGGGGAATTTCAGCTGCTCGATCCGTTTGAAACCCTGGCCGAGATGAAAATGATTTTTGAAAACATCACGATGGATGATCTGAAATTCGTCGGCACGCATGCTTCGAACTATCTGCCCGTCACCGGCACGCTGCAGAAAGACAAAAAGAAAATGATCGCCCTGGTGGATCAGGTTTTGTCGTCCCGCGACCAGGGCCGGCTCCGGCCGGATTCCCTGCGCGGCCTCTAATGCCCGGAGGCGGAAAACGGCTCTCAACCGTTTTCCGCCTCTCTGATTTTCCCGTTCTTAGAATGTGCTCCTTTGTTATCTTCCGTGATAGGGGGGATGCGGTTCGGGGTGAGGCGGATGGTACGGCTCATCATGAACCCCGGGTGTCGGAATATAAGGCTTGGTGTCGCCTGGGGCCGGCTTGTACTTGTCGAGCGTGTTGGTCATTCTGCCGCCCAAGTCCCGGGGCATCTCGCGGCGCTGGAATACGGCGGAAGCCGGATTGGTTTCCATTTTCAGGCTCTCGAGCTCGCCCGGAAGAATGTCCCGCACCTGCGGCGCCTGGTCGGCGCCGGAAATTATCATGGCGCGGCCCTTGCGGATCGTTTGAATGTTTTTGGGGTTGCGGGGATTGTATCCGTAGCCGTCTCCCTCTTCAAAAAACGCGCCGGAGGCGCCGTTGGCGTGCGTGTTGTAAAAAACGGTTCCCCGGACGCCGCAGACGGCGGTCGGTGTATGCACTTCATAGCGGCCGCCCGCGCCGACGGATTTGACGGTGTTCTGGATTTTGCCCCTGAGCAGATTCAGCACACTCACATTCTTATCCTTTCCGGACAGGTAATCGGTGATTTTCAGCCGCGTGTTTTCCGCCAGCCGCAGAATGTTTCCGTTGGCGAAGGTAATTTCCGCCTTGGCTTTGCCTTTGGTGCGAAGAATATCGCCGACGTTGACCGCGTCGCCGGCGGCCACGGCTCTGGCCTCAGTTGCGCCCGCGGGCGTGAGATCGACATTACCGACCACCGTTGTGACTTTTCCGACCGGCGCGGCCCAGGCCAGCGTCGCGAAAAAAAGAACGGCAATCATCCATCCGGTTGTTACAGCAAACTTTTTCATGAACAGATCCTCCTTATTCCTGACAAGGCGTGTCACGTCTTGCTATATTTTGAATTCGATGCCCGCGGTCCAGATATGATCGTCGTACGTGTAAACCGGCACATTGGAGTCGGAGCGGATGAACTTGTACTGCAGCACCAGCCCCAAATTCCTGATGACTTCCCAGTTTAAACCGACGGACGCGTCATAGAGGCGGTCTCTTCTTTTTTCCGTTGTGAACACCAGATCGTCATTGAGAAAATTTCGTTCGTAGGTGTAGTTTGCAAAGCTGACTCCTCCGGCGGCCTGCACAAAGAGACCGCCGGCTTTTGCCGCGACGGCGGCGGGCAGGACAGGGATGTTCACGTTGGCGGAGAGCCGGTGCAGCTTGTTGTCCCAGTACACGCCGTCCGTGCGGTCCTCATTGTAATCGTAGCGCGCGGACACAAATCCCCGGGGAAGGAAAAACCAGGTCCAGCTGACGTAGGCGCGCGGACCGACGGCGTCGCGGTTTTCGGCGGCGACCGTCAGGTTCTGGTGGTAAAACTCTTTCTTGTCGTAGCCCAGAAAGACTTCCAGAATGTTGTTGGGCGTCGCCAGCAGTTTAAAGACGGCGCCGGTCGTCACGTATTCCAGGTATCGTTTTAGATTGGCGTTTTCATCCGGAAATACATCCGGATCGGTCCGGAGCAGGTAGCTGGTGTATGCGGCCAGCAGGCTCACCGAAAACCGGCCGAAGCTGTACCCCGGCAAAACCGCGACCGTGTGCGACATCGCGTCCTCGGAATGAACGAAGGACGAATGATAGGCGGCGTTGAAAGAGTACAGAGCGGAAAGGAGCCAAGGGCCTTCGAAGCGGGGGGCAAATTCCACGCGCAGGGACGGTTTGAAAAAAGCGCTGCCGGGGCTGCCGATGCCCGGAGCAAACACGTCGTTGCGCGGTTTTAAAATCAGGTTGGAGTCGTAGCCTCCGTAGAGCCCCAGCGTGACGCGCAGCGGGCGGGTCGGGAAAAGGCCTTCGTCGATGGCTTCCTGATAGCGGCGGGCGTTGGCCGCCAGATCGGACGCGGGATCATAAACGACGGCCGCCTTGAACCGCTCCCTGGCCTTTTCGAGTTCGTTTTGGTTGTAGTGGCAAAGGCCGATGGCGTAATCGGCCGACTGCGCGAGTTTCGGGTCGAGCCGTTTGGCTTCCTCCAGGGGGGCGATTGCGTCCGCGCACCGGTTTTTCTTGATTTGAATCATTCCTTTCCAGTAAGCGATGTTGGCCGGATCGATCTTTTCCCTTTCGGCTTTATCGATCCGTTTTTCTGCTTCATCCAGGCGGTTAAGCAGGTACAGAACGCTGATGTACTGGGCCGTGGCTTCCTTGACCGGCGGCGCAAGTTTCATGGCGTCTTCGAGATGGGGAAGCGCCTCGTTATATTCGGTCGTTTGCTTGTAGGCCATGCCGAGGTAATAGGCGGCGGCGGATGACTGCGGCTGGCCGGCCCTGGCTTTTTTGAGAAGTTCAATCGCTTCGTCATAGTTTTCGACGGCGTATTGCTTGATGCCCTGATCCAGATCGTCGCCGGCCGGCCGGCCGTATCCGGATGCGGCAAAAAAGAGGCATAAAAAACAAACGACAAGAAATACCGATTTTTTTTGCATGACTTTCCTCCCTTAGTGTCTGAATACCGCGTCACTGGTCCTTTGCCGGCCCTGTGGCGGACATTACTTGTACGAAAACAGTCATTTTTGCTGCCCGTGAAATGCCGATTCGTGGCATGGGGAAAACAAAAGAAACACCTGTATGAATGTCTTTGCGTCGTGTTGCCGAAACTTATTTCAGGAAGAGGTAGTAAAGTTTCCCCTCCCGGTAAGTTCCGCCGGCCAGTTCGCCCGCGCGGTCGCCCGTGCCCATGTAAACGTCGCAGCGGCCCGCCGCGCGGATGGCGCCTCCCGTATCCTGGTCCAGGGCGAAATCCACGGGCGCCTCCAGATCGACCGCGGCATAGGCGAACATGGCCCGGGGATAAATGGATTTGTCGGTGGCCAGCGTCCGGAAGGGCGTGACCGGCTCGTTGAGCGATCCCCGCGGATTGCCCGCCTCCGGCCGGAAAAAAACGAAGCGGGGATTCTGGTTCACGTAGCGGTCGACGTCCTCGGGATGGGCCTTGAAGTAGGCGATCATCGCCCGGAGGTTGATGTCCCGGGCGGGGATTTTTCCGTCCGCAATCATCTTGTGGACGATGCCTTCGTACTCCCAGCCGTTGTGCGCTTCGTAGCCGAACGTCTCGACGCGGCCGTCCGGCAGGCGGATACGGGCCGAGCCCTGGACGTGGACGATGTAAACCTCAAACGGATCGGCAAGCCAGACGATTTCGTTTCCTGCAAACGGGTTGGTCCTCGCGATTTCGGCCCGGTTCGGCAGCCTTTCGGTTTTTCCGTCGGGCGTCCTTAAACCCAGTATTGTTCCGTCCGGATCTTTTACCAGATCGGCCGGCGATTTGTACAGCGGATAGCGGAACCGTTCGCTCCGGATCGGCGATCCGTCGAAAACCGGTGTGTAGTAGCCGGTGAAGAGCACGGTGCCCCGGTCGTCGCAGCCGACGGAAATGTAGGTATCGAATTTTTCCCGCAGGATTCGGTTCATCTCGTCCGGAGGCAGACCCGACACGACGAGTTTCTTTAGTTCCCGGAGGGTGTTTGACGCCCGTTCATGTGAAATATCGCCGTAGGGATAAAACCTTTTGCTCGACGGTTTGGCCAAGTAGTTGAGGCTGTGGTCGATGGCTTCGGCCAGTCCGTCCAGATGTGAACAGGCTTTCGTGTAATCGGGGATGCTGGCCGGATCGGTAATTTTCCGAAGCGCCAGCTCGCCGTCCGGCAAGGGACGTGTGTAGTCTTTGGGCAGCTCCGGCGGCTCCAGCAAGACAGCGCTGCGCTTTTGACAGCCGGTTGCAACGCAAACGGCCGCCGCCAAAAGCAGGACAAAAAGAAAGGATCGCAGTTTCATAAGCCCGAGCATAAGGTAAGAAGCGCGCGGTTGTCAAAAGAAAAATGCCGTTTTTGTTTCCGGCGCGCCGGCGCACCCGGCGGGAACACCGCCGGCCGCTTGTTTCCGTGCGGTCCCAGGGACGTTGCGGCGGAAGGCCGCCTGAGGCTTCAGGTCATGTTGATCGTGTGAAGATTCAACAGGAAATCCTTGAATTTGTCTTTCGTCGTCGGTTTGATCGATTCGAGCTTCACGACCACGGCCTTGTTGTAAAACATGAAACCGTCGTCGATTCTTTCCGGATTTTCGTCATCGTCAATAAACCGCGCCATGAACTGCATGGCCGATTTTTTTGCTTCGGCTTCGTCTGCCGCCGTGATCAGATAATGATGGCGGCGGATGTCTTCTTCTTCTCTTTCGCTGATCTTAATCCAGTAGTCTGGCATGCTGCTCTCCTGTTGCGTCGGTGTTCAAAAACTTTTTCCTGTGGTGCTTTTTTTCTATTTTACTTTACCCCTCCGAAAATGAAAAGGGGAACTTTCTTCCAAACCCGAAGATGCGGGGTATTTTGTTTTGGCCGACCGGTGCGGACCGTCTTTTGCCGCTTATTCCGCGCCGAGCCCCGTTTCTCTTTCGATGGCTTCGCGGAAAACGAGTCCCGGCCGCAAAATGACGAGCCTGGGGCCGGTTGCATCGACGATCGTCGAACCGACCGATCCGCCTTTTTCGTCCAGATCGACAACGGCGTCGATACGATCGCCGATCTGATCCTGCACCGCCTGCGCGTCCCGGCATTCCGGGGCGCCCGAAAGATTGGCGCTGGTGGCGGTGATCGGCTTTCCGGTCGCAAGCGCCAGGCGCCTGGCGAATTCGTGACTGGAAAGCCGGACGCCGATCCGGCCGGTGCCGGCGGTGAGCCGCGCCGGGATGCCGTCCGCCGCCGCCAGGACGATCGTGAGCGGTCCGGGCCAGAACGCGTCCATCAGTTTTTGCGCCGCTTCCGAAATGGCGCCGACCAGGCCCGCCAGCTGATCCGTGTGTCCGATGATGACGGAAACCGGACGGTTGAAGCCGCGGCCTTTGATGGCAAAGAGCCTTTCCACGGCCGCTTCGTTTAAAGCGTCCACACCCAGGCCGTAGAAGGTTTCGGTGGGGTAAGCCAGCGCGCCGCCCGCGTGGATCAGGGAAGCGGCGCGATCGAGGATGTTTTCCAAAGAGCCATCCGGCGCGCGTTTCAGGATAAGGGCCATTTGAGCTTTTCCTGCTTGGCTTCCACGTCCCGGGCCATTTTGCCGATGTAGGCGTCGAGCTTCTGCGCCATTTTTTTATCGGCCAGCGAAAGCATCCGGACGGCGAAAAGAGCGGCGTTTTTCGCGCCGGCCTTGCCGACGGCCATGGTGGCGACGGGAATGCCGCCGGGCATCTGCACCGTGGCCAGAAGCGCGTCAAGCCCGCCCAGCGACGTCGCGTCAATGGGAACGCCGATGACCGGCAGCGGCGTGTGCGAGGCGATGACGCCCGCGAGGTGCGCGGCGGCGCCCGCCCCGGCGATGATGATTTTTATGCCCCGGCCGCGGGCCTCGGCGGCGTAGCGGGCCGTGCGCGACGGCGCGCGGTGCGCCGAGGTCAGAACGAGTTCAAAGCCGATGCCGAATTCTTCGAGAATCTTCGCGGCTTCGCCCATGACCGGCAGATCCGAGTCGCTGCCCATGACGACGCTGACCACAACGTTTTCTTTCCTGGCGCTTTTGGCTTTCATGCAGGCTCCCTTGCAGGGTTGGACGTGACGCTCGCCCGTCACATTCTCCTGTTGGCTGTACGAATTTTTCCGTCCCTTAACCCATCGGGTCTCGTTTTGCAAGATGGTTTTTGCCTTGACAGGACAGGCGTTAGCCTTTAAAGTCTTTTCTACCCATGGAGAAGGAGACCTTTATGAAAAACAAACTGACGGCGGTGATCGAGACGGACAAGGGAACCATTCGCCTGCGGCTGTTTGCCGATCAGACGCCGGTAACCGTTGGAAATTTCGTTAACCTGGCCCGGCGCGGCTACTACAATAATTTGAAGTTTCATCGCGTGATTTCAGACTTTATGATTCAGGGCGGCTGTCCTGCGGGGGACGGGCGGGGCGGCCCCGGCTATCGCTTCGGCGATGAGTTCGTCAAAGAGCTCCGCCACGCCAAACCGGGCATCCTGTCGATGGCCAACGCCGGTCCCGCGACCAACGGCAGCCAGTTCTTCATCACGCACGTTGCCACGCCCTGGCTCGACGGCAAACACACCGTTTTCGGCGAAGTTGAAAGCGACGCCGATCAGGCCGTCGTCAATGCCGTCGCGCAGGGCGATACAATCCGCTCCGTCACGATCGAAGGCGAAACCAAGGAACTGATGGAAAGCCTCAAACCTTACGTCGACAAGTGGAATACCGCACTGGACGCGAACTTTCCGAAACTGCCCAGGGTTCCTGCCTAGAGCGTCGCCGATCGGGGCGACCGGAGCAATGCTTGTGCGTCCTGTAACAAAAACGCCCGCCCGGATGGTGGAAGAAGGCGGGCGCATTCATTTTGGAACATTTGACGCGCCGTTTACGAAGGCCAATCTTCTTGACGCGCCGCTGTACGCGTTGCCTGCGCCGCGTTTCTGGAAAAACTTCCGCCTGAAGGAATGGCAGCATTACGGCGTCATCACGCCTTCCCACTATTTCGGCATGGTCATTTTCGACGCCAAGTTCACGGCCCTTTCCTTTTTCTATGTTTACGACCGGCAAGGCAAGACGCGGCTGGAATACGCGCGGCAGATCTTTCCCGGCAAAGCCGTCCGCGTCGCCGCCGATATGTATGACGACCTCTGCCGGTTCGATGCCGGAGGATACAGTCTGCGCTTTGAAAACGCCCTCGACCGCGGCTGCCACCGGCTGCTCTTTGACATCCGGAGCGACGCCGTCCATCCCGCCGTTAAAGGGGAAATTACGATTTTTGAGGACATCAACGTCTTTGCGCCGCTGGTGCAGGTGTCCCCGATTACGCCGCGGCGCCCCTTTTATACGCACAAGGCGGCCGTGCCCGCCGCGGGCCGGGTGCGGGTGGGATCGGAAGAGATTGTCCTGCGGCGAACCGACTGCGCCGCGCTGATCGATGAGCAGAAAACCTACTATCCCTATCGCAGCTTCTGGAAGTGGGCGACCGCGGCAGGCTACAGCGCCGAGGGCAAGCTGCTGGGATTCAATCTCTGCCACAACCTGATTGCCGACGATGAAGACGCCAACGAAAACTGCTTCTGGACGGACGGGCAGCTTGTGCCTTTGAAGGCGGCGCGGTTCGAATTTGGCGACGTGCTGGAGCCCTGGCAGGTGAAAACCACCGACGGACGCCTGGAGGTGCTGTTTGAACCGCTGGGCGAGAGGGCCGGCAGGGTCAACACGGCCGGCATCATCCGCTCCGATTTTCATCAGCCCTTCGGCCTGTACAGCGGCCGCTTTGCCGACGCGGGGGGCGTCGGGCAAACTTTCTCGAATCTTTTCGGCCTGGCGGAGCACCACGTCACACGGTATTAGGGCGTGCGAAGTTTTCGGAACCTTTCGCAGTTTACCATCAGGCGCCGCCGTCCGCGGCCGGTATATCAAAGGGGCGGCTCTGCGCCGAAAAACAGTTTTTCCCGAATCCGGTTGACAGACGGAAATTCTCTTCATATACTCGCGCCGCAAAAAAACATATCTTATCCATCCGAGGAGAAACGGTCATCATGAAACTGAACGTATACGAGTATCTCGCCGGCAACGACTATCCCGGCCGCGGCCTCTGCATCGGCAAAACGCCGGGAGGCAAAGCCCTGATTGCTTATTTTATCATGGGCCGCAGCACGAACAGCCGCAACCGCGTGTTCGATCCCATCGACGGCGGCATTCGCACCATGGCGGCCGACCCGTCCAAAATGACGGATCCGCATCTGATCATTTACAACCCCGTTCTGACGTTTGCCAAGACGACGATTGTGACCAACGGCGACCAGACCGATACCATTTATGATTTTCTGGCCGCCAACCGCCATCCCGGCTACAACTTCGAAGCGGCGCTGGCCACGCGCACGTTTGAAGACGACAAACCCAACTGGACGCCCCGCATTTCCGGCGTGGTGGATATGGCGACGGGCGGTTATAAAATCAGCATTCTGAAAAGCTGCGGCGGAAATGAAAACAGCGTTTTGCGGTTTACCTTTGATTATCCGGAGCCGCTGGCGGGCGAGGGACATTTTATCAGCACGTACAAGTGCAACGGCAATCCGATTCCCAGTTTCGAAGGCGAGCCGCTCGGCGTGGCAATCGATGAAGAAAATCCCGGCGACTACGCCGGAAAGCTGTGGAGCGCCTTAAACGAAGACAATAAGGTGAGCCTCTTCGTGCGCGCGATCGACCCGGCGACGCAACACTACGAGGATGTCATCATCAATAAATATAAGACGGTGGAGGGATGATCCATGAATGAAATTCAATTGAAATACGGCTGCAACCCCAATCAGAAGCCGGCCCGGATCTTCATGGCGGACGGAGGCAGCCTGCCGGTGACGGTCTTAAACGGCAAGCCCGGCTACATCAACTTTCTCGATGCGCTCAACAGCTGGCAGCTGGTGAAAGAGCTGAAGGAGAACACCGGGCAGGCGGCCGCCGCCTCCTTCAAGCACGTTTCTCCCGCCGGCGCCGCCCTGGGGTTCCCCCTGGACGACGTGCTTCGCCGCATGTACCACGTCGCGCCCGGCCTGGAGCTTTCGGACCTGGCCTGCGCTTACGCGCGCGCCCGCGGCGCCGACCGCATGAGCAGCTTCGGCGACTGGATCGCTCTATCCGATCCGTGCGACGTTCCCACGGCAAACATCATCAAGAATGAAGTCACTGACGGCATCATCGCCCCGGGCTACGAGCCCCAGGCGCTGGAAATCCTGAAATCCAAGAAGGGCGGAAACTACAATGTCGTCGCCATCGATCCGCATTACGTTCCCGCCGCAATCGAGCACAAGCAGGTGTTCGGCATTACCTTCGAGCAGGGCCGCAACGAGCTCAAGATCGACGCCCGCCTGCTGGAAAACATCGTGACCGAAAACAAAACGCTTTCCGACGCGCAGAAGCGCGATCTCGTGCTGGCGCTCATCACGCTCAAGTACACGCAGTCCAACAGCGTCTGCTTCGTTCAGGACGGCCAGGTCATCGGCGTGGGCGCGGGCCAGCAGAGCCGCATCCACTGCACGCGGCTGGCCGGCCAGAAGGCCGATCTCTGGCAGCTGCGCCACATGCCAAAAGTGCTGGATCTGGCTTTCCGCGACGAGGTATCCAAGCCCAACCGCGACAACGCCATCGACGTTTATCTGGGCGACACGCCCGAAGACGTGATCGGCGAGGACGTGTGGGCCGAAACTTTTTCGCGCCGGCCCGAGCCGCTTTCAGCGGAGGAACGAAAGGCCTGGCTGGCCGGAGTCACCGGCGTCTGCCTGGGGAGCGACGCGTTTTTCCCCTTCGGCGACAACATCGAACGCGCCCGCCGCAGCGGCGTTGCCGCCATCGTCGAGCCGGGCGGGTCCATCCGCGACCGGCAGGTGATCGATACCTGCAACAAGTACGGAATCGTCATGGCGTTTTGCGGACTGAGGCTGTTTCATCATTGAGAAGATCGCGCCCGCGGCGCGCGAAGACGGCGCTTGCGGGAAAAGACCGGCAAACGAAGGATCAAAAAGAAGGGGCGACAATTGTCGCCCCTTCTTTTTTTTATTCGTTTCTGATTTTCTTCATGTGGTCGATGCGCTTTTGGATGAGCGCGTCCGTGCCGATGTCGGCGCGGTAGGCGACGGGGCCTTTGACGGCCCGAACGCCTGCTTCGGCGATCCGGCGGGCGGCTGCAAGCGTGTCGGCGATGCCGACGATGCCGACGGCGCGCGAGGCGCTCAGGTACAGACCGTCGTCTCTTTTATCGACGGAGGAATAGTAGAGCCGGGCGTCCCCCACGTCGCCCACTTCGATCCTGGCTTTCGCCGCCGCGTCGACGTGATCGGCGGGCAGGCCGTAGCCTTTCGGCACGACGTATCGGCAGACGGTGGCTTTGGCGTCGAATGCGATCTCGAGCCGGTCGAGTGTGCCGTCGATGATGTGCCGGCAGACGTCCACAAAATCCGTTTTCAAAAGCGGCAGAATGTTCATGGCCTCCGGATCGCCGAAGCGGGCGTTGTACTCCAGGAGCCGCGCGCCGTTTTTCGTGGCGATGAAACCGCCGTACATGACGCCCTTGTAAGGGTTTCCCGTTTCCGCAAGGAGCGCCGCCGCGACCCGGCGGGTGATGTCCAGGCCTTCTTCGATATCGGAAGGCTTCAGAAACGGCAGGGAATGGTCCGGCAGGGAGTAGGAGCCCATGCCGCCCGTGTTGGGCCCCTGATCGCCGTCAAAGCGTCTTTTGTGATCCTGCACCAGCGGCGTGCCGGCGACGGTTTTGCCGTCGCACAGGCACTGGAGCGAAAATTCCTCGCCGTCGAATTTTTCCTCTACAATCACCGAGCCGCTGTCCTTCAGAATTTGCTCGCACAGCGCCAGCGCTTCGTCCTTCGTGGCGAAGTGATCGCCCTGCACGAGGACGCCCTTGCCGCCCGTGAGTCCGTCCGGTTTGAGGACGACGGCGTCGAGGGCGTTTAAAAAGTCTTTCATCCCTTCCGGCGACGTAAAAACCTGAAATCGCGGATTACCGGGGATGTTGTATTTGTCAAGCAGATGGCGGGTGAAAGCCTTGGACGTTTCCAGGCGCGCCAGGCTTTGGTTCGGCCCGACGGCGGGAATGCCGATTTGCGCAAGCGCATCGACCACGCCGTGATTGAGCGGATCTTCCGGGCCGATCACGGCAAAATCGATTTTTTGCTCCCGGGCAAAGCCGGTGATGGCCGCCAGATCGGCATAGCCGCCCAGCCGGATTTTTTCCGACAGCGACGCAATGCCGGGATTGTTGGCCTTCATGAAGGAAAAGAGGCGCGGATGCCGCGCTGAACGAGCGATGGCTTCGGCCATCGCGTGTTCGCGCGCGCCGTTGCCGACCAGCAGAATGTTGGGCATGGTTCGAGATCTCCTGTTGAACGTTATTTGAAAACTTCCTTGAGCAAAGAGGTGACGCGCGCCTGGGGATTGGTGCGGATGTCGGTTTCCTCCCGGGCCAGCATGGTAAACAGTCCGTCGAGCGCCTTGCCCGAAACGTAGCGGTTGACGTCGAGGTTCAGCGCCTTGCCGACGAGCGGCAGGTTTTGCGTCTTGCCGGCGATCGCGTTGTACTGCTGGGTGACTTTGTACTGGTCCATGGTTTTGCGGACGGACGGTTCGAAAAGCGCAAGCAGGGTGTCGTAGGTTTTCCCCTTCAGATAGTCCGTCGCCGCGGTGTTGCCGCCGCGCAGAATTCGGTTGGCGTCGTCAAACGACATGTCCGCAATGGCGTTGGCGAAGATATCCGCCGCCAGCGGCGCGGCTTTTTCCGCGGCGCGGTTCATGCTGAGAGTAAACTCATCGAGCTCGGGTCCGAAGCCGACGCCGCGCAAAACGGATTCTACCTGGCGGACCTCCTCGGGCAGCAGGATCTTGACGGCCTGGTTGCCGAAGTAGCCGTTGTTTTTACCCAGATATTTGACGGCGTTTTTCGCGCCGATGTTGAGCGCTTCCTTGAGCCCCAGATCCACTCTTCCGCCGTCGGTTTTGGACGGCTTGACGGTGCCCAGCGTGTCTTTGAGGGTGTCCAGAAAAGAGGCGTGGCCCGTCGTGCCGATGAGCAGGACCAGCAAAATTCCCCAAAAGATTTTTTTTGTCATGATGATCTCCTTCCGGCCGTCGTCGGACGGTCTTTACCGGGGTGTTGGAAATGGTTGTTCCTATCGCAGCCGACTATTAAAAAAGTATAGAAAGGATGGGGAGTGAAGTCAATCGAATAATCTCGGCCGCCGTGATTTGCCGCCCGGCGGTCGCTGATCCAAGCCGCGGTATCTTTTTTTCCCGGAATCTGTTACATTTGCATCATCACTCAGGCAAGCGAGGTCGCAAAGCATCCTTGGCTTTAGGTTTGGATATCGTCATTCTTTTGATCCTTTTTTTGTTCTCCGGTTTTTTTTCATCGGCGGAGGCGGCGCTTTTGTCTCTGTCGGATCTGCACCTGCACAAGATGAAATCGGACAACTACCCTTTTTTCAATTCCGTCCTCAAACTTCTGGAAAATCCGCGGCGTCTGCTGATCACGGTCGTGACCAGCAATGAAGCGGTGAACATCAGCATTTCCATCCTGGCGGCGTCCCTGTTTATCGGCCTCTTCGGCGCGCCGGGGCAGTGGGTATCGATTGTCGTCACCTCGCTGGTGCTTTTTTTTGCCGGTGAAGCCATTCCCAAAACGTTCGGCGTGACCTATCCCATGCAGATCGCGGCGGCCGTTTCGCCGCTTCTGCTCCTGATCTCGCGGCTGGAATTTCCTCTCGTGGCGGCGCTGGAAAAAACGCCGGGCTTCATTTTGCAGCGCCTGGGCCGGCGCCGGACGCGGCCCCAGGACGTCCTCATGGAGGACGAATTCAAACACCTCATCGATGCCGGAAGCCGCGACGGCGTGGTGGACGAGTCGCAGCGGGAACTCATCAGGACCATCTTTGAATCCGGCGACCGGCCGGTGACGGACATCATGATTCCCCGCGTCGAGATGTTCTGTCTGCCGGCGGACATGCCGCCCGCCGAGATCGTTTCGGCCGTTATCTCCGGGCGCTACGAACGGGTGCCGGTGTACGGGGAAGACCGCGATGACGTGATCGGCATTCTGTTTGCCCGCGATCTGCTCAACGACGCGCTGCGCCTGGGCGCGCCCGCCTCCATCGAAAAGCTGCTGGCCCGGCCCTATTTCGTTCCGGAGACGAAAACCATCAACGGGCTGCTTCATGATTTTCAGGAGAAATCGATTCAAATGGCCATCGTCGTCGATGAATACGGCGGTGTGTCGGGGTTGGTGACGCTGGAGGATATTCTGGAAAATCTATTTGAGGAAGCCTACGGCGAGGATGAGCCGGCGTGCAGCGGCTGTGAAATCATGGACGACAAGACCGTGATCGTTCCGGGCGGCATGGCGATTGAAGAGGTGAACGAGCTTTTGCACGCCGTCCTTCCGCAGGACGAGTTCGACACGATCGGCGGATTTGTCCTCCATCTCTTCGGCAAGATGCCCGAACGCGGCGAAATCGCCGTCTTTGCGCCCTATCGGTTTTGCGTCGAAAGCGTCGGCCGAACCCGGATTCTCCGGATCCGCATTGAAAAGGATGCCGAGGACGCGCCCGGGGAGGAACGGACATGACCGTCTATCTCATTCTGGCCGTGATCCTTCTGTGCCTGGTTCTGGAGGCCCTGTATTCCGGGGGCGAGGTGGCGCTCTTTTCCGCCGACATCAACAAGATCAAATACTATGCCGGCAAAGGCTCGTCCGGCGCGAAACAGGCGGTCCGGCTCAAGGAAAATCCGGAATGGTTCATTTCCACGGCGCTCATCGGTACGAATCTGGCGATTATCGTCGCCTCAACGCTGGCCACGGGGCTCCTCATCCAATCCTTCGGACCCCGCGAGGGCGAACGGATCGCCTTTTATATCATGCTGCCGACGCTGTTCGTGATCATCATCATCCGCAGCATTTTTCAGCACTACGCGGAGGCGATGGCGATCCGCGTCGCTCCCTTCATTCGCTTTTCCTCTTTTGTGTTCTATCCGGTCGCCTATCTGGTCGCCGTGGTGTCGCGCAGAACCGTTAACATTTCGCAGGATGCCAAAACCCGCCAGCCGTCCTACATCACCAAGGAAGGATTGAAGTACATCCTCGATGAAAAAACGCTGGGCAGCGATATCGAGGAAACGGAAAAGGAGATGATCAGCCGCGTGTTCGACTTTTCCGAACTGACGGCGGAGGAAATCATGGTGCCGATTTCGGCGCTGACGGCTCTGCCGCAGACCATGACGCTTAGCGAGGCGGCGGCCATCGTCGGCGCCAAGAAATACATGCGCGTGCCGGTGTATTCGGAGACGGTGTACAACATCGTCGGCATCCTGCACTACTTCGACCTGCTGGAGATCCTCTGGAAACGCAAGCGCAAAGAAACGGACGCGGGCGCGGCGACGGTGGACGACTGCATGCGCACCGACGTCTTCTATGTTCCCGAAACGAAAAAAGCCGGCCCGCTTCTGATGGATATGCATCGAAGGCATGAAACCATGGCCGTCGTCGTCGATGAGTACGGCGGCGCCGTCGGGATCGTCACCCTGGAAGACATCGGGGAGGAAATCACGGGCAGCATGGACGACGCCTACAACACGGGTGAAAAGCTCTACCGGCGGGTGGCTCCGGGCCGCTACCTGGTGAACGGCCGGATGAAAATCGACGATCTCAATCAAATCCTGTTGACAAACCTGCCCGAGGGCAATTATGAGACGCTTGGCGGCTTTCTGATGCAGCAGGCGGGCCGAATTCCCCTGCGCCGGGAAAGACTGGAACACTCGGGCGTGATCTTTGTCGTGGAAAATGCCGATGCGAAATCCGTTCGTGAAGTGCTGGTGATCTTTCCCGCGCAATTCGAAACGCCGCAAATCTCTTCTCCGGCGAGGTAAAACGACGAATGAAAAGTTCAAGGTTCTGCGCGCTTGTTCTGGCGGCGGGAAAGGGCACCCGCATGCAATCGGATCTGGCCAAGGTGCTGCACCGGCTGGAAGGCCGGCCGCTTTTGTATTACGTGCTCCGAACGGCCCGCGCCGCGGGAGCGGAAAAAATCGTTGTGATTGTCGGCCACCAGGCGGACAAGGTCCGGGAAGCCTTTCCCGGTGCCGATCTGGAATTTGCGCTGCAGGATCCGCAGCTCGGAACGGGACACGCGGTAATGCAGGCCCGGCCCGCCTGCGCGGACTATCCGGGACTGACGGTGATCCTCTGCGGCGATGTTCCGCTTCTGCAACCGGAAACGGTCCGTTCGCTCGTTGCCGGCCACCTGGCCGCCGGAGCGACGGTCACGGTGCTCACCACCGAGCCGCCCGGCCCCCACGCTTACGGCCGCATCGTAAAAAACGACCGAGGCGAGGTGCTGAAAATCGTCGAACATCGCGACGCCACCGACCGGGAGAAAGAAATTCGGGAAATCAACACGGGGATTTACTGCGTGGACACGCCGTTTTTGTTTGCCGCGCTAAACCAGGTGAAAAACGACAACCGGCAGCAGGAGTACTATCTCACGGATATCGTGGAAATCGCCCGTCGAGAAGGCCGGAAGGTGCAGGCCTTCCTGACGGCGGATTATGTCGAAGTGATGGGTATCAATACGCTCGAAGAACTGGAGAAAGCCGGCGATTACCTGCGCCGGCGGGCCGGCGGTCAGGGTTGATTTGTGTCCGCAATAACCGACCTTTGCAAAAACACCGCGATACTCGCGCCGCTGGCGGGAGTGACGGATCTGCCGTTTCGCCTGGTCGCCCGCGAATTCGGCTGCGGCCTGTGTTTCACCGAGATGGTGAGCGCCAACGGCCTGGTCCGTGAAACGGCGAAAACGCTTGACTATCTCAAAACCTGCCCGGAGGACAGGCCCCTTGGCGTGCAGATTTTCGGGGCGGACCCCGCCGTCATGGCGGAGGCGGCGAGAATTGTCGGGGAACATGATCCCGATATTCTGGATCTCAACATGGGGTGCCCGGTCCGTAAGGTCGTCAAAACAGGCGCCGGCGCCATGCTGATGAAAGACCTTCCTCTGGCGGGCCGGATCATTGCCGCCGTGGTCCGCGCGGTCAAAAGGCCGGTGACCGTGAAAATGCGGGCCGGCTGGAGCCGGGCGGCACAAAACGCCGTGCAACTGGCCCGGATCGCCGAGGATGCCGGCGCGGCGGCCGTGATCGTGCACGGCCGGACGGCCGATCAGGGATTTTCCGGTTTTTCCGACTGGTCGGTCATTGCGGACGTGAAAAGAGCCGTCGGCATTCCGGTTGTCGGCAATGGGGATATCCGGAAGCCGTCCGACGCATTGGACATGCTCAAACAAACGGAGTGCGACGCGGTCATGGTGGGTCGGGGCGCTCTGGGCAATCCCTGGATATTTCAGGGCATTTCTGAGCTTCTTGCCGGCGCCTCTCTCGGGAACCGGCCCCGCCTCGCCGAGCGTTACGCCCTCATCCGGAGGCACTGGGATCTGGAGGTTCGGCACCGGGGCGCGCGATTGGCCGGCCGGTCTTTTCGCAAGCATCTGTTGTGGTACACCAAGGGACTGCCCTCCTCCGGCCGCCTCCGGGAAGCGATGGGGAAAATGACGGACAGCGATCGGATGTTTGCGGAATTAGAAGAGTATTTCCGATTGCTGGAACAAACGCAACCCGAAATAATGACTTGACATTTGAGCGGCGAATTGGCATAAAGAAATCAAAGAGAAAGCAGGATCACTGGCGTTAAATTCTTTATAAAGGATGAAGGAAAGCCGTGGAAATAAGTAAATTTGCAGAGCTTGAAGAAAAGATTAAGCATATTGTCAGTGAGCAGGTTTTTTTTAAAAAACAGATTTCTGTATTGGAGGAAGCGCTAAAAAATAAAGAATTGGAGATAGAAGGGTACAAAAGCAAACTCAAGGTATTGGATGAGGAAAGGGACAGCGTACGCGCAAGGGTGGATTCACTGCTTGATTTACTTGCAGATATAGAAGTAGCCAAATAAGCTTCCAGGGGAAAATTTGAAAAAACGTTATGACATCAATATTTTAGGTCAAGAGCTTGCGGTTTTGAGTGATGCGGACGATGAGCAAGTGGCCAGCGTTGTCCGGTACGTCAATGAGAGAATGGAAGACATTCTCCGCACCAACGACGGACTCCGGGCAGTCGATGTGGCCATCCTGGCGGCTTTGAACATTACAGAAGATTTTTTAAAATTAAAGGGAGTTAACGAGGACTTGTGTAATCAACTGCAAAGACGGTCCGAAAGATTGATCCGATTGATTGAAAACGCAAGTTAATTGAAAAAATGGTTACCCCTGCGATGCGCGTGATTGTCATTTGTTTTTGAGCCAACACTTTGAACCTGGGGCCTATACTTGTTTGTGGTGAGCATGTCCGCCTTTTTCCGCTGGTCGGGTGGCAGAAAGCCTGAAGCAAGCAATACCGGGCGCCCACTTGTTAAAAAGGTTCAAAATCGTGATTGACACGGCATATGCGGGGGTTTTTTTATTCTCGCATCCCTTCCCCTGTTCAAACCCTGAATAATTTTTTTTAGACGCAGGCCAACCATGAATCCTTCGGCGCGGTTCCGAAATGTGCCGGAAGGTTTAAATATAAACCCGTATACGGCGTCCGGCTTTGGCCAAGACGGCTTTTAGCGGGGAAGGAGGAGGTAGGGACCATGTTCAACGGCGGGTTGTATATCCTGTTTATCATTGTGGCGGTTCTGGCGGGAGCGATAGCCGGTTATGTGCTGAAGCAGATCTTAACGGCCAAGAAAATCAAGGCCTCGGAAAGTCTGGCGGCGCGGATTGTCGAAGAGTCGAAAAAAGAAGCCGAAACGATAAAAAAAGAAGCCATTTTGCAGGCCAAGGAAAATCTGCTGAAAATGAAGGCGGATTTTGACCGGGAAACCAAGGAAACCAAAATCGAACTGGAGGGACTGGAGCGGCGCATCCGGACAAAGGAAGAAAACCTCGACAAGCGCGTCGACAGTCTGTCGCAGAAGGAAACCAACATTGAGGGGCGGGAAAAGACGTTAAGCCAGAAAGAACACGCCCTGGAGGAAAAACACAAGCGGCTGGACGCCCTGGTGGCGGAACAGAAGGATAAACTGGAAAAAATCGCCGGCGTCACGCAGGAAGAAGCGAAAAATATTCTGATCGCCTCCATGGAGGCGGATGCCAGGCGGGATGCGGCGGCGCTGGTGCGCAAGGCGGAAGAAGAGGCGAAACTCACCGCGGACCGCAAGGCTCGTGAAATCATAGCGTATTCCATTCAACGCTACGCCGGAGACTACGTGGCGGAGCATACGGTATCCGTCGTCAATCTGCCCAGCGAGGAGATGAAAGGTCGCATCATCGGCCGCGAAGGCCGCAACATCCGGGCGATTGAAGCGGCAACCGGCATCGACCTGATCGTGGACGATACGCCCGAAGCGGTGGTGCTTTCCAGTTTCGATCCGGTGCGGCGCGAAATCGCGCGGATATCGCTTGAGCGCCTGATTCAGGACGGCCGCATCCATCCCGGCCGGATCGAAGACATCGTGAAGAAAGTGGAAAAGGAAGTCGAGCAGATCATCCGGGAGACGGGTGAAAAGGCGTCGTTCGACTGCGGTGTCCACGACATTCATCCGGAAATCATCAACATGCTGGGCGCGCTCAAATACCGCACCAGCTATTCGCAAAACGTTTTGCAGCATTCCATCGACGTTGCCTATCTGACGGGGCTCATGGCCGCTGAACTGAAGATGAACATCAAGGAAGCCAAACGCGCGGGTCTGCTGCACGACATCGGCAAGGCCGTGGACCATAAGATCGAAGGAACGCACGCCGCCATCGGCGCCGACTTTGCCAAGCGCTTCGGAGAAAGTCCGCGCATTGTCCAGGCAATCGCCACGCACCACGACGACGGCCGCAACAACACGCTTCTGGGCGTTCTGGTCCAGGCGGCCGATACCCTGTCGGCGGCCCGTCCCGGCGCGCGCCGCGAAATGCTGGAAACCTATGTGCAGCGCCTGGAGGAGTTGGAGAAAATCGCCCATTCCTTCACCGGCGTCGATAAGTGCTTTGCCATCCAGGCCGGGCGCGAAATCCGCATCATGGTGGAAAACGAAAAAATTTCCGACAACGATGCCGTGATGCTGTGCAACGACATCGTGAAAAAGATCGAAAACGAGATGACCTATCCCGGCCAGATCAAAGTCACGGTCATCCGGGAAACCCGGGTTTCCAATTTTGCCAAATAGGCGAGAAACGGACGAGGGCATGAAAATTTTATTTATCGGCGACATCGTCGGCAAGCCGGGGCGTCGGGCGGTGCGGGAGCTGTTGCCCGCGCTGGTCAACGGGCACGGCATCGACCTGGTGATCGCCAACTGCGAAAACGCCGCCGCCGGGTTCGGCGTTACGCGCGACATCATCGAAGAACTCTACGCATCGCACATCGACATTCTCACCTCCGGCAACCACGTTTGGGACAAGAAGGAAGCGCTCGAGTTCATCTCCGACTACGAAACGCTCCTGCGCCCTGCGAACTACCCGGAAGCGGTTCCCGGCCGCGGCAGCGTTCTGTATCCCACGCCGGGGGGCGACTATGTCGGCGTGCTCAATCTGGCCGGCCGCGTCTTCATGCAACCGATCGACTGCCCGTTTGTGCGGGCCAGAGAGGAAGTCGCCCTTCTGCGGGCCAGGACGAAAGTCGTCATTGTGGACATCCACGCGGAGGCGACATCCGAAAAAAAGGCGCTGGGCTGGTATCTCGACGGGCAGGTCTCCGCGGTGCTCGGCACGCACACGCATGTCCAGACGGCGGACGACGAGGTTCTTCCCGGCGGCACGGCTTATCTGAGCGACGTAGGGATGACGGGGCCTTTTGATTCCGTGATTGGAATAAGGAAAGAAACCATTATTGAAAAATTTTTAACGCAGATTCCCAACCGGTTCGACGTGGCCAAACACGACGTCCGGCTGCAGGGCGCGCTTTTGGACATCGATCCGGAGAGCGGAAAGGCCCGCGCCATCGAGCGGATCAGCGTCAGATTGAACGAATAAGTCAAGCGGAGGCGTCATGAAAAGCGGTTTTGACGTATTGAAAGAAAGAGGGTTTATCGAACAATTCACGGATGAGGGACTGATCACCGAGCAATTCGCCCGCGGGCCGGTCACCTGCTATATCGGATTCGATCCCACGGCCGCCAGCCTGCACATCGGCAGCCTGGTGCCCATCATGGCGCTTGCGCACATGCAGCAGACCGGCAACCGGCCTATCGCGCTGGTGGGCGGCGGCACGGGCCTCATCGGCGATCCCAGCGGCAAGACGGAAATGCGCCAGGTGCTGACCCGCGAGCAAATCGACTACAACACGGGTTGCCTGGGAAAGCAGCTTTCCCAGTACATCGATTTTTCGGATGGCCGCGCCCTGCTGCTCAACAACGCCGACTGGCTCACTGCGATCAACTACATCGAGTTTCTCCGCGACATCGGCCGCCATTTCAGCGTCAACCGGATGCTGGCGGCGGAAAGCTACAAAATCCGTTTGGAGAAGGGACTCAACTTCATCGAGTTCAACTACATGCTGCTCCAGGCATACGACTTTTTGCATCTGTTTCAGCATCACGGCTGCGCGCTGCAGATGGGCGGCAACGACCAGTGGGGCAACATGCTGGCCGGCACCGAACTCATCCGCAAGGTCGAGGCCAAAGACGCCCACGCGTTGACGTTTCCGCTCATCACGACGTCGCTGGGCCAGAAGATGGGCAAGACGGAAAAGGGAACGGTCTGGCTCGACGCCAAGCTTACGACTCCCTACGAATATTACCAGTACTGGGTCAACTGCGACGACGCCGATGTGGAGCGGTTCTTGAAACTCTTTACCTTCCTGCCGCTTTCGGACATCGCCGTCGTGAAAACGCTGGCGGACGCGCGGCTCAATATGGCCAAGGCCGTCCTGGCGTACGAAGCCACCAAGGTGACGCACGGAACCGAAGCGGCGCGCGCCGCCTGGCGCGCGTCTCTGGAAGCGTTTCATGCACGGCCGGCGGACGGCGATTTGTTTCCGGCCAGCGACATTCCGCGCGAAGCGCCGGCGGCCGACACCTCCGCCATTCCCCGTTTTGCCGTCGCCCGGAAGGACATCGACGCGGGGTTCTTCATTGCCTCGCTTTGCGCAAGGGCGGGGCTCACACAGTCCATGTCGGAAGCCAGGCGCCTGATCGACCAGGGCGGCATCTATCTGGGTCTGCGCCAGGTCAAGACAGTCGATGAAAAACTGTCCGTCGCCGATTTTACGGAAGGGGAGTTGCGCATCCGCAAGGGAAAGAAAAAATATCTGATCGTGGAATTGAAAGATTGAAGACGACAGGGCGCCCCTGAAGTAAAGCTATCGGTTTTTGTCTTTCATTCTCTTTCGGTCGCTTCCGGCTTACGGCAACACTCGGCCGGCGCTGATGCCGGACCGCCTGCTGCCGCTTTTCTTTTACAGAAATCCCGCCTGAAATTCCGAGGTGCTGAGAATCGTTTTCACCGTCAGATCGATCATGTCATAGGCTCTGGCCTGCAGTTTTTCCGGGCTGTAGTCGGCGGCCGGCGGAACGGCGATGGTCAGATTCTTATGAAAGATCGTCTCGCCGTTTTCCAGCAGGGTCACGGTGAGCTTGAGCTCTTCGTCGTTGAAGGACTGGAAGATAATCCACAGCTCGGGCGTGTCCGCCGTACAGTGGTCGAGGACCGTCAGGCCGGCGTGTGCGAAACCTTTCTGATAGGCGTACCAGAAAAAGCTGGGGACGAGTTGAAGGGGCGTGTTGGTCTTGTTGGAAAGGGAATATTTCACGCGGTTGTCTTTGCTGTAATAGGAGAAGTTGGTTGTATTGCGCGCGTCGTTGCGGATGTTCGACAGGCACAGTTTCCTTCCCTTGTAGGCGGGCAGTGCGCCGCTGAATTGCGGAGTGTACCCGCTGAGCGTTAACGGAACGATCATGCCTGCCATGTCGGGGGGAAGCGTGCTGTTGGACGGCGTACAGGCCGACAAGGCAAAGGCAAGCAGCAAAACAACCGAGAGGCGCAGTATCCGGACAGGCATTTTCTTCACGTTTCAATCTCCTTTAGCGCGGCGTGCGGCATTGTAGCCGAAACAGCCGGGGGATGCAACGGCGTTAATCGTCTAAAAACGGCAGCGGCTTTTCCAGCCGGTACACGAGCGCCTGACAGGTTGCCAAAAGCTTTCCCGCTTCGTCGGCGGCGCGAAGATCGTAGGCCGCAGTCCGGCGCGTTTTATTGATTTCCTTTGCTTCCGCCGTCAGTCTGGCTCCCTTGGCGGGGGAGGACAGATACGTAACGTTCATGCTGAGGGCAACGGCCATCGTGCCGTGCGAGTTGGAGGCGATTTCGAAAGCCGCGTCCAGCAGCGAAAAAATTGCGCCGCCGTGCGCCATGCCGAACATGTTCTCCATGTCGTCGGTGAACGTCATTTCCACCCGGGCAAAGCCCGGCCTCACTTCCGTAAGCGAAATTCCGAATTTCCGGCTGAAGGGTTCCTGTGCGATTTTTTGAAAAAGGGCCGCCCGAATCTTTTCATCCATTGCCTGCCTCCTCGCTTGCCTGCTGTCTGTTCGCGTCGTTTGCGCTCCGCCGCCAAAAAAGGCTCAATCGGCGCATGACGGACGGTTCAGTGCAGAGCGTATTGTACGGTGATCGCCTCGAACGTTCCCGCCACCTCGTCGCCCGGCACGTCCAGGCCCGTTGTTTCGAGCGTGTATGTTCCGGGGGCGAGGCGAAGGGCGCCAAGATCAAATTCATGCTCGAATTCGAATATCGAATAAAACAGCCGTTCCGGTTCGTCGGCGAGGTAGATCCTTCCCAGATTGATTTCGCGGACGGTTGCGGCGACTTCTTCACCCTGTGCGTTGCGGATGCGGTAGCGGATGCGGGCGATCCGGTTGTCGGCCGCGTAGTAAAGGTAAGACGTTTCGGTCACGGATGTCGCGATCGGTTTGACGACGCCGTAAACGCTGAATTCTTCGCTTTCGGCTATCTGGAGGCCGTCGGCCAGATTGAGGTCCTGCGTTTTGGGTGTTCTGTCGTAGAGGCTGTAGCGGTTGTCGCCGTCGCCCGTGCCGCGCGCCCGGATTTCGGCCCGCGTGAACGCGAGGCGGTCGGCGGAAGCAAAGGCGACGATCAAGCCTGCGAGGGTTTTCTCCTCGGAGGCTCTGTTGACATAGACGATTTCCGGCTCGCCGATGTCATAGCGGAAGAAAAAAGTGTTGGGGCTGTCGATGACGCCCGTCAGCAGGGCTTTGCCGATTTCCAGGCGGGACGTGGTGCCGGATTCGACCAGGTTATACAGGATGAAGCCGATCCGCGCGTTTTCCGGCGTGCCGTAAGATGTTCCAGCGACGGTATTGACGACTTCCAGGGAATTCTGCGGCCGCCAGCGTTTGTTGATTTTGTAGTTTCCAACGGAGTAGCCTTCGGGAAAGAAATAGCCGGCGAAGGGATCCAGGAAAACCCGGTAGCCGTTTGCCGCCGCGTACGCTTTCAACTTGCCTTCGTGGTTGGCGGGCTGGAAGGCGCCGAACAGCTTGAAGACGGGTTTGAAATACAGCTTGAGGGTTTCGGCCTGCAGGATGAATCCATGCGAAAAGACCGTCACCCGCAGCGTATAGACGCCTTCCGTGAGATCTTCGAGCGCCGCGCCGGATGCATCCACATAGTCGGTGTCGAAATCTTTCGTGGCGCCGCCCAGAATGATGCCCGCAAAATATTTCTGGGTGACCAGGAGCTTGTTTCCGGGATAACGGAATCCTCCGGGAGCGAGAACGAGATCAGGCGCCTTGTCCAGGTTCCAGCCCTGGCCTTCGGCGTAGTTTTGCAAAATGGCTGCATCCGGCGTCACGCCGTTTTCATCCAGCCGGCTTTCGAGGAGGCGCACCGGCGCTCCGAGCGGAATTTCGCCGCGGAAAAGCTCGATCCGGACGTTGCTCAACACGGGAGCGCCCTGCTCAAAATAGGCGACCACATAAAAATCCCTCTTTTCTCCGAAATAAAGTTCCGTTGCACTGGGCACGGCCAGCGTGAAAATTTTGAGCGCCGGCCGCACCGAATCGGTGGGCGAGCAGGACGAAATGAGGAGCAGACACAAAAGTGTACAGATGGGGATCAGTTTTTTCAGGTATGCGAGGAGGGGGCTTGCGTTTTTTGCCTTCATGATGCTTTCCTTTCATCAAGCGACCGGACCACGGCGGCGTTTGCCGATTTGCTGAGCCGTATTTAACGGATTTGGGGGCAAAAAACAACAAGGACAGTAAGGCGATTGTAAAAAATGCCTCGAAGGGGGCAGGCAGATTTTGCTTTTTCATTCAGGCGGTGCAGCCGGCGGCTGGAGAGCGAAAGCCGCAGGGGATTGGAGGGCGCTAAAAGCATCGCCGGAGCGTAGCCGTGTTCCATGGCATCGCTCCGGCGATTGTTCCATAAGGGGGAACCTTTAGGAGTTATTCGCCCCAGTTATTCTTTCCCTTGCAGCGATCCAGTTTCTGATCCATTTGGGGAAGAACCTTGGCGGCCGGAACTTTGTAAACCGGCCCCGTGTAGGAGGCGTTTTTAAACCAGAAGTAGGGAGGAATATTCATTGCGATTTTCTGCTCTTGAGGCGGCACGTACTCGGTGACGCCGAGATCCATGATCGCCTTGTGATCGCAGGCCCGCATTTTGACGACCTTGCCGTTGATGTACTCGAAGCTGTCATTTTCCCAGACCTTGATGATCTTTTCCGGATCGGTGCTCTGCGCCCGTTCCAGAACGCTCATCGCCCAGTAGGTCGTCATGACCCAGCCGGCGGCGTTGGCCGTGAAGTGCTGGAAGGCGATGCTGCTGTAAGGAAGGGTCTTCCATTTTTTCTGCTGTTCCTTCCAGGTGGTATAGAATTTAATTTGTTCTTTGGTTTTAAAGAAGGGGGTGGTGTCATAGTAGGCGCTGATGTTCACCAGACCCTTGGTGCCTTCGACGCCCGTTTCGTTGAGATAGTTGGGTTCGTCCACGTAGACGTTGGCGAAAGGCAGGGTGATGCCCATTTGGCGCGCCTGCTTCAGCAGGTTGCCCGCATCCGGAAGCCAGTCGCCCGTGAAAATGACTTCGGCGCCGGAAGCCTTGATTTTGGTGAGGTAGGGGGCGTAGTCGGTGAGGAACAGCTTGTGGTAATCTTCACCCACCACCTGTGCTTCGGGGTAGTATTCCTTCAGGCCCTGCTTGAAATCTTCCGCGAACTGGCGGCCGAAGGCGTAATCCTGATTGAGGATGTAGAATTTTTTCTCCTTTTTGCGGATCTGGCCGTAGTAGTAAGCCAGGCCGCGCGCGACGGAAGCGGTGGAGAAGGTCGCGTGGAAAGCGTAGGGCGAGAAGTTCACCGCGTCCTGAAGGTCGTCGGACATGCAGGTGGCGTTGACGGCGATGATCTTATACTTGCGGGCGGTGTCGTTGATGACTTTCATGAAGTGGCTGCCGTCCGTTCCCCAGAAGAAATGGACTTTTTCCTGCAGGGCCATCCGCTCCGTAACCTTTTTGCATTGATCCACTTTGGACTGGTGATCGGCTTTGATGACTTCAATCAGTTTTTTCTTGCCGTCCACCAGAAGGCCGCCGCGCTTGTTGATGTCGTGGGCCACCCATTGCACCATGGCATAGTAAATCTGTCCGTTGTAGGCGCTGGGTCCGGAGAAGGCCGCGACGACGGCGATCTTGATCGTGTCGCCCGTAGGCGTTACGGGATTGCCCGGATCGAAGTCCGACATATCCGCCAATTTTGCCGCGTCAAACGACGCGGCGGCTTTCGGCGCTTTTGCGGTTTTGTCCGCTTTAGCCGAAAGCGCTGTGGTCGGGCTCACGACAGCCATGGACCATACGAAGAGTGCGAGAAAAACTACTGCAAAACACTTACCCATCTGCTTCATTTTACTTTCCTCCTGATGACAAAATTGATGACCCCGCAAGACGCCGGTGTTCGGTCCTGAGGGCGGCGACACTCCGGGCGCGGCATGGTTTTGCCTTCCAGGAGTGTCGTCCGAGCCTGGATCCAAACTCACGTTTACGGCTTCATGTTCTTGATTCTCCGGGCGGCCGGACGATGGTCCTGCTACTGCTTTGAAAATCCGGCCAAAAAATAAAAAGGCGTTCAAGTACTGCTTAACGGGCCCTTATTTATACTAATATCGCATCAATGTCAATGAGGGATGTGCTTTATAAATATATATAATATCATTTACTTAGAGAAAATTATGAAAATATCACAAAACGGACGTTTGTTTGCTTTCCTTTTGACGGCCCCCGCTTCGGGAAGACGGATCGGACGGGATTTAATCGGCTCCATGCCGTCTTGTCCCGCGAAAAAGCGGCGTTTTTACGGCGGCCGCCGCGGTGCTCCGCGATTCCGCTGTGTTGGCTTAGCCGGGTAACCTGTCTTCGTCTGCGTTCCTGCATCGGGCGCGGCAAAAAAGTCTTTTTGGTTGCCTTCCCGGAAAAAAACGAGTGTTCTGTGTAGGGATGTGTGATGAAATTATTTATGAAATAAATATATTATGTGTTTAACAATATAAAATTCTTGACAAAATAACGACGATATTTTAGTAGGCAAAATGAACGTCCGTTTTATTAATGCGCCAGGTGCGCCAAACGGCATCTTGATATTCAAAATACTTTAAGGAGGCGTTTCATGATTAAATCAAGACTTTGCGACCTGATCGGAACGAGATACCCGATCATCCAGGCGGGAATGGGCCCGTTTTCCAACAACAACCTGGGCGTTGCGGCGGCCAATGCCGGCGTGCTGGGGCTCTTGTCCACAAGCGGTTTGACCGGCAGGGACATGCAGCCGTTTGTGTATGACGCCTGGATCAAGACCGCTGAGGCGAATCCGGACGACGATATGGAAACCGCCATGGAAAAGGTGCTGCAGCGGACGTACCGCCTGACGAAGGACAAAAACGGCGTGTTCGGCATCAATGTGATGGTGTCCGCGGAAATGGCCCAGGAAGCGGATATCATTATCAGCAAGGCGATTGAAGTGCGGGAGAAAAATCCCGACATGAAAAAACACTTCAAGGTGATCTTTACGTCGGCGGGCGATCCCGTTCCCTGGCACGACAAGATCAAAGGCGCGGGATTTACCTGGATGCACGTGGTTCCGTCCGTGAAGGGCGCGCAGCGCTGCAAGAAGGCGGGTGTGGATGTCATCGTCGCTTCCGGTCACGAGGGAGGATTCCACACCTCCTGGGAACCGGTACACTCGATGATTCTGCTGCCGGCCGTGGTGGAAGCGGTTTCCGACGACAAGACGCTGGTGTGCGGCGCCGGCGGTTACTGCGACGGCAAAACGCTGGCGGCTGCGCTGGTTCTGGGCGCAGACGGCGTGCAGATGGGCACGCGATTTCTCGCGACCCAGGAAAGCGATTTTCACCAGATATGGAAGGAAGGCGTCGTGGCGGCCGGAGACCGGGGAACGCTGGTGGCCCGCGGTTTTGTCGGTCCCGCGCGCTGGATCAAAAACAAGCGCAGCGAGGAGCATGCGGTCAACACGCTCAAGAAATCCCCCGGCGTGTTTTTGGGAACACCCGACGATTTCAGCTCGATTGATATGAAGCTGATCGACTATGAACTGGAATCGATCAAAGCGGTTTACGACGGCAATCAGGAAAAGGCGATGATGGCCGCCGGCGAGTGCGCGCAGCGCATCGGCGACATGCCAAAAGTCGACGACATGGTTCAGAAGGTCGTGAAAGAGGCGGAAGAAATTCTCCGCGGTGTGGAAAAGAAATTGCTGGCTTAAAAAGGTCCCTGTCTGACGAATGAGCAGGGGGCGGGAAGCATGTTGCTCCCCGCCCCCTTTTTTTATGAGGCGGTTCGCGAAATCACAGCTCCCAGGCGGCCCGCGCTCCTTCATCCGTGGCTTCGATGATCCGGCGGGGTGAGCTCGCGTCGCCCACCGTTTTGAACGCAATGCCGAGTTTTGTACAAATGGCTTCCAGGGCGTTTGAGGGTTTCATGCCGGCGGCGACAACCACCTGATCCACAGGGGAGATAACGGCAGTCTGTCCTTCAGCGCTGAACGTGACGCCCGTCTCATCGACCGCCGTCACGCGGGCGCCGAAGAGAAACTTGCAGGCGCGGTCCCGCAGGCGTTTGTGCAGCATGTAGCCGTGGGAGGTGATCTTGAGGACGGGCGAGCGCTTGAGCATTTCCAGGATCGTGACGGTTTTGCCCCGCTCGGTCAGGAAATCGGCCGTTTCCATGCCGATCAGCGCTCCGCCGATAATGACAATATTTTCGCCGGGAGCGATCCGGCCGTCGAGGATCTGCCAGGCGTCGCAAACCTTTGCGCCGTCAATCCCCGGAATCGGCGGAACCAGCTTTTCTCCGCCGGTGGCCAGAATCACAGCGTCCGGTTTCCCTTCTTTGAGCAGTGCTTCGTCCACTTCCGTTTCGCTTTTAATGGCGACGCCCGTTTTGCGGACCTGGCCGATCAGCCAGTCGATCCACTGGCCGTAAATTTCCTTGTGCGGCGGAATCTGCGCGTAGCGGATCTGGCCGCCCAGGATGTTCTTTTTTTCAAAAAGCGTAACGCGGTGTCCGAGACGGTCCGCCTCGGCGGCCGCCGTAAGACCCGCGGGGCCCGCTCCCACGACCCAGACATTTTTCGGCCGGGCTGTTTTTTCCCGGGGATACAGCGTTTCCTGGCCTGTTTCGGGATTGATGGAGCAGCGGATGTTGCCCTCGCCGAGGATTTCCCGCTCGATGCACCCCTGGTTGCAGGCGATGCACAGGCGGATGTCGTCCGTCCGGCCTTCCTGCGCTTTCACCAGGAAGTCGGGATCCGCCAGAAACTGCCGGCCGAAAGCGACAAGATCCGCGTCGCCGCGGGCGAGTGTTTCGTCCGCCGCCGCGGGATCGGTGAAGCGTCCGACGGCGATGACGGGAACGGACACGACGTCCTTCATTTTCCGCGCCAGCCAGGCGTTGAACCCGGGGGCGAACTCGGCCGGCGCCTGGGTGATGCCGCCGGGGCTCCCGTGCGTGCCGAACGAGGCGTGGATAATATCGGCGCCGGCTTCTACGAAATCAGGCGCGATGCCCTGCATATCGTCGGCGCTGTAGCCGCCCTTGATGTACTCTTCTGCTGAGATGCGGATGGAGACGGGGTAATCGGCGCCCACCTGCCGCCGGATTTCCCGGATGACGTCGAGGACGAAACGCGAACGCTCCCGGATCGTGTTGCCGCCGTATTCGTCGGTGCGCTGATTGGAAAGGGCCGATAGGAACTGCGTCAGCAGATAGCCGTGCGCGCAGTGAATTTCCACCGCGTCAAATCCGGCCGTGCGCGCTCTTGCCGCCGCCCTGCCGAAGGCCGCAATCACTTCTTCGATATCCGCCTTCGTCATCTCCCGGGGAGCGCCCTTAAAGACGATGCTCGGAATCGCCGAAGGCGCCACGGCTCTTCCCTTGCCCAGCAGGTAAAGGCTTTCCCGGCCGCTGTGGTGCAGTTGCAGGGCGATCTTGCACCCCGCGTCGCGGGCGGCCCGCGCCATCCGGTCCAAGCCGGGGAGAAAACGGTCGTCATAGGCCGCAAGCTGATGCGGGGACACCATGCCGTCGGGATGAACGCCGGTGATCTCTGTGATGATCAGTCCGGGTCGTCCTTGGGCCCTGCGTTTCAGATAGGCGAGATTTTCGTCGCTCACGGTGCCGTCGGCGTTTCCCAGGTTTGTTCCCATGGGGGGCATGACGACGCGGTTGGCGAGGGTCAGGGATTTGACGGTCAGAGGGGACAGAAGGTGACTAAAGGCGCTCATGATGTTCTCCTTGTCATGAAATTTTATGCGTAGTCGGGAATGATGGCCTTGAGGATGGTTTCCTCCGCCAGGGCCAGGAACTCATCCCGGGTGTAACGTTTCAGGTTCCAGCTTCTCAGGGGATACAGAGACAGCTGGAAGACCAGCATATTGGCGGCAAAAAAAGGATCACGGACGCGAAAAACCTTTTTTTCCATGCCCCGGGTGATGATCTTTTCAAAAAAGTCGACGAGATCGCTTTCCTTTTTCAGGACGATCTTCAGGAATTTGGGAGGCAGGACCCGCGTTTCACGGTACATCATCAGAATGTCGTTCATGACGTCATGCGTCATGATCAGGATCTGATGCAGAGCGGTTTGCAGCTGTTCCTTCGGATCCTCGATATCAAGAACGCCCTTGCGTTCCAGCCATGCGACGGCCGGATCGTGATACGTTTCGAAGGCAAGGCACAGGATGTCTTCTTTGCTGCTGATGTAGTTGTACAAATTTCCCAGATTGATGCCCGTCGCCTTGGAGATATCGCGCATGGTGGTCTGGGCATAACCCTTCTTGATGAACAGGCGCGATGCTTTCTTAACGATTTGAGACTGCCTTTTATTGACGGCTTCTGGATTGCCTGTTTCCGGCAGTGTCTGCGCGGCGCCGGGCGCCTTGATGCTGTGTTGATCGTTCATGTGTCTCCTTTCCGGTCGGCAACGTTTTGCGTGTTTCCGCAGGGATCCGGTGTTTTTCTTTTTCCGGGCCTGATGCCCGTCGGCAGTAAAAAAAATAACCCGGTCGCATGGCTGATCATGCATGGGGCAACGGCAGAGTTTTCCAATAGATGCTGCATCAATACCAGACCGTTTGGGTAAAAGCAAGGGCCTCTGAAATAAAACATACGTCTGTTTAGCATAAGTGTGTAAATATTTGCAATAACAAAGTAAATATATTTATAAAATCTGTTGAATATAAAGAAATTATCGTGTATGAAAGGCACTGGAATCGGTTGGCGCCGGATAAAAATTTGTAAACAGCTTTTCGGACACAGGAGTGTTTTCGTGGTTTCATAAATTCCCCCGCCTGTTCTTTTCAGAGCAATTCCGGAGAAGATCCTTTCGTCTGGCGTGTTTTTTTTTCAGAAGATCGGGAGGCAGAGTCGGGACGGATATAGCGTTCAAACGATATAAAAAAATAACGAGGCGCGAGCGTTTGTCTCGAGACCATTTTTTTGAAGGAGGTATCCGATGTTTGAAGCAAAACCCTGGGTAAAGTATTACGATTATAATGTCCCGCACACCATTCAGTTCCCGAAAATCCCCGTTCAGAGCCTGGTTCATCTGGCGGCCACCATGTTTCCCCGCAAGGCCGCGACCAACATCTATGGATCGACGATGACATTTCGCCAGATCCGTTCCCAGATGCTCAGGCTGTCCAACGCCCTGATCAGGATGGGCGTGAAAAAAGGCGACCGCGTGGGCCTGGCGCTCCCCAACTGCCCCCAGTATATTGTCGCATACTACGCCGCTCTGTCGGCGGGCGCGATCGTCGTGAATATGAATCCCCTTTACACCCATGATGAGCTCAAGTTCATGATGGAAAATTCCGGTTTGCAGACGCTGTTCACATTCGACACGGTTCTGCCCGTGATGCGGCCGCTGGCCAAAGAGCTGGGGCTGAAAAACGTCATCATCACGAAGGTGACGGATTACATCCAGGGGTTCCCGGTGAGTACGACGAAAAGCCTCGAGCTGGAGGAGGGCTGGAAGCATTTTTCCGAACTGGTGGAAAGCGCCACGGATGAAAGCATGCCGAGAGTCAATGTTTCGTCTGAAGACCCCGCTCTGATCCAGTTCACGGGAGGCACGACGGGGTTGCCGAAAGGCGCGCTGCTCACGCATTCCAACCTCATCGCCGGCACCCTGCAGGGCTCGCTTTGGGGAAATTCCATCACGACCTATATTCCCCACGCGCAGCGGGCCGTCATCGCCGCCATTCCGTATTTTCACATTTACGGCAACACGTTTTCCATGAACTGGGGAATGTTCAACGCCGCCACGCAGGTGATGTTTCCGAGATTCGAACTGGAAGAATTTATGGCCGTGCTGGCCAGCGTCGATGAAATCACGTACTTCCCGACCGTGCCGACGATGGTGACGGCAATCGTCAACCATCCCAAAGCCGCGGAACTCGATCTGGGCGCCAAGATCCGCCTGCTCAGCACGGGCGGCGCCCCCATGCCCGTCGAGCTGATCCAGCGGGTCAAGGACATCGGAATCTTTTTCAATGAAGGCTGGGGCATGAGCGAAACGGCTTCCGTCGGCATCAGCATTCCGATTCTCCGCCACAAGGCGGGATCCATCGGCTGTCCGTATCCCGGCAATGACGTGCGCCTGGTCGACGTGGAAACGGGTCTCAATGATGTCAAACCCGGCGAACCGGGTGAAATTCTGATCAAAGGTCCCACAATCATGCAGGAGTACTGGCAGAACCCGGAAGAAACGGCCAACCAGTTGAAGGACGGATGGCTTTCCACCGGCGACATTGCGCAGATGGACGAAGACGGCTATTTCTACATCGTGGACCGCAAGAAAGATATGATCATCGCCGGAGGCTTCAACATTTATCCCCGCGAGGTCGATGAAGTCCTGTACCAGCATCCCAAGATTGCCGAGGCGGTTTCGGCGGGCGTGCCCGACACGTACCGCGGGGAAACGGTGAAAGCCTTCATCGTTCTGAAACCGGGTGTCGAAGCCACCGACAAGGAAATCATCGCCTTCTGCAAGGAAAAGCTCGCGCCCTACAAGGTGCCGAAGCTGGTCGAATTCCGCAAGGAGCTGCCGAAGTCGGCTGTCGGCAAGATCCTGCGCAAGATCCTGCGCGAAGAGGAAATCGCGAAAAGCAAAAAGTAACGATCGGATGCTCTTTTGAAAGGTCTGCGCCGGGTTTCCGGATCCGGCGCAGGCGTCTGAGAAATCATTGTACGGCCGGCCGGCGCAAAGAGGCAGCGGCGGTTGCTTTGGCCCGTTTCGCGCTCCGGCGCCGGAAACGACAGCGCCCGACAACCCGTTCCAGCAAAAAAATGAAGAAAAACGAATTTTGTCTGAATATTTAACAATAAGGAGTAAAGCGTATGATCAAAACAGTTGAGCAGTATCTGGAAAGCTTGAATGACGGCCGGGAAGTCTGGTGTCTGGGTGAAAAGGTTCGGGATGTCCGGACGCACCCAACCGTGAGTACCATTGTCCGCATGGCGGCGATGGACTATGTTTTGCCGAACCATCCCGATTACCGGGATTTGTTCGTCACGAAGAACGCGGATGGCGAAGACATCAATTTTCTGCTCACCTCGCCGAAAACGCCGCAGGACATGCTGCGCCGGCGTGAGTGCTACATGGCCGGCATGCGAACCGGCGGCGGCGTGCTGGTCCACTGCATGGGCGCGGACGCGCTGGCCGCGTTCAGCGTGGCTGCGGAAGTGATGGATAAGAAAATGGGCACGGGCTACAGGGAGCGCGTCGAAAATTACCGCCGGTACCTTCAGAAAAACGACCTGGCGCTGACCGGGGCGATCACCGACGTGAAAGGCGACCGCAGCCTTCATCCCTCGCAGCAGAAACAGCACAAGGATTTTTACCTGCGGATCGTGGACCGGCAGAAGGACGGCATCATCGTCCGGGGCGCCAAAGTTCACATCAGCGCGTCCCCCTGCGCCAATGAACTTTTGTGTCTTCCCTGCCGGACGCACGGCGAAGCGGACAAGGACTATGCGCTGGGCTTTGCAATACCGGTCGCCACAAAGGGCGTGAAACTCCTGGGGGTTGAGCCCAACGTCCGGTTGTACGGAGAGGAATGCGAATTCGATTACCCGACCTCGGATCATCTGCAGCCTTCGGAGTCCCTCATTGTCTTTGACGATGTGTTTGTTCCCTGGGAGCGCGTTTTCATGTGCGGCGAGTGGCAGTATTCCCAGGTGCTGGCGTATGCGTTTGCCAGCTATCATCGCCTCTTCGGCACCTGCAAGATGACGGGAACGCTGGAACTGATGACCGGCGCGGCCAGTCTCATCGCCGACTACAACGGCGTGCAGAATGTTCCGCATGTGCGCAAAAAGCTCGCCTGGATGGCCTACATCACGGAAACCGTCCAGATGCTGGCCAAACAGGCCTGCCTCGACCCGGTGACGGAATTCGGCATGGACGTCATGATGCCCAACCGCATGGCGATCAACGCTTCGAAGTGGACCTATGCGAGCAACTTCCACACGATGTGTCAGCACATGCACGATATCGGCGGCGGACTCACCACCACGGTTCCCGCTTTCCGGGATTGGGACAATCCGGAAATCAAGCCGTTTATCGACAAGTACCTGGCGGCAAAAGACGGCGTTCCCACCGAAGACCGGCTGCGCATTCTGCGCCTCATCAAGGACTGCACCGGAAATCACTGGCAGGTCGATACGATTCACGGCGAAGGATCGATGGCGGCCCAGGAGATGTTCCTCTACGGCAGCGCCAACTGGAAAAAGCTTCAGGCGGCGGCAAGGCGCGCCGCGCACATGGACGGATGGCAGGACGATACCACTTACGGAAAACTTCCCCTGATCGAGGACTGCGTGCAAATGCCCCCGATCGATGAATCTTACAAAAGCTTTGCGCCGACGGCGAAAAAGTAAAAGGCGCATTCGGCGTGCAAAAAAAATATTGAGAAGGAGCAGCAGCATATGAGTAACGGATTAGTGAATACGAGGGATCAGCAGTTCGTTCTGTTCGAGCAACTGGGGATCGAAAAATTGTTTGAATATGAAGCCTACAAGGATTTTGCCAAGGATGATCTCACCATGATCCTGAATGAGGCCGAGAAACTTGCCGTCAACGAGCTGGCGCCGGCCTGCAAGGAAGGAGATGAGGAAGGCTGTCACATCAAGGACGGTGTTGTCACCGTTCCCAAATGCTTCCGTGAACCGTTCAAGAAATACTGCGAGGGCGGTTGGATCAATCCCATGGACTCGCCCGAGGTGGGCGGTCAGGGGGTTCCGGCGGCCGTCGGGTTTGCCGCGCTGGAATACTTCGGCGCAGCAAACTACGCTTTTTCCATGTATCCGGGACTGACGCACGGCGCCGCCACGCTGATTCATCATTACGGCACCGAAGCGCAGAAAAGAAAATACATGGATAAAATGTTTTCCGGAGAGTGGACGGGAACCATGTGCCTCACCGAGCCGGGCGCGGGCTCGGACGTCGGCGCGCTCAAAACGACCGCCAAGAAGCTGCCGGACGGCAAGTACCTGATCACGGGCACCAAGTGCTTTATTTCCGCGGGCGATCATGATCTGACCCCGAACATCGTCCACCCGGTTCTGGCGCGCATTGAAGGCGATCCTCCCGGCACCAAGGGCATTTCCATTTTCATCGTTCCCAAGATCCGCGTCAACGACGACGGCAGCCTGGGCGAACCCAACGACGTTAAAACCGGCGGCATCGAACACAAGATGGGCATCAAGGGATCGGCCACGGCCACGCTCAATTTCGGCGAAGACGGAAACTGCATCGGCGAACTCCTGGGCAACGAGCGCGAAGGCATCAAGATCATGTTCATGATGATGAACGAAGCGCGTCTCGGAACCGGCATGCAGGGCCTGGTGCTTTCCTCCGCAGCCCTGGAACATGCCGTGCAGTACGCAAAGGAGCGCGTGCAGGGCACGGCGATCTGGGAGATGAAAAATCCGGACGCCAAGCCGGTGACCATCATCAACCATCCCGACGTGCGCCGGAAACTGCTCTGGATCAAGTCCCATGTCGAAGGATCCCGCAGCCTCTGCTATTTCACGGCGTTCTGCATCGACATGGCGAAAGTCGCCAGGACCGATGAGGAAAAGGCCAAGTGGGAAGGCTTCCTGGATCTGCTCACGCCGATCGTCAAGGCCTGGACCACGGACAAGGGACTGCTGTCCTGCTCCATGGCGATGGACGTTTACGGCGGCTACGGGTACTGTTCGGAATATCCCGTGGAACAGTATCTGCGCGACGAGAAAATCGCCACCATTTACGAAGGCACGAACGGCATTCAGGCGCTCGACCTGGTCGGACGCAAGCTCGGTCAGCGCAAGGGCGCCAATGTCATGAACATGGCCGGCCTTGTTCAGCAGAACATTGCCCGCGCCAAAAAGAACGAGGATCTGGCCCAATCCGCCGCGCTGCTCGAAGAGGCTTTAAACGCCTGCCTCGAGCTGACGATGTTTTTCGCCCAGGCCGGAAAGTCCGGCGATTTCCTGCTGCCGATACTGAACGCCTGCAAATTCCTGGAAATTTTCGGGGACGTCATTGTCGGCCATTTCCTTCTGGACGCCGCAGATGTCGCGTCCGGAAAACTGGCCGCCGTTTACGAAGCGCAGGGGGCGACCTCGCCCGGCAAGCAGAAAGCCCTGCAGCGCTCCGACAAGGATGCCGCCTTCTACAGCGGAAGAATTGCGTCCGCCAAATTTTTCGCCAATGAAATCCTGACCACGGTGAAAGCCCGCTGCGAAGCGATCAAGATGAACGAAAAGTCCGCGCTGGAAATTACGGAAGAGGCATTTGCCTGGTAAAACGGTGAGGGACTTTCCGGCATGAACCGGAAAGCGCAAAAATGGAAATGGGGTTCGGCGATCAGCCGAACCCCATTTTTTTCTTGTCGCCTCCCGAAGCGGGCGCGACAGTTTCCGGTTACAGCACTCTCACGGCGATGATTCCGTCAACCGCCTGAAATTTCTTTGCCAGGTCTGCGCTGACATTGCCTTCCACATCGATGATGTTGTAAGCCAGATTGCCTCTGCTCTTGTTGATCATGTCGGCAATATTGAGCTGATTTTCGGCCAGAAGCTTGGTGATCTTTTCGATCATGCCGGGCGTGTTCTGGTTGGAAATGGTGATCCTCTGCTTATCCGATCTGTCGAGGAAGCATTCGGGGAAGTTCACCGAGTTTTTGATGTTTCCGTTTTCCAGGAAGTCCATAAGTTCCATGGTGGCCATGATAGCGCAGTTTTCTTCCGACTCTTCCGTCGAAGCGCCCAGATGCGGGATGGCGATGACCCGGTCCGTTTTGATGACCTCTTCATCCGGAAAGTCCGTCACGTAGCGGCTCACGATACCGTCGGCAATGGCCTTCTTCAGAGCCGCGGTGTCCACCAGACCGCCGCGGGCGAAATTCAGGAGAACAACGCCCTTTTTCATGATCGCGAACTTGTCGGCGTTGATGAAGCCCTTGGTGTCCTTGTTCTGGGGAACGTGCAGCGTGATGTAGTCGGAGTCCGCAAGCAGCCGATCCAGGCTCGGCGCCTTCTTGATGGTTCGGGAAAGTTTCCAGGCCGCCTCGATGGATAAAAACGGATCGTACCCCATCACTTCCATGCCCAGATCTTCGGCCGTGTTGGCTATCATGGTGCCGATGGCGCCCAGTCCCACGACGCCCAGGGTTTTGCCGAGAATTTCCGTGCCGACAAACTTGGCTTTGCCTTTTTCGATCAGATCGGGGACCTTGTCGCCTTCGCCCACGAGCCCTTTGGCCCAGAAGAGGCCTTCCGCCACGTTGCGCGCCGCCAGGATCATGCCCAGGACCACCAATTCCTTGACGCCGTTGGCGTTGGCGCCCGGCGTATTGAAAACGACGATGCCTTTTTCCGAACATTTGTCGATGGGAATATTGTTGACGCCGGCGCCGGCGCGGGCAATGGCTTTCAGACTGGACGGCAGCGTCATCTCTTTCATTTCCTTGCTTCGAACCAGAATGCCGTCGGGATCGGGAATATCCGTGCGATACTCATACTTCTCGGTAAAAAGGTTCAGACCTTTTTCCGAAATCTTGTTCAGCAGATCAATCCGATACATAAAATCCTCCTATTCCTTTCCATACCTTTTTTATTGGAAAGCACTCTGTACAACAGCGAGCGCTTGTTTTTTTTCTCACGCCGTCTTTTTGCAGACGCGTTGTCCGGGCGGTTTTCGCCAAGAAAAACGTCCATCTTGTCGCCGCGAAGTATAGAATGGCCATTTACGCGTGTCAAGGAAATCTTGTCCGGAATATGCGGAGTTATACGCTGCTGGTGTCCGCGCGAAAGCCCGGCGGCGGGGAAGAAGAGGAAGCAATAAAAAAGGGCTTCCCGTTGGAAACCCTTGATCCTGGTGGGCCGTGCGGGGATTGAACCCGCGGCCAACGGATTAAAAGTCCGCTGCTCTACCGCTGAGCTAACGGCCCACGTTTGCGTCCGTTTTGAGAACACCGGCTTCTAACAGCTCAGGTTGCCGATGTCAAGAAGAAACTCGACGTTTTTCAATCTTGAAAAGGATTGTCCAGTTGAATGGTCTCGTCCCGGCCCGCGCCGACGGACACCAGGGCGATCCGGGCGCCGGAGAGCTCTTCCAGGCGCCGGAGGTATTTCCGCGCGTTGGCGGGAAGATCGCTCATCTGCAGGGCGGAAGCGATGCTTTCCTTCCAGCCGTCCAGCTCTTCGTAAACCGGTTCGCAAGCGGCCATGGCCGCGAGACTGGCGGGGACGGCATCCGGAAGCAGCCGGCCGCCCGACCGGTACCCGACGCAGATTTTCAGTTTATCCAGACCGTCGAGCACATCCAGTTTGGTGATGGCCAGATAGCGGATTCCGGAAACGCGCACAGACTGGCGCACGAGCACCATGTCCAGCCAGCCGCAGCGGCGTTTTCGGCCGGTGGTCGCGCCGAATTCCTGTCCGACCTGCTGCAGGTGATGGCCGATGTCGTCCGCGAGCTCTGTCGGAAACGGTCCTTCTCCCACCCGGGTGGTGTAGGCCTTGCAGATGCCCACCACGGCGGAAATGGCGCCGGGTCCGACGCCGCTCCCGCAGGCGGCGTTTCCGGCGACGGTGTTGGAGGAGGTCACGAACGGATAGGTGCCGTGGTCGATGTCCAGATGGCCGCCCTGCGCGCCTTCAAAGAGCACCTTCTTCCCCTCGGAAATGGCGCGGTCCAGAACCAGCGAGGTGTCGGCGACATACGGTTCAATTCTTTCGGCGTAAGCCAGATACTCTTCGGCGATCGCCTGGGCGGAAAGCGGCGCGGCGCCGAAATAATTGGCGAGGAGAAAATTTTTTTCTTCCAGCGCCTGTTCAACTTTTTCCAGGAAGAGATCTTTTTCAAAAAGGTCGCCCACCCGGATGCCCGTGCGGGCAACCTTGTCTTCGTATGCCGGACCGATGCCCCGGCCCGTGGTGCCGATTTTCCGGCCCGATTTGCGCGCCTCCCGAGCCAGGTCGATGCTGCGGTGGTAGGGCATGATGAGATGCGCCTTGTCGCTGATGCAAAGCCTTGTGGATTCGGGCAAAAGGCCGGCGCCGGTGAGTTCGTCGAGTTCCTGAAGAAAGACCTTCGGATCGAAGACGACGCCGTTGCCGATGATACATATCTTGTGATCGTGCAAAATGCCCGAGGGGATCAGATGCAGAATGGTTGTTCTGCCGTTCACCACCAGGGTATGCCCGGCGTTGTTGCCGCCCTGAAACCGTGCGACAACTTGCGCCTGGCGCGTATAAAGATCGACGATTTTTCCCTTTCCTTCATCGCCCCATTGAGTGCCTACAACAACCACATTGGCCATGTTTTTCTCTTTTCTACATTTTTATCGGTGTGACGGAAACCACATGCGGCAGTTTCCGCAGTTTGTCCAGAACGTCCGATGCCACGGGAGAATCGGTGTTCAGCACAACCAGCGCCTTTTTCGCCTGCGCGTCGCGGCTCAGATGCAGACGGGCGATGTTGACGCGGTTATCGCCCAGCGTGGTTCCCAGATTGCCGATGACGCCGGGCAGATCGTGGTTGGAGACGGCCAGCATATAGCCTTCCGGCACGATCTCCACCGAAAAATCATTGACCCGGACGATGCGGAGATCCTTCCGGCCGAAAACGGCGCCGGCCGTTCGGCTGATTTCCTTCGGCGTCTTGACGGTCAGTGCGATCAGGTTGGTGAAGTCCTTGGTTTCCGTGCTCTTCACCTCGATGATCTTGATGCCGCGTTCCCGCGCGATCACCGGCGCGTTGATATAATTGACGGTTTCGGTCAGAATCGGATCCAAAAGCCCCTTGACGAGCGAAATGGAGATGGGGGCGACGTTATGGTTCAGAATCTCGCCGCTGTATTCGATGGTCACTTCCTGAATCGCGCCGGTGAGCAGTTGCACCTGGAAGGCGCCCAGCTTTTCCGCCAGGTCCAGATAGGGACGGATGACGGCCATCACGTCGGCGCTGACGGAAGGGAAGTTGACCGCGCCCTTGATTTCGCCCGTGGCGAAATAGGCGGCCAACTGGTTGGCGATGGCGATGGCGACGTTGGTCTGCGCCTCGTCGGTGGACGCGCCCAGATGCGGCGTGCAGATGACGTTGTCCAGACCGACAAGCGCCATGTTCGGCGTCGGCTCTTCTTCGAAAACATCGATGGCGGCGCCCGCCACCTTGCCCGATTGCAGCGCGTCGTAGAGGTCTTTTTCGTTGACGATGCCGCCGCGCGCGCAGTGGATCAGGAACACGCCTTTTTTCATCCGGGCGAATGCTGCGGCGCCCACCAGGTTTTGCGTTTCCGGTGACAGCGGCGAATGCACCGTGATGAAATCCGAGTTGGCGTAAAGCTCGTCCAGTCCCACCATCGTGACGCCCATCTGTTCGGCCACCTCCGGCGCGATGAACGGATCATGGGCGATGACGTTCATCTTCAGCCCGATCGCGCGGTCGGCCACGACCGACCCCACGCGCCCCAGGCCGATGATGCCCAGCGTCTTGCTGCTGTACTCATTGCCCAGAAATCTGCTTTTTTCCCAACGGCCCGCTTTCATGGACGCAGTGGCCTGGGGAATCTTGCGGGCGAGCGAGACCATCATGGCAATGGCGTGCTCGGCGGTGGTGACGGTATTGCCGCCGGGCGTGTTCATCACCACAATGCCGCGCTTGCTGGCGGCGGGGATGTCGATGTTGTCTACCCCCGCGCCGGCGCGGCCGATGGCGGAAAGTTTTCCGGCCGCTTCGATGATTTCAGCCGTTACTTTGGTTGCCGAGCGGACGATCAGGGCGTCGTAGTCCCTGATGATCGCTTTGAGCTCATCCGGCGCGAGGCCGGTTTTCACGTCCACTTTGATGCCCGGCGCGTTGCCCAGGATTTCCGCGACCTCAGGCGCCATGGCGTCGCTGACCAGTACTCGTTTCATAGCGTTTTCCCGGATTTTCTTCCGTTACAGGCTCTTGACCTTCTCGCTGAAGACTTTTTCCAGCTCGGCCAGCGCAATTTTTAAATCAGCTTCTTCAACGGTCGGACCGCACCAGAAACGGTAGCCGGCCGGCGCTTCCTTGTAGGAGTTGATGTCATGAGCGATATTTTTCTTGCTCAGATCCGAGGCAATGCTCTTCAGGAACTTGCTTTTGGCATCCGCCTCCATCGCTGCGACTTTCGGATGCGTCACGGACAGGCAAACGGAAGTGTTCGACCGGGTCAGGGGATCTTCCGCCAGAAATTCGATCCAATCGGTTTTGGCGACCCAGTCGGCTACGACTTTCAGGTTGGCGTTGCTTCTTTTGACCAGACCTTCCAAGCCGATCTTACCCGCCCAGTCCAGAGCGTCCAGGTAGTCTTCCACGCAAATCATGGAAGGCGTGTTGATGACGTCTCCTTCAAAGATGGCCTTGTTGACTTTGCCGTCTTTCTTGAGGCGGAAAATTTTCGGCATCGGCCAGGGCGGATCGTAGGAATTGAGGCGCTCGACGGCTTTCGGGCTCAGAATCATCATGCCGTGCGCGGCTTCGCCGCCCAGACATTTCTGCCAGGAGTAGGTGAGCACGTCGATCTTGCTCCAGTCGATCTCGTTGGCGAACGCGTAGCTGGTGGCGTCGCACAGAGACAATCCTTCGCGGTCGGCCGGAATCCAGTCCCAGTTGGGAATCTTCACGCCGCTGGTGGTGCCGTTCGCGACGAAGACTACGTCGGTTTTCCAGTCCACTTTGGAAAGGTCCGGAAGTTTACCGTAATCGACTTTCGTCACCGCGGGCTTGAGCTTCAGCTGTTTGTTGACATCCGTCGCCCAGCCGTTGGAGAAACTTTCCCAGACCAGCACGGTCACCGGTTTGGGGCCCAGAAGTGACCACATGGCGCATTCAAAAGCGCCGGTATCGGAAGCCGGAAGAATGCCCACCAGGTAATCCGCCGGAATGTTCAATACTTTACGCGTGTCGTTCATGGCTTTGACGATCCGTTCTTTTCCCAGCGCGGAACGGTGTGAGCGGCCGACCGGCGCGCCTTTCAGCGCGTCGAGGCTCCACGCTGGCCTCTTGCTGCAGGGGCCGGAACTAAAATTGGGGTTCAACATAGGTAACCATCCTTAAAATAAATTTTCTTAATTCTGGCAGATTACATACCAGCATTAAGCTCTTTTCTCAAGAAATTTAAACTGTAATAGCCCTCCCGTGACCGACGGTCGATGCGGTTGAAGCCAAAAGTTTTTCGTATCAGTAAAATAACAAATTTTGACTTAAGTCAAATACAATATTGTTTAAGCGGGGTATAAAAAACGAAAAAACGCGATGTCGCCGTTACAGCGTTTTAAAAAATTCAGGAGGGACAAGATGACAGAAAATTTCGCCAACATTGCGGATCTTACCGGCGCGTTTCGTCTGCCGGAACTGGTTTCCTATCAGGACCACACCGTGGTCAGCCGGGAAATCATCCGGAAACCTTCCGGAACTCTGACGGTTTTTGCCTTCGACGCCGACGAGGGATTAAGCGAGCACACGGCCCCTTTTGACGCGCTCGTCTATCTGCTGGACGGCACGGCCGAAATAACGATTGACGGAAAGCCCCATACGGTCAGGGAAGGGGAGATGATTCTCATGCCGGCCCACAGGCCGCATGCGCTCAAGGCCGTCACCCGTTTCAAGATGCTGCTGGTTATGATAAAATAAAAAACAGGAGGTGCGTTATGAAATTCGAGATTACGCCAGGTGTGGATTGGGTCGGGAAGGTTGACTGGGAGCTGCGCAAGTTTCACGGCGAGGAATACTCCACGCATCGCGGCTCGTCGTACAACGCGTATCTGGTGCGAGACGAAAAGACCGCGCTGATTGATACGGTGTGGACGCCTTTCGCCAAGGAGTTCGTGGACAATCTGGCCAGGGAAATCGATCTGAACAAAATCGACTACGTGATCGCCAATCATGCCGAGATGGATCACTCGGGGGCCCTGTCGGCGCTGATGCACCGTATTCCCGACAAGCCCGTTTACTGCACGGCCAACGGCCTGAAATCGCTCAAGGGCCACTACCACAAGGACTGGAACTTCCAGGTGGTGAAAACCGGCGACAAACTGTCTCTGGGCAAAAAGGAGCTGATTTTCGTCGAAGCCATGATGCTGCACTGGCCGGATTCCATGATGGAGTATCTGACCGGCGACGCGATTTTGTTTTCCAACGACGCCTTCGGCCAGCATATCGCCAGCGAGCACATGTTCAATGACCTGGTCGATCAGTCCGAACTTTTTGAGGAGGCGACGAAATATTACGCCAACATCCTCACGCCCTTTTCGCCGCTGGTCACGAAGAAGATCAATGAAGTGGTGGCGCTCAATCTGCCGGTGAATTTCATCTGCCCCAGCCACGGCGTTATCTGGCGCCAAAATCCGCTCCAGATCGCGCAAAAATATCTGCAGTGGGCGGCGGACTATCAGGAAAATCAGATCTCGCTCATTTACGACACGATGTGGGACGGCACGAGAATGCTCGCCGAAAACATCGCCAAGGGAATCAAGCAGGCCGACGATGCCGTGACGGTGAAGCTCTTCAATATCTCCCGCCGCGACATCAATGACGTGGTGACTGAAGTCTTCAAGTCCAAGGCCATTCTGCTGGGATCGCCCACGATCAACAAGGGCATTCTCAACGCGATGTCGGCGCTTATCGAAATGGTTACGGGGCTTAAGTTCAAAAACAAAAAGGCCGCGGCTTTCGGCTGCTACGGCTGGAGCGGGGAGAGCGTCAAGCTGCTTACCGATCATTTGAACCGGGCCGGTTTTGCGGTTGTGGACGAGGGCCTCAAGACCCTGTGGCAGCCGGGCGAGGAAGAGCTGTCCCGGGCGCGGGATTTCGGGAAAGACTTTGTCGCGAAAATCAAAGGCTGAAAATTTCGGTTTCGGATGCGGGGCGGAGGGCTGCGGCTCTCCGCCTTTTTTATTGGCGCGGGGCGAAACCCATGTTTCGCCTGTCCGGCTATTTGATGCAGACCCGGCGGACCTGCATGAAATCCGTGAGCCCCCGGAGCGATTTCAGAATGCCGTCCTGCAGAAGCGTGGTCATGCCTTCGGACATGGCCTTGTTGCGCAGGGCTTCCACGGCTTCATGCTTCTGGATCAGCCTTTTGATGCCGTCGGTGGCCACGACCAGTTCGTGAATGCCCATTCGGCCCTTGTACCCGGTCTTGTCGCACAGATCGCATCCCTTGGCGCGGAAAAGGCGGAAGCTGTTGCCGTAGGGAATGTTGAGCTTGGCAAATTCTTCCTCGCCGTAGCTTTGCGCGATTTCGTCGTATTCTTCCCGGGTGGGATGATAGGGTTCCTTGCAGTTGGGGCAAAGCGTCCGCACCAGACGCTGGGCGAGAATCCCCAGAAGGGCGTCGGCGAAGTTCAGCGGATCGATGCCCATGTCCAGAAGCCGGACGATGGTTTCCGGCGCGCTGTTGGTGTGCAGCGTACTGAAGACCAGATGGCCGGTGAGCGACGCTTCCACGCCGATTTTCGCGGTTTCAAAATCGCGCATTTCACCGACCATGATAATGTCCGGGTCGGCGCGCAGAAACGACCGCATGGCCGCCGCAAAGTCAAACCCGATTTTCGGCTGCACCTGAACCTGGCGCAACCCGTACTGGGTGATTTCCACCGGGTCTTCGGCCGTCCAGATTTTCCGGTCGGGCCGGTTGATGTGGCGAAGCGCGGCGTGCAGCGTCGTCGTTTTGCCGGAGCCGGTCGGACCGACCACCAGAATCATTCCGTAGGGCTTGGTGATCATATTGAGCAGTTCGGTGTAGTTGCGCTTCAGAAGCCCCATTTCTTCGAGCGGCATGGTTTCGCCTTTGGCCAGAAGGCGCATGACGACGTCTTCCACGCCGCCCTGGGTGGGGATGGACGCGACGCGCAGTTCCAGTTCGTCTCCGGTGTTGCGGCGGAATTTGATTTTGCCGTCCTGCGGCAGCCTTTTGACGGTGATGTCCAGGTTGGACATGATCTTGATACGGGAAATCAGCGCGGCCCGGTAACTGTAAGGGACCGTCTGGTAAAGGGCGCAGTCTCCGTCGACGCGGAAACGGATTTCCACGTTTTTCTTGCCGACGTTCGGTTCGACATGAATGTCGGAGGCCCGGCGCGCATAGGCGTCGTTGATGATCTTGTTGACGAGCTGCATGATCACGCTGTCGGATTCCGTGACGACGTCGGCGCCGTCCTCATCGTCATATCCGATATCTTCGTTGTCGAGTTTGCCCAGAAGCTCCGTGAACGAATGCTCGCCGTCCGCGGAACGGAAAAACAGGTTGATGTATTTCAGGATGTCCTCGGGCAGCGCGACGTCGTATTTCACCTTTTTGGTTTTGAGCAGGTTTTCGATGGCGTCCCGTTTCAGAATGTTGTTGGGATCGTCCATGATGACCTGCACAAAGCCGTCCACGGTTCCCAGAGGAACCCATGATTCGCGGGCCAGGTAATCCTTTTTCAGATTTTTGATGAGATCGCCGGGAATCACCGCCTTGTCGTTGTAGTCGACAAAACGGCAGCGGTAGAATTCCTCAAAAGAATGCCCGATGTCGTCCTTCGAGATCCTGTGCTTGCGCATGAGGAAACGCTCGATGGATTCCTTCTGTTCGCGCGCTTCCGCCCAGGCGGCGTCCATTTCCTCTTCCTTGATCAGGCCCCGGGTGATGAGGAAATCAAACCGCGTCCGGCGGCGCCTGGCGAAGCGGCGCTGGTTGTAAAAGGCCACGCCGAGCACTTCCGCGATTTCCATCGCCAGACCGACGTCGTCTTCCGAAAATTTGGTCTGTCCGTTTCTTTTGTTGAGGATCTGAATAACGCCCAGAAGCTGCTCTTCATGAAATATGGGCGCGGCCAGCACCTGTTTTGAGCGGAAGCCGGATTTTTTGTCCCAGCTGGAATCAAAGGTGAGCTCGAAGTCGATGGCCTTGAGCTCCGACTGATTGTAGGCGTCGGCGATATTGACGATATTGTAGGTGTTGGCGACGTAGCCGGCGATGCTTTGATTGCTGATGGGAACGCGGATTTCCTTGAGTTGCGAGCCGGCCAGCATGAGCGAATAAATTTCATTGCGCAGCTTGTCGACGACATAAATGGTGATCATGTCGGCGTTGAACAGGTCCAGGAAATCTTCCTTGAAATCAATGAGGATTTGCGGAATGTTCTGCGCGGCGTGAATCCGGTTGGTGATCTCCTGCAAACCCTTGCGGATCCGCAGTCGTTCATCGACGCTGGCTGTTGAATCCGGCTGAAACTGGAAACTCATCAGGCTACCTCTTTGGTCCTCCTTGACCGTCGGACCGATTTTATACTAACAAGCGCTCCTGTGAATGTCAATCAAACTGATTTCCGGAAGTCCGAACGCAAAACCGAACAGCTTTTCCGGTAAATCCGCGCTGTTTCAGCCGGCGGTGACGATCCTGGAGAAATCGGCGATTTTGTGGAAAAGCCCCGATATTTCGTAAAGCAGGGACAGCCGGTTGAACCGGACCTGTTCATCTTTATCCATGACCATGACGGAGTCGAAAAAAGCATCCACGGCGGGACGCAGAGCGGAAAGACGATTGAGCGCGGCGGGGAAGTCCTTCTCGGCGAGGGATTTCTCCACGCGGGTTTTCATTGTGTCCAGGGAGGCGAATAATTTAATTTCCGCGTCCTGGGAGAGCAGGTTGACGTCGATTTGGCCGTTGCGGAAATCCTTTAAAATATTGTCCACCCGTTTGAAGGCGACGGAGAGAGGTTCGAATTCCGGATTTTGGCGGAAGTCCTGAAGCGCGCGGACTTTTTCGCCGACCGTCACGAGATCGTCGATGTCGGCGGCCAGAACGGCGTCCACCGTGTCATAGGCGAAGCCCTGGGCGATGAGCTGGTTTTGCAGCCGGCCCCGGAAAAAGTCCAGCACATCCTTTTTGACGTCTTCGGCCGGTTTTCTCAACACATCCTTGAGCGCGGCCAGGCATTCGTCTATCAGGAACGTCAGGGACAGCGCGTAGCGCTTCTCCAGAATGATGTTGATGACGCCCAGCGCCTGCCGGCGCAGCGCGTAGGGATCGGCCGTGCCGGACGGCGGCATGCCGACGGCGAAAAAACCGACGATGGTATCCACTTTGTCGGCGAGGCCGACGATTGCGCCTTCGTCCGACCGCGGCAGATCGCCGCCGGCCACGATGGGCAGGTAGTGCTCGTAAATGGCCTGGGCGATTTCCGGCTTTTCGCCGGCCAGAAGCGCGTATTCGCGTCCCATGACGCCCTGCAGCTCCGAAAATTCTCCCACCATCAGCGATTCCAGATCCGCCTTGGCCAGAAGCGCCGCGCGGTCCACGTTCTTTTTGACGGATGGCTTGACTTTGGCGGCGATTTTAACCGCCAGTTTCCGGAAACGCATGACTTTCTTGTGGGAGGTGCCCAGGAGCGTGTGGAACACCACTTTCTTGAGCGATTCGACCCGGTCTTCCAGCGGAACTTTTTTATCTTCCTCGAAGAAGAAGGAGGCGTCCGCAAGGCGCGCGTTGAGGACCCGCTCGTTGCCGCCCGCCACCACGGCCGGATCGCGGGGGCGCGTGTTGCTCACCGCAATGAAATAGGGCAGGAGCTTTCCTTCGTCGTTGACCACAGGAAAGTACTTCTGATGAGAGATCATGGTGGTGGTCAGCACTTCCTTGGGAATCTGCAGGTAGCTTTCGTCGAAGCGGCCGCGGAGAATGAACGGATATTCTACGATGAAACTGACGGTTTCCAGCAGATCGTCCGTGTAAAACAGCCGGCCGCCGACGTCGGCCGCCGCCTGCCGGGCTTCCTCCAGGATCAGGGTTTTCCTTTCCGCCGGATCGACGATGACGAAATTTTCCCTGGTCTTCTTGAGATAGTCCTCGAAACCCGTCACGGGAAAAGCGCCGGGGCTCATGAAGCGGTGGCCGCAGGAGGCGTCGCCGCTTTCAATGTCCTCGATTTTCAGCGGGACGATCCGGCCGGCGTAAAGCGCCACGAGCCAGTGAATCGGACGCGCGAAGCGCAGCTCGTGCGCGCCCCAGCGCATGGATTTGCGGAAGGGAATCGCCAGCAGAAAGCTCCGGAGAATATCCGGCAGCAATTCCGCCGTGGGCCGGCCGGTCACGGTTTTGCGCGCGCCGACATATTCGCCCTTTTCCGTGGTGATGGTTTCGAGCCGGGAGACGTCGAGCCCCTGCCCGCGGGCAAAGCCGATGGCCGCCTTGGTCGGCCGGCCGTTTTCGTCGAACGCGGCCTTCCTGGCCGGACCCAGCTTTTCTATCGTCTGGTCTTCCTGGCGGGGCGCCACATCGGCGATGGCGAGCACCAGGCGGCGCGGCGTGGCCAGGCAGCGGACGCCGTCGAAGGCGATGCGCTTTTCCGTAAGCGACTTGCGGATGATGTCTTCCATATCGACCACCGCCCTGGATAAGAATCCGGCGGGGATTTCTTCCGTTCCGATTTCAAAAAGCAGTTCGTTCCTCATAGGTTCTCCCGTATAGGCTTACGCGGTCTTCAGCAGGGGGTATCCCAGTTCTTCCCGTTGTTTCATGTAAAGTTCCGCGCTCACGCGCGCCAGATTGCGGACGCGTCCGATGTAGCTGGTGCGTTCGGCGACGCTGATGGCGCCGCGGGCGTTCAGCAGGTTAAACGTGTGCGAGCACTTCAGGCAGTAGTCGTAGGCCGGCAGCGGCAGGTTCTTTTCGGCGATGCGCAGCGCTTCTTCTTCGTACATGTCAAAGAGCTTGCGCAGCATGGGAATGTCGGCCACTTCGAAGTTGTAGGTGGAAAATTCCACTTCGCCCCGGTGGTGGACGTCTCCGTACCTGACCGTGTCGGTCCACTGCAGGTCGTAAACATTGTTGACGCCCTGGATGTACATGGCGATGCGCTCCGTGCCGTAGGTCAGCTCGGCGCAGACCGGATTGCAGTCGAATCCGCCTACCTGCTGGAAATAGGTGAACTGCGAAATCTCCATGCCGTCGAGCCAGACTTCCCAGCCCAGTCCCCAGGCGCCCAGCGTGGGGGATTCCCAGTCGTCCTCCACGAACCGGATGTCGTGCTCCAGCGGATCGATGCCGAAGCTTCGAAGCGAGTTGAGATAAAGTTCCTGAATGTTCATGGGCGACGGTTTCATGATCACCTGGTACTGGTAATAGTGCTGCAGGCGGTTGGGGTTTTCACCGTAGCGGCCGTCGGTCGGGCGGCGGGACGGCTGCACGTAGGCCACGTTCCACGGTTCGGGGCCCAGCGCGCGCAGGCAGGTGGCCGGGTGAAAGGTTCCCGCGCCGACTTCCATATCGTAAGGCTGCTGAATGACGCAGCCCTGGGTATGCCAGTATCGTTCCAGCGCAATCAATAATTCCTGAAAAGTCACAACGTCCTCCTTTTTTTAACCGATGAGAAGCCAGGTTTGACCTGTCGATCCGCATCTTTAAAATGACATGCGGTTCCCTAACACGAAAGGGGGACAGGGTCAATATCAAAGGGTAAAAAGGCGCGGCGGAGCAGTGACGCCGCGCCGGCCGGCGGCAGTTTTTCATTGACAGGCCGGGGCGTTTTTCCTTAGGATGAAACACACGGCCTGCCGGCTTGTTTGGCCGGAGGACGCGCATCGCCGGAGGCGACGAAATGCTCAATTTTACGTTTCACAATCCGACAAAAGTTTTTTTCGGCAAGGACGCCATCCGGCTGATCGCCGGGGAAATCCCCCGGAATGCCAGGGTAATGATCGTTTACGGCGGCGCCGGCGCCCGGGCATCCGGCGCGCTTGATGACGTTCTGGCCGCCCTGCGGGGGTATGATCTTGTGGAATTCGGCGGCATCGCTCCGAATCCGGACTACGATCTGATCCTCCCGGGCGTGGAACTGGCCCGGGAAAAAAAGATTGATTGGATCGTCGCGGTGGGAGGCGGTTCCGTCATCGACGCGGCGAAATTCATGTCCGCCGCCGTTCCCTTCGCGGACGATCCGTTTCTCCTCATGGACCGGGCGGGGGCCGCCATCCGGCAGACGCTCCCGGTCGGCGCCGTGGTGACGCTGCCGGCGAGCGGTTCGGAAATGAACAGCCGGGCGATTCTTTCACGCAAGGCGTATCGCATCAAGAAGGGCGTCATGAATCCCCTGCTGCATCCGCGTTTTGCCGCCCTCGATCCGACCAAGACCTACACGCTGCCTTGCGCCCAGATCGGCAACGGCGTGGTCGATACGTTTGCGCATGTTCTGGAGCAGTATCTGACCTATCCGGCGGGCGGCGAGGTGCAGGACCGTCTGGCCGAGGGGTTGCTCCACGTTCTCATCGACCAGGGACCTAAGGCGCTTGTGCAGCCCCAAAACTACGACGTGCGGGCCAATCTCATGTGGGCGGCGACGCTCGGGTTGAACGGACTCATCGGCGCGGGCGTTCCGCAGGACTGGTCGGCGCACCGTCTGGGCTACGAACTGACGGTCCTGTACGGACTGGCCCACGCCGAAACCCTGGCCTGCCTGGTGCCCGCCATGCTGGCGGTCCGCCTGCCGGGCAAGCGGGAAAAACTGCTTCAGTACGGCGAGCGCATCTGGGGGCTATCGGCCGGCGGCGAGACAAAACGCCTGGCGGAAGCAATCGGAAAAACCCGCGCCTTTTTTGAAGCGATGGGATTGCCGACGCGCTTCGCCGGATACGGCCTGACCGGGGTCGACATCGAACGGGTGGCGGAACTGCTCGCCGCCCACGGCATGGTCGATATGGGCGAAAGGCAGGATGTTACGCTGGACATGATGCGGGACATTTTGAAACGCTGTTTGTAGCGGGCGGCGACGCCCCTTGCTTCCGAAATGAGGATGTAGGCCATGCATGGAATTCTGCCGGAAATCGGCATCGCGGTTCTGGCGGCAACGGCGCTGGGTTTTATTTTTCAGTTGTGCCGTCAGCCGGTTATTCTCGGCTATCTGGTGGCCGGGGCGCTGGTCGGCCCGCAGATCGGGTTTTCGCTCGTTTCCCATCCCGACAATATTGAAGTCATCTCCGAGATCGGTTTGATCCTCCTGCTGTTCATCATCGGCCTGGAGCTCAATCCCGCCAAACTGCTTTCCTCCGGCCGCAAGCTCGTTTATGCCGGCGTCGGCCAGTTTGTCCTGTGCGTGCTCATCGGTCTGGGATTTTTTGCCCTGCTCGGCTTTCCGCTCGGCGGGGGCCGGATCGACGCTTTGTATCTGGCGCTCTTTTGTGCGCTTTCCAGCACGGCCATCGTCGTGAAGCTTTTATACGACAAGTTCGAACTCGACACGCTGCCCGGACGGATCAGCCTCGGTATTCTCATTTTTCAGGACCTTTGGGCGATTCTGATTCTGGCGCTGCAGCCTAATTTTCTCGATCCGCAGCTGCATCTTGTAGCGCTGGCGCTCGGGAAGGGTTTCCTCCTGCTGGCAGTGGGCTTTGCGCTCAGCCGGTATGGACTGCGCTGGGTTTTTGCGCAAATCACCAAAACGCCGGAAATGGTCGTGGCCGTATCCATTGCCTGGTGCGCGTTCATGGCCGGGCTCGGATCGTTCATCGGCATGTCGATGGAGATGGGCGCGCTGATCGCCGGGGCGGCGATCGCCTCGTTTCCCTACGGGGTGCACGTGACGGCGAAGGTGCTGCCGCTGCGCGATTTTTTTCTGACGCTTTTTTTTCTTTCCATCGGCATGAAAATTCCCTTCCCCGACGCGGCCACGCTCATCATGGCGGCGCTGATCGTCTTCTTTGTCATCGTGTCCCGCTTTCTCACGATTTATCCGATTCTGGCGCTGTCCGGCAGCGGTCGGCGCACCAGCTTCATCGCCAGTCTGAACCTGGCGCAGATCAGCGAATTTTCGCTGGTGGTCGCGGCCCTCGGCGTGAGCTACGGCCATATCGAGCAGCCGCTGATGTCGCTGATCATTTACGCCATGGCGATCACTTCCGTTTTGTCTTCCTATTTCATCAAAGGCAACCACGCGCTCTATCTGGCGTTTAACCGGGTTCTGACCGCGCTGGGCTTTCCTTCCCGGGATGCGGCGGTCGCGGCCGAAGCCGGGGAGCCTCACTATCCGATCGTTCTGCTGGGCTATCACCGCGGCGCGCGGGCGCTCATTGAAAAACTGGAAGCTGTCGCTCCCCGGCTGCTTGCGAAAATCCTCGTGATCGATTTCAATCTCGAAGTGCTCAAGGAACTCGGAACCCGCAACGTCAAGGGAATTTTCGGCGATATCAGCAGCATGGATACGCTCGAGCACGCTCATGTCGCCGCGGCCGATATCATTCTTTCCACGATTCCGGACATGCTGCTTAAGAACACCAACAATCTGACGCTGGTCAAAACCTGCCGGGCGCTGGCGCCGAACGCCTTGATCGTGGCGACTGCGGATTCGACCGAACATGTCGAGGACTTGAAAAAGAGCGGCGCCAACGAGGTTTTGCTGCCTTATTCGCTCATCGGCGACTGCATTGCACAAATGCTTTTCGAAGCGGACCGCCGGGGCAGGTGACCGCCCGATGCCGGAAAAGCTATCGGAGTCTTTCAAAGAAGGACGATGCATGCGATTCGGCCCGATCGAAAAAAAACAAAATCGTATTGACTTTTTGGCGCAAAAGCTTATAAATGTTATCGACAGGACACGGAATCCCACGTATTTAACCATCATAAAAGCATAAGGACGTGCTGAGAAAGCAAGTTAACGGGTTTTAATCATGCAAAACCGGTTAAGAATTTAATTTAACAAAAAAGGAGAGAAAGCCATGAAAAAAGGAGTTTCGTTATTGGCGGTCCTGCTGTTGACGATGTTGTTGGTCGCTCCAGGATACGCGCAGGTGAAAGCGGGGTCGGTGAACATCACGCCGACCATCGGCATGTACAAGTTTGAAGGCAATGAGGATTTGAAAAGCACGATTTCCCTCGGTCTGCGCGCCGGCTACAATTTTTCCCGGTACATCGGCGTTGAAGCCTACGCGCATTACGTCCCCACGGCGATCATGTGGAGCAACAACACAGAGTCGGACATCAAATTTGTGGGATACGGTCTGGAAGGCGTCTTCAATATCCTTCCCGACAGCGCTCTCGTTCCGTTTGTGGCCTTGGGCGTGGGCGGCGCACATTACAGCAACGCCTTTGAGATGACGACGGAGGACAGGCGGGACAAATTCACCGCCAGCTACGGCGGCGGTCTTAAGTATTTCCTCTCGGAGAACTTCGCCCTGCGCGCGGATGTCCGCCACATTATTCCGTTTGACTCCATGCATAACAACCTGCTGGCTACGGTGGGCCTTACGATTGCGTTCGGCGGCGCCAAGAAAGCAGAACCCGCGCCTGAGCCGGCGCCTGCTGCCCCGGTGGTTTTAGACTCGGATAGGGACGGTGTTCCGGACAATATGGACAAATGCCCCGGCACGCCCGCCGGCGTTGCAGTCGATCAGGACGGTTGTCCGCTCGATTCCGACAAGGACGGCGTTCCCGATTACAGAGACAAGTGCCCCGGCACGCCCGCCGGTGTGAAAGTGGACAATGACGGTTGTCCTCCGCCGGTCGTCCAGGAGGTCAAACCCCGGGCGGCGGCAAGACCCGCGATTCTTGAAAAAGGCCGGGCTACGCTGAACGTGCAGTTTGACTTCGACAAATCCACGATCAAGAAGGGCTTCTACAGCGACATCGACGAGCTGGCCGATGTGCTCAAACAGAATCCGGACCTCAATGTTGAAATCGACGGACACACGGATTCCACGGGTGCGGCGGCATACAACAAGAAGCTGTCCCAGGAACGCGCGGAAGCGGTTGTGAAACACCTGGTGGAAAAGCACGGCATCGACAAATCGCGCCTCACCGCCAGAGGGTTCGGCGAGGACAGCCCGATTGCCTCCAACAAGACGGCCAAGGGCCGCGCCCAGAACCGTCGCGTGGAAGCCGTCGCCGAGTTCGTAATCAAGAAGTAAAGAAACAAGACGGCCGGCTTGGCCGGCCGGAAGGCACTACGTCAAAAGAGGCCCCCGCAGCGCGCTGCGGGGGCTTTTTTTATTGCGGCGTGATTTTTTTCCGCAAGAGGGCGCCCGGGGGGACGGGCCGGTCAAAGGGGAGAAAAATCCTGCTGCCCGCATGGACCCTCTGAAGGGCTTTCCCCTGCTCGCCGGTCAAATGTCCGGTGTCTACCGGCGCGACTTCCCGCGGCAGGAGGAGTTCCACGTCATCGCCCGCCCGCAAAAGATTACGGACATCGATTCGAAGTTGTCTGCTTTCTGGATCATACTCCAGGACAACGCCCGCCGGTTCGTGCGTCTGAATATTTTTGATGCCCGGACTCGTTTCGTTGATCTTTTCCTGTGCGAAGGCAAATCCCGTCGTGTAACCGCGATGCGAGACCTTTTGCAGCTCATCCATCCATTCTGCGCGGCAGACGTAGCCCGTCCCTTCCGAAAGCAGCGCGTCGAGCGCCTGCCGGTAAACCCGGGCGACGACGGCCGTGTAATAGGAGGACTTCATCCGGCCTTCCACTTTCAGGCCCGCCACTCCGGTTTTCAGAACGTCGGGCAGGTGCGGCAGCAGGCACAGATCCTTGGAACTCAGAAAATAGGAGTAGCGCTCGTCTTCTGCGAGAATCAGCGGGTCGTCCGGACGCGTCGATTCTCGCAGCAGGTATTCCCAGCGGCACGGCTGCGTGCAGTCTCCGGCATTGGCGCTTCTGCGGTTTCGCCAGGCGGACAGATAGCAGCGTCCGGAATAGGCCATGCACATGGCGCCGTGAATGAAAATTTCCAGCTCCATGTCCGGAACCGCCGCAACGATCTTTTCCACGTCCGCCAGATTCAGTTCGCGCGCCAGGATGATCCGCTCTACGCCCTGATCGCGCCAGAAGCGGACGGCTTCCGCATTGGTCGTATTGGCCTGTGTGCTGAGATGCAGGGGAATCTGCGGGACCAGCTTGCGGAGAAGACGGATCAGGCCGGGATCGCTGACGATGAGCGCGTCCGCCCCCGCTGCGACCACTTCGGGAAGAATGCGCCGGAAGGTTTCCAGATCTCCGTCGCGGGCGAAGGTGTTCGACGCCGCGTAAACCCGGACGCCTGCCGCATGCGCGTGGGCGATGCCCGCGGCCAGATCGTCCGGCGACATTTCGGCGGAGGCCGCCCTGAGGCTCAGTCCCGCGACGCCGGCGTACACCGCATCCGCGCCGTAAAGAACGGCTGTGCGCAGTTTTTCGAGGTTTCCGGCGGGCAGGAGCAGTTCCGGTCGGCGCATCGGTTTCTTCCTTTTTTTTTCAGGGGCAATACCGGCGGACCTGTTCCAGAACTTTGAGGGATTTAACCTCTTTGCCCAGAACGTAGGTGATGAAGCCGCAGAGGATGCAGCGGGATTCAGCGGCGAGGCTCTCCGGCATAGAGACCCGTTTCATCTTTTCCATGTCCATATCCCTGCCCAGCAGCAGCGTGCGGACGGCGCCCGCGGAGACGGCCTGGTCGTATCTCTCCGGCCGGGCGCAGGCGGCGCAGGTGATGCCGCCTTCTTTCGGATAAAAGTAGTAAACTTCGCCGTTGGCGACGGGCTTCCGGCAGCGCACGCAGGCCCCCAGCGCGGGCTCGAACCCCGAGATTTGCAAAAGACGCATTTCGAAAAAGCGAATCGCCGTATCCGAGACCTTTTCCCGGACAAGCCAGTCCAGAAAATCCGCGAGCAGGGCAAAAAGACGTTCGTTGGCCTTCCCTTCCGGACTGAAGGCGTCGGTAAGCTCGATGAAGTAGGAAGCGGCGAGGGTTTTTTCCAGGTCCGCACGGATGTCCGCGTAATGGTCGATGATTTCGCAGGATTCGACGAGGGCGAGCGTGTCGCGGCTCTTCCGTGAGAAAATCATCGAAATCTGCGAAAAAGGTTCGAAGACGTTGGCAAAGCGTTTTTTGCTTCTCTTGGCGCCCTTGGCGATGCCGCTCATTTTGCCGAACTCGCGGCTGTAGAAGGTGATAATGAGATCCGATTCCCCGTAGGCCAGGCTTTTCAGGACGAAGCCGGCGGCCCGATGGCTTTTCCGGACGTTCATGACCGTTTTGCCCGTCCGTCGTATTTAATGTCGCCGCCGACGATCGTCAGCACGGCTCGTCCCTTCAGGGCATATCCGGAAAAGGGAGAGTTCTTTCCGCGCGACGCAAAGGAGCGGACATCCACGGTCCACGGCAGGTCCGGATCGATGACGGTGATGTCCGCGTCCGCGCCCGGCGCGAGCGTTCCCTTGGGAATTTTCAGAATCCGCGCGGGATTCCAGCTCAGAGCCGCCGCGAGCCCGCTTAGGGTCAGAACGCCTTCGCGCACCAGGGCCATGCTCAACCCCAGCGACGTTTCCAGGCCGCTGATGCCGTTGGCTGCGTATTCGAATTCCACTTCCTTGTCGGTGCGGCCGTGCGGCGCGTGGTCGCAGGCGATGGCGTCGAGCGTGCCGTCCGCCAGACCTTCCCGGATCGCCGCCCGGTCGGCCTCATTGCGCAGCGGCGGACTGACCTTGTAGTTGGTGCCGTAGCCCTGCAGCGATTCGTCGGTGAGGGTGAAATAGTGCGGCGCCGTTTCCGCCGTGACGGCGATGCCGCGTTTCTTCGCTTCCCGGATCAGGCGGACGGTTCCCGCCGTGCTCACGTGCGCGATGTGAATCCGGGTGCGCGTGTATTCGGCGAGCAGGATGTCGCGGCCCGCCATGACCTCTTCCGCGATGGCCGGAATGCCCGGCAGCCCCAGAAGGGTGGCGTAGTAGCCTTCGTTCATCAGACCGCCGGCCGACAGGTTCTTGTCTTCGCAGTGCTGAATCACCGGCAGGTCCAGGGAATGCGCGTATTCCATCGCGCGCCGCATCAGGGCCGCGTCCATGACGGGGTTGCCGTCGTCGGACAGGGCGACGACGCCCGCTTCCTTCAGATCCCAGAATTCCGTCATCTGCCTGCCTTCCGAGCCCAGGCTGACGGCGCCGATGGGATAGACGTTGGCAAGATTTGCCTCGGCGGCTTTCCGGCGGATGAATTCCGTGATCGAGCGGTTGTCGTTCACCGGCTTGGTGTTGGGCATGCAGGCGATGGAGGTGAAGCCGCCCGCCACCGCCGCCGCCGAACCGGTGGCGATCGTTTCCTTGTACTCGAATCCCGGTTCGCGCAAATGTGTGTGCATGTCGATGAGCCCCGGCATCACGATCAAACCGGCCAGGTCCATCGTTTCGACGCCCGGTTTGGGTTTCAGGCCGGACTTGCCGCCGCTGATTTTTCCTTCTTCAATCACAAGGTCCATCCGCGCGTCGAGCCGGCAAGACGGATCGATGACCCGCGCGTTTTTCAAGATCAGTTTCATTCGTCGTTTCCTCCGGAAAGCAGGTAAAACAGCGCCATGCGGACGGCGACGCCGTTGTTGACCTGGTCAAGAATCACCGAGCAACCCGGATCATCGGCGATGTCGGGCGAAATTTCCACGCCGCGGTTCATCGGCCCCGGGTGCATCACAATGGCGTCCGGCCTGGCCAGTTGCAGATTGCGGCGATTCAGGCAGAAGCGCTGGGCGTATTCGCGCAGCGACGGGAAGATGTTCTGCTTTTGCCGCTCCAGCTGAATGCGCAGCATCATGACCACGTCGGCGTCCACGATGGCGTCGTCGATTTTCAGGTGCGCTTCGACCCCCAGGCGTTCAATGTCCCGCGGCATCATGGTGGCGGGGCCCGCCACCGCCACGCGGGCGCCCATCTTGGTCAGACCGTGGATGTTGGAACGGGCGACGCGGCTGTGCAGGATATCTCCGATGATGGCGACCTTGAGGCCGTCGATCCGACCCTTCTTTTCCCGGATCGTCATCATGTCCAGAAGCGCCTGGGAGGGGTGTTCGTTTGCTCCGTCGCCGGCGTTGATGATGGATTGCCGCACGAGCGATGCCAGGAGGTGCGGCGCGCCGGCGGCGCTGTGCCGAAGGACGATGATGTCCGGATTCATCGCCTCCAGGTTGCGGGCCGTGTCGATCAGCGTTTCGCCCTTGACGACGGAGCTGGACGAGGCGGAAATGTTGATGGTGTCGGCGCTGAGTCTTTTTCCCGCGATTTCAAAGGATGTCCGCGTGCGCGTGCTGGCCTCGTAAAACAGGTTGATCACGCTCTTGCCGCGCAGGGTCGGCACTTTTTTAATGTCGCGCGTCGAAATTTCCAGAAAAGACTCCGCCGTGTCCAGAATCAGGCGGATCTCGTCGGGCGTCATGTCCCGGATGCCGAGAATATCTTTTTTTCCAAGTTTCATCATAAATTTGCCTTGTGCGTTTTTAGACTATGTTTCTTCTTCGATAACCACTTCGTCCGTGCCGTTCTTTTCCAGAAGATGAACGCTCACCGCTTCCCACAGCGACGACGGGAGATTTTTCCCGACGTAATCGGCGCGGATGGGAAGTTCGCGGTGGCCGCGGTCGATCAGGACGGCCAGTTGAATCATCTTGGGGCGGCCGAAGTCGATGAGAGCGTCCATGGCGGCGCGGATGGTCCGGCCGGTGAAAAGAACGTCGTCCACCAGAATGACCTTTTTATCCGTGAGATCGAAGGGGATTTTCGTTTTGCCCAGCGGCGCCTTCTTATTGGATCGGGCGATGTCGTCGCGGTAGAGGGTGATATCGAGAATACCCAGGGGAATATTTTTTCCTTCGATGGCCGAAATCTTTTTCTGGAGCCGCTCGGCCAGGTAAATGCCTCCCGTCCGGATGCCGACCAGCACGAGGTTGTCCATGCCCTTGTTCTTTTCCAGAATCTCATAGGCAATCCTGGTCAGGCACCGTTCAATGCCCTCCCGGTCCATCACGATCTTGTGATCCTTGTTTTCCGGCATACTGCTCACCTCAAAGTCGTTTTCGGGACTTGGGCATTCCGGCCGCGGCGTCCGCCCGGAATGCGGTAAAATGGCACAAAAAAAGCCTTTCCCCTGGCGGAGAAAGGCTCAACTCGACGGTATAAGTAGTTTGTTCATGGTATTCGTCCTTTTTCAATCTCACCGGATCAAATTAAAAGGTTATTTGAAAAATCCTCTACCTCTTTGGGACGTCTCCTGTCAAGCTATTATTGGGGCCGGGACGGGCATATTTTTAGTGCAGCAGGGCGCCCATGCGGTCCCAGCGGACCTTCTTCAAAGGAGATTCCTGCTCGTCGCTGTTCCAGGACCAGTAAAGAAGCCAGGCTTTTCCTTCCACGTCTTTCAGATCCACGAAGCCCCAGAAACGGCTGTCGGCGCTTTCGTCCCGGTTGTCGCCCATGACGAAGAGATGCCCTTTGGGAACCACGACGGGGCCGAAGTTGTCGCGCGGCTGGACAAAGGCCGGAATGACGACCCGGTCGGAATAGACGCCGTAAGCGTCCCGGTAGGGCCGGTCGTTGATGAAGATGCTTTTGTTTTTTATTTCAATTTTGTCTCCCCCCATGCCGATGACTCTTTTAACATAGTCTTTGGTGCGGTCATTGGGATAAATGAAAACGATAATATCGCCTCTCTGGGGGTCGGTGACCGGAATCAGAACCTTGCGCAGGAGAGGGACCTTGATCCCGTAAATAAATTTGTTGACGAGCAGGTGGTCGCCGACCAGGAGCGTCGGAACCATGGACCGGGAGGGGATCTTGTAGGCCTGAACGACAAAGGTGCGGACCAGGACGGCGATCAGAATGGCGACGATGACGATTTCAATCACTTCCTGGATTTTGGACGGGGGGGCTTCGCCGGTTTTTCCGGACGATTTATCCGCGGCGTCGTCTTTGGGCTTGATTTCTTTCATGGGGGGGGGACGCTCCTAGGAATAGATGTTGGACAGCGAGACAAAGATCATGACAAGCGACAGGAAACCTTTTCCGGCGCGAAGACCGGTCAGGGCCAGAAACACCCGGACGGGCGACGGATGGGGGGGAGAGAGCCTGGATTGCCGGAGCCGTTCCGCAAGTAGCAAACCCGCGAGTCCGCCCAGAAAAAAGCCGATCCAAATTCCCGGACCCCAGAACAGGGGCGCCAGGACGACCACGCCCGTCACCGCGCCCGCGGCGACGCTTGCCAGGGAAGCGCCGGTTGCGGGCGTCGGCGCAAGATGAGATGAATCCGCCCAGACATCGATGGCCTCGGCGACAACGGCGGCAAGAAGCAGAAACAAAATCACCTTCCAGCCGACCTGCCCAAAGCCGGTGACGAGAGCGTAGATAAAGACGTCGAGAAAAATGACGACCGCGCCGGGCAATCCGAACAAGCCCAGGTAAATACCGGCAAACAGAATCAGGATGAAAACAACAAATCCCGCCGACGCCAAGGACGACAATTTATTTCTTCCTCTTCCCTTTTGAAATGCGAAAGCTTTTAAACGCGAGCACAGTGGGGCTCGCGATGAAAATCGATGAATAGGTGCCGATGACTATGCCGACGAGCAGCGCGAAAGCGAAATCGTGGATCACCGGGCCGCCCAGGAAAAACAGGGAGAGCAGGACGAGAAACACGGTGAAGGACGTCAGAATCGTGCGGCTCAGCGTTTCGTTGACGCTCGAATTGATAATGTCTCCCATACTCCGCTTGAGGTCCTTTTTGCGGTTTTCCCGGATGCGGTCGAAGACGACGATCGTGTCGTTGATCGAATATCCGATGATCGTCAGCAGGGCGGCGACGATGGTCAGCGTGAATTCCTTGTTCAACAAAGAAAGCGCTCCGATGGTGATGATGGTGTCGTGAATCAGGGCGATGATGGCGCCCACGCCGAAGCGGAATTCAAAACGCCAGGCAATATAAACGAGCATGCCGATCCAGGAAAAAATGATGGCCAGGATCGCCTTGTTCGTCAAATCCTTGCCGACTTTGGGGCCGACAAACTCAACCCGGCGGATTTCGAACTGGCCGGCGCCGAACTGGCCGGACAGGGCCTCTTCCACCTTCGCCTGGAATTCTTTGGTCATGGACTGGTTGGTGCGGACGATGACTTCATTTCCGCCGATTTCCTGAATAACGGCGTCGGCGACGTTGATGCCGGCAAACGCTTTGCGGATGCCTTCAATCGGCGTGGCTTTGGAAAACTTGATCTGAATTACGGTGCCGCCCGCGAAATCGATGCCGAAATTTAAACCGCCGTGCAGGACGACGGACAAAATGCTGACAACAATCAGCGCCGCCGATATGACGGCGGCGATTTTCATTTTTCCTACAAAATTAAAATGCGTTCCCGGTTTGATGAATTCCATTCTCTTCTCCTCTATAATATCCTCTTCCTAGATGCTGATCTTCTGGACGTTCCGGTTCCAGACAAAGTAGTCAAAGATAATGCGCGTGACAAAGATGGCCGTGAACATGCTGACGACAATGCCGATGCTCAATGTCACGGCGAATCCTTTCACCGGGCCGGTGCCGAAGGCGAACAGGAACAGAGCGGCGATCAGCGTGGTGACATTGGAATCCAGAATGGTTAAAAAGGCCTTGGAATATCCCGCGTCGATGGCCGCGCGGGGCGGTTTCCCGAGCCTCATTTCCTCGCGGATGCGTTCAAAGATGAGCACGTTGGCATCCACCGCCATACCGATTACCAGAACGATGCCGGCGATGCCGGGCAGCGTCAGCGTCGCCTTAAATCCGGCGAGAATGCCCAGGAGGACAATCACGTTGATAATAAGAACGGAATCCGCCACCAGTCCCGAAAGACGGTAGTAGATGAACATGAAGATGACGACCAGGACAAAGCCGATCAGCGTGGCCATGACGCCCTGGCGGATCGAGTCGGAGCCGAGCGACGGACCGACGGTCCTTTCTTCCAGAATATTCACCGGAGCGGGCAGGGCGCCGGCGCGCAGCACGATGGCCAGGTCGCGGGCCTCCTCCATGGTGAAGTTTCCGGTGATCTGCGCCTGGCCGCCGGAAATTCTTTCCTGGATGACCGGCGCGGAGTGGACCACGCCGTCGAGCACGATGGCCAGGCGTTTGCGGACGTTTTCATTCGTGATGCGGTCGAAATCGGCCGCGCCCTGCGAATTGAATTTAATGGAAACGTGCGGTTCGCCGAAGCGGTCGGAAATCTGCACCTTGGCCGTTTCCAGCGAGGCGCCGGTGAGCAGGGTTTTATTTTTCAGCAAGTAGGGCGCCTGTCCGCGCGGGCCGCCGGCTTTATCTTCCCGGGCGCCGTAGGCGATGACCGATCCTTCCGGAACATTGCCGCGCAGCGCCTCGTCGAGCGAGTTATCCTCGTCAACCAGTTTGAATTCCAGAAGCGCCGTTTTTCCGATCAGGTTTTTGGCCCGCTCCGGGTCCTTGATGCCCGGGAGCTGAACCATGATGCGGTTTTCGCCTTCCGGAACAATTTCCGGTTCGGCGACGCCGAACTGGTCCACCCGGTTGCGGATGGTTTCGACGCTGTGTTCGATGGTCAGCTTTTTGAGTTCGGCCGCTCTTTTATCTTTAACTTTCAGGTGGACGATCTGCCCGCCGTCGCGCGGCGTGGAAGAGGCGATTTCCAGGTCGGAAAACTGTTCGTTGAGGATTTTTTCCAGCGCCGGCTTTCCGCCCGCGTCGGTCAATTCCATCGAAATCGTGGCGCCTGTTGCCTTTTCCACGTTCCGGAAACGAACCTTGCCGTCCATCAGCGATTCCTTCAAATCGTTGGCCGTCCTTTCCATCATGGATTCCAGCGCCTTGTCCGCGTCCACCTCCAAAATCAGGTGCATACCGCCCTGCAAATCAAGTCCCAGGTGAATTTTATCCTTGGGAAAATAGTTGTTCCAGGGGGAGGGGATCTGTGTCACGAGCGTCGGCAGAAGGAAGTACAGAGCCACGAGAAACACGACTGCCGTAATGGCCAACCTGACCCTTAAAGATTTGAACATGAGTTGCCCCTTTCTTGCCTTAAGCCTTGGTCGTCGGAGTCGGAGCGGGAGCTCCCGATTTCTGCAAAATGGCGCCGACGGCGCTTCTGGCGACTTTTATTCTGACCTTGTCGGCGATTTCCAGCGTGACGACCGCGTCGGCCAGCCCCGTGACCTTGCCGTGGATGCCGCCGGTGGTCATGACCATGTCGCCGTAAGCGAGATTATCCAGCATGGCCTTCAGCTCTTTTTGCTTTTTCTGCTGCGGCCGGATCATTAAAAAGTAGAAGATGGCGAAGATCACCACCATCATGATGATGAAACTCCAGTCTCCGAAACCGCCCGCGCCCTGCGCCGGAGCTCCCTGGCCGCCTCCCATTGCGAATGCTGTTGATATCAATTTCATTTCCTCCTTTGAGTTTGCTCTTTCCTTTGGTTTGTTGTTTTCCTCATTTTTTCAGAAAATCATCCTTAAACGCCGAAAAACGATTTTCCCGGATCGCCGCCCGTATATTCTCCATGAGACGCATATAATGGCGGATGTTATGAATGGTGTTCAATATCATAGCCAGTATCTCACCGGCAACATAAAGATGCCTTAAATATGCCCGGGTGTAATTTTTGCAGGTATAGCAATCGCACGTTTCATCAATCGGATGATTGTCTTCCCGCCAGCGGGCGTTTTTTATAACAATCTTTTGTGTATTTGTAAACAACAATCCGTGCCGGGCCGAACGCGTGGGGACGACGCAATCGAACAGGTCGATGCCGCAGGAAACGCCGTAGACGATGTCCTCCGGCATGCCGACGCCCATCAGGTACCGGGGCTTGTCGTCGGGAAGCAGCGGCGTGATGTCCTCAGTGATGGCGTACATGATGTCCTTGGGTTCGCCGACGCTGACGCCGCCCAGCGCGTAGCCGTCAAAGCCGATGGGAACGGTTTCCTCCACCGCCTGGCGGCGCAGGTCCAGATACGTTCCGCCCTGGATGATGCCGAAGAGCGCCTGGTCGGGATTGGTTTTGGCTCCGCGGCAGAGCTTGGCCCACTGGACCGTCAACGCCAGCGAATCCCTGGTCTGCCGGGGCGTTGCCGGATAGGGAGTGCATTCGTCGAGGCACATTTGCAGGTCGGAGCCCAGAGCTTCCTGAATTTCAACGGCTTTTTGCGGAGTCAGCAAATGCCGGGAGCCGTCGATGTGGGACTGGAACAAAACGCCGTCGGACCGGATTTTACGCAGCGCGCCGAGCGAATAGACCTGAAAGCCGCCGCTGTCCGTCAGAATGGGGCCCTGCCAGTTCATAAACGTGTGCAGGCCGCCCAGCCTGCGGATGAGTTCGTGGCCGGGCCGCAGATACAGATGATAGGTGTTGCCGAGGAGAATCTGAGCGCCGGCGCGGACGAGGTCGTCGGGCCGAAGCGCCTTGACGGTGCCCTGCGTGCCGACCGGCATGAACGCCGGCGTGTCCACAACGCCGTGCGGCGTGGTCATTTTTCCCAGCCGCGCGGCGGTCAGGGGGTCCTTTTGAAGGACGTCAAATGCAAAAGGCATAAAAGATCCTCTACAGAATCAGCATGCAGTCGCCGTAACTGTAAAACAAATAACGCTGCTTTACGGCGCGGTCGTAAGCCTCGCGGATAAAATCCGTTCCGGCGAAAGCCGAAACCAGCAGAAACAGCGAAGACTGCGGCAGATGAAAATTGGTCAAAAGACCGTCGACGCGTTTGAAGGCGTATCCCGGATAAATGTAAAGGCCCGTTTCGCCGGACTGCGGCCTGACCCGGCCGTCTCTGTCTGCCGCGCTTTCCAGCGTCCGCGTGGACGTGGTGCCCACGGCAATGACCCGACAGGCGGCGTTGATGATCCGCGCCGCTTCTTCCGAAATTTCAAAATATTCCTTCTGCATGACGTGGTCTTCCACGTTTTCCGCTTCAATGGGCAGAAAGGTGCCGATGCCGACGTGCAGGGTGACGGAAGCAATCTGCACGCCCCGCGACCTGAGGGCGGCAAGAACGTTTTCCGTAAAGTGCAGACCGGCCGTAGGGGCGGCGATGGAGCCGGCGGGCCGGGCGTACACGGTTTGGTAGCGATCCCGGTCGGCGGCCTGATCGGGGTCGGCGCTTTTCTTCCTTTTGATGTAAGGGGGCAGGGGAGCGCGGCCGAAACGCTCCAGGTGAGCGTCGAATCCGTCCGGAGCGCAAAAGGACATCAGCCATTTCTTTTCCGAGAGGCGGGCGACGACGGCGCCTTTTGCGCCGTGCCCCAGATCGATCGTGTCTTCTTCCCGAATCCTTTTCCCCGGGCGCGCCAGCACTTCCCAGAGTTGGGTTTGTCCGCTTGTGTCTTTGCGGGACAGAAGCAGGATTTCCAGAATTGCGCCGGTTTTCTTTTTTCCGTAGAGCCTGGCGGGAATAACCCGGGAGTCGTTGACGACCAGGACATCGCCCGCTGCGAGAAAATCCGGCAGGGCGGCAAAGCGGCTGTCGAGGAGGGATTTTTCCCGGCGGTTAAGCCGCATCATGCGCGAGGCGTCCCTTTCCGGGCGCGGGTGCTGGGCGATGAGCTCTTCGGGCAGCGGATATGTAAAGTCCTTTAATTTCATGACATCCATGACCAAGGGGTGAAAATTTGGGGCAAATAATCAGAATAAGAGGCGACTGTCAATCAAAACCGTCAGCGCCGCCCGAAATAGAGCAGAATCAGGCCCAGGACAATGGCGGCAACGCCGATGCCGCGGAGCGTGGAATCCGGCAGCGCCATTATTTTCAGCAGATAGAGTTTCAGTTTTTCCGGGAAAATGAAATAGGGAAGACCTTCAATAATAAAAACCATTCCCAGTACGCAGAGAAAATAGTCCATAGATGCTTCAGATCCCCTTATCCTTGGCTTCGTCCCACAGGGCGTCCATCTCCGGCTGCGCGGCTTCTTCGGGTGTGCGGCCGTGCGCGGCCAGCCGACCGGCGACGTAGGCGAAGCGCCGCCCGAATTTTTCGGTTGCCGCCGATGTTGCTTCCTCGGCGTCCACGCCGAGAAAGCGGCCGAGATTCACCAGCGTGAAAAAAAGATCGCCCATTTCTTCCCTGATCTTTTCCGCGTCGGCTCTCTGGCGCGCCTGAGCGAGTTCCGCCAGTTCTTCCTCAAGTTTGAACAGGACCTCGTCGGCGTTTTTCCAGTCAAAGCCGATTTTGCCGGCCGCCGCGGTGATCTTTTGCGCTCTTTTCAAAGCGGGAAGAGAACGGGGAATGCCGTCCAGAACGCTTTTTTCCGGGGAGGCGCCGCCCCGTTCCTTTTTCTTGATTTCCTGCCAGTTGTCTTTCACGTCCTGGACGGAGCGGACCTTGACGTCGCCAAAGACATGCGGATGGCGGCGGATCATTTTTTCCCGGACGCCGGCCATGATGTCCGCGAGCGTAAACAGCCCCGTCTCGGCGGCGATGCCGGCGATAAACAGAATCTGGAACAGCAGATCGCCCAGTTCCTCTTTGATGTGCCGGGGATCGTTTTCGGAAAGCGCGTCGATGACTTCGTAGGATTCATCGAGAAGGTAGCGGCCGATGTCCGACATGGTTTGCCTGCGGTCCCAGGGGCAGCCGTCGGGCGCCCGCAGCCGTTGGATCAGCGTGATCAGCTCCTGCAATTCCTGCCGGGCGGCATCCATGTTTTCCATTGTGAAAGCCTTTCTCCTTCGTTACAAAGAAGGCAGGTAACTAGCACAATAACGCAAAGCTGACAACGGTTATCCGGCAAGATCGTTGTTGACAGGAAACACGCGCTTCCCTATAGTCCCGCCCATGTTCAAGATGGTTCATCTCTACCGGGGCGTTATTTTTATCATGCTGGCGGAACTTTGCTTTACCGCATCGACCGTCTTTTCCAAACTGCTCACCGGTATGTCGGATATTTCCGCCCTGGAAGTCACCTTTGCGCGTTTTATTCTGGGTCTCGCGTTCGCCTCGGCCGTCGTTTACAAAAGCGGCGTGTCGCTGGCGCCCAACAAATTGTCCCTGCTGGTCTGGCGCGGCGTGCTGAACACGATCGCCGTGATTTTGTTTTTTCTGGCGGCGCAGTACACGACCATCACCAACACCCACATGCTCAACATGACCTATCCCTTTTTCATTTTTCTTTTTGCGCCGGTCTTTTTCCGCCGGGAGAAAGTTTCGCCTTTTCTTTATCCGCTTTTAATCATCGCAGTCGCCGGCATCTGGCTGGTGATCAATCCTCATTTCGACACGCTCACCAGGGGAGATCTGTTTGCCCTGCTTTCGGCGGTTGCCGCAGCGCTGGCGATCATCACGCTCAACATGGCGCGGAAAAACGATTCGACGGTGCTGATTCTTTTTTATCTGATGTTGATCGGAACGGTCGTCAACGGCCTGGCGATGCTGCCGGTTTTTGTTTGGCCGGAGGGAAGCCGCCAGTGGCTGCTTCTGCTGGCGTCCGGGAGCGTCGGCGTCCTGGGGCAGGCCTGCATCACCTACGGCTACAAATACATTACCGCGCGGTCCGGTTCGTTGGTTTCCACCTCGCGCATTCTTTACGCCGTCGCCCTGGGCATGATGGTCTTCGGCGAAGCGTTGACCTGGCGCGTCGCCGCGGGCGGCCTGCTGATCATGATTTCCATTGCCGCCGTGACCCGGCTGAATAAGCCCAAAGAGGAAGGGTAGGCCAGGGAAAGGCCGGCGTCAAATCGGCTGTTTTTTGCGGATGAACAAAATGCAATCCGCGTCCGCATAGACGGGCGCCCAGTCAGGCAATTCCTGCACCAGCGCGCTTGCCGTACTTTCCCGCCGGAAGAGAATCAACGTGTGGGGATATTTTTCGAGGTATTCGCGCCAGCCGGTTTCGCCCCGGGCAAAGGCAAAATATTCTCCGGCGGACTTCTTTGTGTAAACGGTTTCGTAGCGGCCGTCCATGGCCACCCTGCACGCAGGCAGGCTCCAGAGAACATATTCTCCCCAGCTGAATTCCGTAAGGACATTGCCTTTCAACCGGTGGCTGCGGATAAAGGCGACCGCGCCCGTGGGATAATTGTTGTCTGCCCGGTAGCCGCCGGACACGTTTTGCAGCGTCAGCGAAAAAGGAGCGCCGGCGGCAAACCGGATTCCGTAAAAGAGCAAAAGGCCGGCAAACAAAACGGCAGTGATCCGGCGGGCCGCCTTTGGCAGGCCGGTCCAGGAGCCAGACGCCTTGAAGAGCGTCCAGACCTGCGTGAAGTAAAACGGGGCCAGGCAGCCCATGGCCAGAAAAAACAGGCTCTGATGCCGGACGTGCCGGAAAGCAAGAAAAGACGTCACGAGCAAAATAATGATGTCGGCCGGGCGGCGGGTTTTCGCCGCCCACAGCATCAGGACGGCCAGCAGAACCAGGATGAGGAACATGATGACGTTTGACGTAAATTCGCCGTTTGACAGGGAAAAGAAGACGGAATGCCATTCGTCGATATCGGGCCGCGGCATGAGGAGGGCTTCCTTGAGGTAAATCCAGTATTGCAGACCGTAGGGATTGATGAGCGTCGCGGCGGAGGTCGGAAACAGAATAAGCCAGTAGGGCCAGGCTTTTTTTCCGGACAGGAAAGCGCCCGCGGCGAACATTCCAATCAGGCCCAGTCCCGCCACAAATCCGCCGTGCAGGTTTGCCCACAGCATGAAGACAGGCGCCAGCCGCCAAAGACAGGCGGGACGACCGGATAGGTGTGCGGCTTCAAGAAGATACAGGGTCAGGACAAAAAACAGGTTGGTAAAGATCTGGGCCCGGACGGGCGAATAGGCGAAGCCGAAAAGGGGACTGACCAAAACGAGCGCGGCGATCGCGGCCGGAGCGGTCGCCCCCCGGAGCCGGGCTGTTTTGTAAATCAAAAAAGCGGTGGCCAGTCCCGCGGCGTATTTCAACCCCTGCAGGCCGGCTGCGCCCAGCGTTTCATAAAGCGGATAAAACACAACGCCCGTGAGCCATTCATGATAGACCCAGAGGGTCTTGACGGGCGTGTAGGAGAAAACGTCGGCATAGGGGAAGCCTCTTCCTTCCCAGAACAGGCGCCCGAACGCCAGATAGCCCCACAGGTCGGGATCGGCGAGGGTTTCGGTCAGGCGGCCCAGAACGAGCGCCGTGACGCCGGCTCCGACGAGGGCGGCAAACCAATTGAATTTAAGAAAGGCGTCCGATATCCATTGGCGCTTTGATCGCAAGAGGATCATCCTTGATGTCTAGCGAAGCGGCCATTCGCCCCGCGCCTGCAGAACCTCCTTGAAAGCCGCCAGGGCTTCGTTGACCGCAGGCATGCCGGCATACGTTGCCGTCTGAAAGAAAATTTCGACCAGCTTGCGCGGATCGCAGCCGACGTTCAGGGCGGCGTTGGCGTGGACTTTCAGCTCATCCCGGGCCTTGAGCGCGGCCAGCATGGCGCAGGCCGCCATCTGGCGTTCCTGAAGGGTCAGGATTTCCCGGGAATACAAATTGCCCGTGATGAAGCGTGAAAAGTCGTTGGCCAGCGCTTTGTCAAATTCGCGCCACAGGGAATAGGGGCGCTCCAGTTTGGCGCCGCCGGAAAAAAGTTTTTCCGCCGTTTTCTGCGTTCTTTCCCTGATATCCTGATCCGACATGTTGCCTCCCGGGCTATTTGACGATGAAAACGTCTCTTTGTCTGTCCTGGAAATAGACATGGTTATACTGCGATCCGTTCACCCGATCGAAGAAGATTTCGCCGTTTTTGCGGCACTCCGGACAGCAGCTGTTGGGCAGAATGACGGCAAAGATCTTTTTGCCCGTATCGGCGGCCGATTCGATCATGACCAGGCCGCCGCAGTCTTCGCAGACGCGGACCGTTTCGATTTGCTTTTCCGTGATGTCGTCCGTGTCGTAATAAATATTTTTCTCCCGGCGGATGTAGGCGGCGGAGCCGACGATCTGCTTCTTCAGGTTTTTCTTTTTCTTCCAGAGGGTCATCACGTTTTTGACTTCCTCTTCGATGAGCCGCGTGACCTCCGGCGACTGGCGGATGCGCTCCTCGTCATAGTCCGGTTCCCGCACCTGGCTGTAGTCGAGGCCCGCCATGGCGAGGATGATGCCGACATTGACGTAGGGCAGGGCTTTTTCGATGGAGTAGCCGCCTTCGAGAACGGCGATGTGGGGCGCAAGCTTTTCATTCAGAAGCGCGTAGCCCTGGGCGCTGAAATTCATGTTGGTGATCGGATCGCTGTAGTGGTTGTCCTGACCCGCCGAGTTGATGATGATTTCCGGTTGAAATTCATCCAGGATCGGCAGGATGACGTTGTCGAGCGCAAACAGAAATCCTTCATCCGACGTGCGGGGCGGCAGCGCAATGTTGATCGTCGCTCCCAGCGCGTTCGGACCGCCGAAGTCGTCGACGAAACCGGTGCCGGGGTAAAGCGTCCGCCCGTCCTGGTGCATGGAGATGCACAACACGTCCGGGTCGTTCCAGTAAATATCCTGTGTGCCGTCGCCATGATGGCAGTCCGTGTCCACAACGGCGATTCTCTTCACGCCGAATTTGTGGCGGATGTATTCGATCATGACGGCTTCGATGTTGATGTTGCAGAATCCCCGCGCGCCGTGGGCGACGAGCATCGAATGATGGCCGGGCGGCCGGACCAGCGCAAAGGCGTTGTCCACCTCGCCGGAAAGAACTTTTTGCGCGGCCGTGATGGCGCCGCCGGCGGAAATGAGATGGGAGTTGGTCGTCAGATTCTGCGGATTCGGAACGCAGATGTGGCAGCGGTTGATCTCCGCGTAAGTGGCGATGCCCGGTTTATATTCCCGGATGTTGGGAAAATCCAGCAGACCTTCCTCAAAAACCTGGTCCTGCGTGTAGAGCAGCCGCTCTTCCCGCTCCGGATGATTGACGGATATGGCCCAGTCGAATGCCGGGAAAAATATGAGACCTGTCTTCTTTTCTTTTTTGGCCATGGATTTACCTTTCCGTCCCGGAAGCGATCAGTCCGGGTTTTATCTGAACTTTCACGCGGATATTTTTCCCCGTCGTGTAAAAGTTTCGGATCATGTTGAATTCCTGCGATTCGGTGACTTCCATAATGATGTCTTCCGGCCGGGCGCCCATCCGGGCGGCTTTTTCCCGCAGGGTTTTTTTGCCGGTGTCCACCGCGTCGGCCAGCGAGAAGTTGCGGGGGATTTCCTCCACTTTACCTTCCTCGCTGAGAATGAGCTCGCGCTTTTCCGTGTCCGCCAGAATCGTGATTTCGGCGGTGGTTCGGGCAATGGCGACGCCGAGCGCGTTGGACACTTCAGAATGTTCCGGAATAGAATAAGGATACCCCAGATTGTCCGCGATGACGGGCGCGATTGCCGCCGGACCTCCCGCCACATAAAGAATCTTGGGTTTGATGATTTTCCCTTCCAGAAGTTCATGAATGGTGTAAACCGGCTTGTTGTTGATCTCCGTGAGGATATCCCGGACGTGATCCGCAATGATGGCGGCCGTTTTTTCCACGATGGCCCGGGCCGTTTCCTCGACGCTGAGGTCCAGTTTCCGGGCCAGTCCGGCAATGGCCTTTTTAGCTTTTTCGGCGTCGCCGAAGCTGACGATGCCTTCCACGATCATGGCGTCCGTGGGGGTGGGGAAAGGTCCGCCCAGCGCAACGGCCGGCCCCTCTCTCTGCGGACCGATGACCAGCTCACCTTTTTCGATTTTAACGACGCTGTCGCCGCCCACGCCGATGGATTTGGTGTAAAGACCGCGAATCAGCGTTTTGCGGCCGTCGATGGCGACGCCGGAGGGTTCCAGAAGAGGGACGCCGTCGGCGAAAACGGAAATGTCCGTGGTGGTGCCGCCGATGTCCAGCGCGACGGCGTCTTCTTTGATGCGGGCGGTGGCCAGCACGCCCATGATGCCCGCCGCCGGACCGGAATGAATGGTCTGCACGGGACACTCCAGCGATTTCTCGATGAGGATCGTTCCGCCGTCCGCTTTCAGAATGTAGACGGGAATGTTCGGTCCGATTTTGGAGATGAACTTGAGGACATCGTGTACAAAGGCATCGTAAATGTCATGGATGGCCGCGTTGAGGTATGTGGTGGCGATGCGGCGCGGGAAATTCAGCTGACCGGAAAGAGTGTGCCCCAGAGAAATTATGCGCGACTCTTTCTGGAGCAGCTCGGCGGCGTCCCGTTCCTGCTGCGGATTGCGGCTGGAAAACTTGCCCACGACGCCGATATGCCGGATGGACTTTTCTGAAATATCGTTGCTGATCTCCTCCATTTCCCGGCTGCTGACGTTCTTCACGGGTATGCCGCGGTGGTTGACGTAGCCCTGGGCAAAATATGTGTCCTTCCCCAGATCCAGCGTGGCGGGGGAAAGCCCCGGGCCGCTGAGCAGCACCATGGCGACGCGATTGGTTTTGTTCTGGACGATCGCGTTTGTGGAAATGGTGGTGCTCAAAACGATACGTTCAATATTATTGATGTTATCGCCGGAAATCAGCTTTTGGGCCGCTTCCAGCAGCGAGGCCATGATATTGGCCTGATTCGTGAGCACCTTGGCTTTCTTTATCAGTTGAAAATTCTCAACCAGAACAGCATCCGTGTGGGTTCCGCCGACGTCAATACCGAGTATCATTACAGCGTCCTTTGATGTTAATTTTTGACACTTATATATGTTTAAATATCTCTTGACAAGGCAAAAAAAAGGCGTATTGTCACCCATCGTAAAACCTAGTGTGTTTACACACTAAAATTTAGAAAGGAGGATGCTCTAATGAAGAAGGTATTGGCCATTTTTGTTAGCGTGCTTTTGTTAGCTTCTTTGTCCGTGGCGGCGATCGGCTGCAAGAAAGCAGAAGAACCGGCAGCACCGGCAACTGAAGCGCCTGCGGCTCCCGCCGCTCCCGAAGCAGCACCGGCAGCACCGGCACCGGCTGATCAGGCGGCACCGGCAGCGCCCGCGGCTCCCGAAGCGGCACCGGCAGCTCCGGCACCTGCACCGGCGAAATAATCATATAATCAATTGCAGGATTATACGACCGGAGAACTTTTGTTCAAGCAAAAGTTCCCCGGTTTTTTTTGTCTTCCGTGGTGCATCGCGAAAAAGTATGCTATAAGTGCCGGGAAAGAAAGATTATCCAGAAGGAGGTGTTTTATGGCGGAAAGAGATTGGGATTTGGTCAAGGGGCTGGTGGTCGGCGGCCTGATCGGCGCGGCGATCGGCGTTTTGTTTGCGCCCAAAAGTGGCAGGGAAACCCGTCAGGATCTTGTCGATAAAACCGATGAGCTTCTGGCGAAGGCAAAAGAAGAATATCTGAAGGCGGCGGAAAAAAGCAAGGCGGCCTACGAAGCGGCGGCGGCGCGCCTGAAAGAGGTGGAAGGAACCGCCAAGGAAAAAGTTGACGAAATTTCCGGCACGCTGGAAGAAAACAAAACCCGTTTGAAGAAAGCGTTTGATGCGGGCAGGGAAGCCTACCGGGAAGAAAAAAGCAAGAATCCGCTTTAAGGTCATTGCGGGCGCGGCTTAAATCCCTGAATAAGCCGATGCCGAATATGAGGGGAGATGAAAAATGTATCTGGAAATCGGTTTGATTCTTTTCGGCGGCGCGCTTTTCCTGCTCGTTTTGTTCTGCATTCCGATTCTGCTGAAACTCTGGCGCGCCGCGAGCGACGTCACGGTGACGTTGCAGGCTCTAAATGAGCGCCTGCCGGTCATTTTGAAAAACATGGAAGACATTTCCGCCAACATCAATCAGTCGACGACGGCCATCAATACGCAGGTTCAGAAATACGCGGATACGGCCCAGCGCTTTCAACTGGTGGCGAACGAGGTTGCGATGACGGTCGAACGGATTTCGCCGCTGGCGCTCCAGTCTTCTCTGTTCCGCAGGATCACGGCGCTGATTCCCGTCGTCAAAGGCGTAAAGGCTTTTCTGAAAGTACTCTCGGACAAGGAAACGATTTGACACGATGGCGAAGATGACTTTTTCCAGCAAATGGGGGCGCGTCGCCGTCAGCAAAAAGACTCCATCCGCCGATGCGCAGAAATCCGCGGAAGACGCGGTCCGGGAAATGAAAAATACAGCCAGGCCGGAAAGCGGCGAAGACTACCGGGAAAAGTCTCTGCGGATGCACGGCCTGGTTTGCGCCCGGTGCGGACGGGACTTTTCGGGCGCAAACCGTCAACTGCTGACGGTTCATCATAAAGACGGCAATCACCACAACAATCCTCCCGACGGGAGCAACTGGGAAAACCTCTGCGCTTACTGCCATGAGGATGTCCACAGCCGGGAAGTTCTGGCGGACTACCTGGGAGATTCGGCTTCCAGCCGGGACGTCAACCTCGTTTACGGCGACACCTCAACCGCATCGTCAGACACCGAAAGCCTGCTTGCCAAAAAGCTGCGGCAGGCGCTGCAGAAGAAATAGCTCATAGCTCGCAGCTCGCAGCTCATAGTTCATAGTTCATGGCCATGTCAATGTAGGGCGGACCTTCAGGTCCGCCGATGGCGAGGCTGAAGCCCCGCCATACATTATTAAGGTGCGGGGGATTGCTCGTGTGGCGGATGAAAGCGATGCGGGATTGTTCATGTAGGGCGGACCTTCAGGTCCGCCGATGGCGAGGCTAAAGCCCCGCCCTACATTATTAAGGTGAGGGGGATTGCTCGTGTGGCGGATGAAAGCGATGCGGGATTGTTCATGTAGGGCGGACCTTCAGGTCCGCCGATGGCGAGGCTAAAGCCTCGCCCTACGTGATTTGTTGGCAGGGAACGGTCGCGATAACCTGATGACCTGAAGGTCACGCGAAACGGCGCGAGGTCACAAGACCGTTTCCGACAACCCGCCGATTCCGGGCTACCACCCCCGCCACTTTGTGGCACCCCCGCCGGCGGGGGAGAAAAGGAAGGTTCCTTCAGCCCCGCCGATTCCGGGCTACCACCTCCGTCACTTCGTGACACCTCCGCCTAACCTGAAGGTTACAAGTGCGGAGGACAAATGGATGTTCCCCTCTGGAGGGGGTTCGGGGGAGGTTCCTTTCCTTCGTCAGGCGCTGCAGAAGAAATAGCTCATAGCTCGCAGCTCATAGCTCATAGTTCATGGCCATGTCAATGTAGGGCGGACCTTCAGGTCCGCTTGCGGCGAGGCTGAAGCCCCGCCATACATTATTAAGGTGCGGGGGATTGCTCGTGTGGCGGATGAAAGCGATGCGGGATTGTTCATGTAGGGCGGACCTCCAGGTCCGCCGATGGCGAGGCTAAAGCCTCGCCCTACGTGATTTGTTGGCAGGGAACGGTCGCGATAACCTGATGACCTGAAGGTCACGCGAAACGGCTCGAGGTCGCAAGACCGTTCCCGACAACCCGCCGATTCCGGGTCACCACCTCCGTCACTTCGTGACACCTCCGCCTAACCTGAAGGTTACAAGTGCGGAGGACACTAAAGTGATCCATCATCCACTAGCTACGAGCCACGAGCTACGAGCCACGAGCTATGAGCTACGAGCCATCAGCTACGAGCCATCAGCTACGAGCTACGACCCGGTTCAGCGCAAAAGGATTTTTGTGTCGGCATTTTCTTTGACCAGTTTGTCGCCCACCGATGTTCCGCAGTAAACGCAACTGTAGTCGTACTTATCGCCTTCGGCAAGAACCAGCAGCAGCCTTTTCCGCACCGGCACGGCGCGGCGGCATTGCGGACAGTATAATTCCGTGGCGTCGAAATCCTTGTAGGAAGGCTTCATTTGCATAATCTCCCGGTTTTATTAATCATTGAGAGCGGGTTTTTGATCCCCGCATAAACTGCGCGTCCGATACCCTGACGGCTATGCGAAACGCAACGGGTGCTTGTCATCTTTCCCGGTCCGGAATTTTTTCCCAGTCGGCCAGCCAGACGGCCGCTTCGCTGTCGCTCGGCGCCCGCCAGTCGCCGCGCGGAGAAAGCGATCCGCCGGACCCCACTTTGGGACCGTTGGGAACGCAGGAGCGCTTGTACTGGGAGGTTTTAAAAAACCGGACCAGGTAAACGTAAAGCCATTTCTTGATGTCTTTCAGGCTGTAGCGGTTTTGCTTTTCCGGCGGAACGTCCGGCCAGGCCCCTTTGGCTTTATCTTTCCAGGCCAGGTAGGCCAGGAAGGCGACCTTGGAAGGCGGATAGCCGAAACGCGTGATGTAATAATTGTTGAAGTCCTGCAATTCGTAGGGGCCGATGGCGGCTTCCGTTTTCTGGTGCGGCTCGCCGTTTGCTTCGCCGGGAATCAGTTCCGGCGAAATTTCCGTCGTCAGAACCGCAAGCAGGATATCCGAAACCTCCGCTGAAAACTGTCCGGTTTGCGCGACCCACCGGATCAGGTACTGAATCAGGGTTTTGGGCACGCTGGCATTGACGTTGTAATGCGACATGTGGTCGCCGATGCCGTAGGTGCTCCATCCCAGCGCCAGTTCGCTTAAATCGCCCGTGCCGACGACGAGCGCGTTTTTCATGTTGGCCAGGCGGAAAAGATGGGCCGACCGCTGGCCCGCCTGCACGTTTTCAAAGGCGATGTCGTAGAGCTTCTTCCCGCGGATGAACGGATGGCCGATGTCTTTCAGCATCTGGAGGCAGGCGGGTTTGATATCCACTTCGTTGGCTTCCACGCCCAGGGCTTTCATGAGGCGAATTGCGTTTCTGTATGTTTTGTCGGATGTTCCGAAGGCCGGCAGCGTATAGGCCTTGACCTGCGTGCGCGGGCGGCCCAGAAGGTCCATGGTTTTGGCCGCCACGATGAGCGCATGCGTGGAATCCAGACCGCCGGACACGCCGATCACGAGATTGGGAATGCCGGAAGATTTCAACCGCTGCGCCAGTCCCTGAACCTGAATATTGTATGCTTCGTAGCAGCGCGAGTCGCGTTTTTCCGGGTCCGCCGGGATGTAGGGAAAGCGCGGAATATCACGGTCCGGGAGCAGCCTCCCCTGCGGGCAGGATACTTCGTATTCCACTGTCCGGAAGGCGGCAATCCGATTTTTGTGATCGGCTGCGTTTTGTCCGAAGGTGGTAAGCCGCATGCGGTCCTGCGCCAGACGGTCCAGATCCACATCGGCCCGGATCATCTGGTCCGACATGGCAAACCGCCGGGATTCCCGAAGCAGCGTGCCGTTTTCGTAAATCATGGCATGGCCGTCCCAGGCCAGGTCCGTGGTGGATTCGCCGAAACCCGCGTCGGCATACAGGTAAGCCGCAACGCAGCGCGCCGACTGGTTGGCGGCCAGTTGCTGCCGGTATTCGGATTTGCCGATGGTGATGTTGGACGCGGACAGATTGCCGATGACCGTGGCGCCCGCCATCGCGGCGAAACTCGAGGGGGGAATGGGAACCCAGACGTCCTCGCAGATTTCAAAGTAGACATTGAAGTTTTTCAGATTGGCGGCCTTGAAAATCAGATTCGCGCCGAAGGGAATTTCCTTCTGTCCGGCCAGACTGATGGTAGAAGCCGGCGCAGCGGAAGCCGGAGCAAACTGCCTGGCTTCGTAATACTCGCGGTAGTTCGGCAGGTAGGATTTCACGGCCACGCCGAGAATCCGTCCCCGGTAAAAGACCACGGCGCAGTTATAGAGGCGGCAGTCCACAACCAGCGGCGCTCCGCAGGCGAAAACCAGGTTCAATGAGGCGGACGCCCCCCGCAGGGAAACCAGCGCTTCTTCGACGCCGGACAAAAGGGCCGTCTGGTGAAACAGGTCGTCGTTGGAATAAGCGGAAAGCCCCAGCTCCGGAAAGATGGCGAGCAGGGCTTTTTCCCGCGCCGCTTTCCGGGCCATTTCGATGGTCCGGCGCGTGTTGAACGCCACGTCGGCAACCCGGACTTCGGGAATACAGACCGCGGTGCGGACAAAACCCTGCGCGTAGAGATTGAAAAAATTCCGGGCGGTCATGCGGTTATCCTTTCTCAACATAGGCATAGGCGCTGTGATTGTGGATGCTTTCGAAATTTTCCGCCTCGATGCTGTACCAGGGGAAATTGGCGTCGGCATTGAGCTTCACGGCCACGCTGCGCACCAGGTCCTCGACAAATTTCGGATTCTTGTAAGCTTTTTCCGTGACGAATTTTTCATCCACGCGCTTGAGCAGGGAATATACCTCACCGCTGGCCGAATCTTCAACGATTTTTATAAGATCTTCAATCCAGAAGAATTTTTTGAAGCGAACCTTGACGGTGACGATGCTGCGCTGGTTGTGCGCGCCGAAAGCGCTGATTTCCTTCGAGCAGGGGCACAAGGTGGTGACCGGCACGACCACGCCCACCAGAAAGTCCGTTTTTTCGGCGCTGTTTTCTCCGGCGAACAGGCAGCGGTACTCCATCATGCTCTTGGCTCCGGAAACCGGCGCCATTTTCTTGATGAAATAGGGAAACTCGATTTCCATGTGCGCGGACTGGGCGCGGAGCTTTTGCCGCATCTTGTCCAGAATCGTCTGAAACGTCTTGATGTTGATCTGTCCGCGGAAGTCGTTCAGCACTTCCACAAACCGGCTCATGTGCGTTCCTTTGAAATGGTGCGGCAGATTGACGTACATATTGATCGTGGCGTTGACCGGCTGCGTTCCGCGCGCGCGGTCCAGCACGATGATCGGGTACTTGATATTTTTCACCCCGACCTTTTTGATATCGATATTGCGAAAATCTTTCTGGCTTTGAATGTCGATCATTTTAGTCATTTAGGCTGCAGGCTTTTAGGCTGTCGGGAATAAAAATTTTTCTAAAAGCCCAACAGCCTACAGCCTAATCCTCTCTGTAAGTTACCGCCGCATTTTCCGATTCCCAGACCTTGACGGCCAGCAGTTTAATCCCGGCTTCCCGGACACTGTCTTTTAATTCCCGGTAAATCAAATAAGCGATATTTTCCGAGGACGGATTTTTCCCCGCGAAAAAGGGAAGGTCGTTCAAATGCTGGTGGTCCATGCGATTGAGGACATCCTGAAGCCATTTCTTCACCAGGCGGAAATCGATCAGAATGCCTTCGGAATTCAATGCCGGCGCGCCGACGGTGACCTCCACCTTGAAATTGTGCCCGTGCAGCTCCTCGCACTTGCCGCCGATTTCCGCGAGCAGATGGGCCGCGGAAAAGGATTTGATAATTGTGACTTCAAACATGCCGTCCGTCCTTTTATGTATGTTCCGTTTCGCTTAAAGAAAAGTCATAACCTTTTTTCTTGCGTCTTTGGGCACTTCCTATCATAAATCCACCTTAAGGGAAAACAGTTTCCGGAACTGGTGAAAATGGACCGGTGACCGGTGAAAATGACCCATTTTTCCCGAAAAAGGGCCGATTCTCCCAGTGACCCCTGTCACGGGGGAGTGCGTAATGGAGCGATATGTCTCCCGAATGAAAATGACACGAAAAGTGGCATATCAATTGCTAAAGATGTATAAACTACAGTGAAAGGCGTGCAAAAATAAGGCGGTACGAGAGGTGAAAACATCAAATTAATCGTTGAAAAAAACAATTTAATGTGTAAGAGACATAAACACAGTAACAATCCCAAAACACTTATTGTCAAGGAAGGAGGAATTTTATGTTGAAAGCATTTCGCAGAAAATCAGGTCAGAAAGGTTTTACGCTGATCGAGTTGATGATCGTTATCGCGATCATCGGTATTTTGGCGGCCATCGCCATCCCGCAGTTTGTAACCTACCGGCAGAAGGGGTACAACACCCAGGCCAAAGGGGAGTTGAAGAGCTTCTACACGGCATGTCAGGCGTATTTTGCGGATAACCCTGGTACAACGACATGTGCGGTATCTACGGTGTCGGCAACCTTCCAGCCTTCTCCCCAAGTGAAGATTACCGATATTCCTGAGAATCAGGAAATGATTGGAACAAAGGCAAAGCATGACAACGGTCCGATTACGTATGAGATTGTCGGCAGCGGCAATATTTCACCGTGATTTTTTCTATGGACTGATGTTTCATTAAAAGGCTGGTAGATTTGAAATACCAGCCTTTTTTTAAATAAACAATCCTTTTTAAGCGCCGTTCCATCAAGGGGTGAACTATGCAAGAATCATTTTCGCCGAAAGGGCCAAAAGGATTTACGTTGATTGAACTTATGATTGTTATTGCAATCATCGGTGTTTTGGCGGCCATCGCCATCCCGCAGTACGTTGCTTACAGGCAAAAGGGATATAATTCGCAAGCCAAGGCTGAATTGAAAGGTTTCTATACAGCTTGCCAGGCATATTTTGCTGATCACAGTGACAAACAGGACTGCGACATAGCTTCAGTTTCAGAATGGTTCACGCCGTCAAATGAGGTGACGATTTCTCTAGTAAAAGGGCATTCAATGGTGGGAACAAAGGCAAAGCATGATAACGGTCCGGTTACGTATGAGATTGTTGGAAGCGGTGCAATTTCACCTTAAATTAAAGTGATCTAAATCGAAATCAAAAGAAAGGCTTGTTTACTTTTTCATCGGTCTTTCTTTTCTTATTAAAATTTTGTGACATCATAAATAAAAAAGCAATGGATGTTCTATGCCGTGATGTTTCATGGAAAATACCCGGAAAAAAATATTATCATTCTTGCTTTAATTACAGCGATCCTCATTGTATACTGGCAAGTGCAAAAGTTTGATTTTATTAATTATGATGATCAGATTTATGTAACACAAAACTATCAGATACAGACCGGTTTGACCTATAAGACCTTTATCTACTCTTTTACAGATGTCCGAACATCCAACTGGCATCCGCTGACGATACTGTCGCATGCCTTAGATTGGCAGTTATTTGCGAATAAGGCGGGCGGGCATCACTGGACGAATCTGGTCCTGCATATTTTCAATACAATATTATTGTTTTTGTTGCTGAACGCCATGACGGGGGCAATCTGGCGAAGCGCAGCGGTGGCGGCCTTGTTTGCACTTCATCCGATCAATGTGGAATCGGTGGCCTGGGTTGCAGAGCGCAAGAATTTGCTCAGCACCTTTTTCTGGTTTCTGACCATGCTGTTTTACGTCTGGTATGTTCGAAAGCCGGGTTGGAAGCGTTATATACTGGTGTTTTTGTGCTTTGCCCTGGGATTGATGGCGAAGCCGATGCTGGTGACGCTGCCGTTTGTCCTGCTGTTGATGGATTTCTGGCCACTGAATCGACTGAGGATCAATAACGGAAATAATATTTCAGTAGCATCAGTTGCACCTGTAGAGGTGAAAAAAGCCAAATGGACAGCTCTCCTGTTGGAAAAGATTCCCCTCTTTGTACTGACGGCGATTTCAATCAGCTTTACTGTATATGCTGCAAAGAGTTTTGGAACTGTGGCGCATTTCGGTGTTATCCCGCTTTCACAACGTATTTTTAACGCCATAGTTTCCTATGTCATTTACCTGAAGAAAATGTTCTGGCCGACGGACCTTGCAGTATTTTACCCTCTTTACGAGATTTCCATTAAGCAGATGCTTCCTGCAGTATTGTTGCTTTTGATCGTAACTGTGATTTGTGCTCGTTTTTATAGAAAATGCCCTTATCTTTCTGTCGGCTGGCTTTGGTTTCTAGGAACTTTAGTTCCCGTGATTGGAATCGTCCAGGTGGGTTCACAAGCCATGGCGGACCGCTATGCCTATGTGACTTTTATCGGATTATTCATTGCAGTGGTCTGGTTGTTGGCGGACCTGATGCGAACGCGAATTTTACAGATAGTTGCCGGCATCTTACTGGTCATTATTCTCGTCGCTTTATCCATTACGACTTTCTATCAGGTTGCCTACTGGAAAAATTCTTCTATTCTCTTTGAACGAGCCCTGCATATTACAGGAAGTAACTTTCTTGCGCACGTCGTTATGGGGGATGAATTGGTCCAACAGAACAGAATTGACGAAGGCATTAAACATTTCAAGGCATCGATCTCTATCAATCCTCAAAATCCAGCCAATTATATGGGGCTCGTTGGCCTCGGACATGCTTATACCTTAAAGGGCAGAAATGAGGAAGCGATTACAGTTTTTAAGCAGGCGCTGGCGATTAATCCAAATCTCGATGAGGCTTATTATCGGATCGGTTTTGTGCTTTCCCAATTGGGTCGGTTAGATGAATCAATTGCGGCATATCGAAACGCTGTTAAATTGTATTCTGAACACCCTTTGTATCATAGCAATTTAGGAAATGCGTATCTTGCCAAAGGGAATGTTGGTGAGGCAATAAAAGAATTTCAAGCGGTGTTGCGCATTCAACCTGCCAATGTCGTTGCCCATAACAATTTGGGAATGCTGTACATGAATCAGGGCAGAACCGACGAGGCTATGAAACATTTTGAGGAAGCGATCAAAATTCAGCCGCAATTTGCCAATGCCCATTACCGGTTATCGCTTCTATTGAAACAGAAAGGACTAAACGAAAAAGCCCTTTATCATTTGAATGAAGCGGTAAAGATTAATCCCGAATTCGGAAGCTTGAAAAATTAAAGATGTTCATCGCCCTTTGACAAAGCCCGAGTAAATATTGACGAGAGTTTCCAACGGTTCGATATGATGGCGCACAAAACATATAATTTACTTTTTGCCTTAATTATTTTTCTCGCGGGCGTTTTCGCTTACTCCAACTCCTTCGACTGTTCCTTTCATTTTGATGATGCCAAATTGTTCGGAAGCAGCTTTGTTCAGGCGGGGGATACTTTTGCGGATTGGATGCGACTTTTTCCGAACCGACCGGTCGGTGTTGTGACGTTTTACCTCAATTATTATTTTCACGGCCTTGATGTTTGGGGATATCATCTGGTCAACCTGGTCATTCACCTGATCAATGCTTTCCTGGTCTGGTGGCTTGTCTGGTTGACCCTTTCCACGCCGGCGATGAGGGAAACGGAAATCAGCAGGCACAAAACGGTGGCGGCTTTTCTGGCCGGTCTGCTTTTTGTGACCCATCCCCTGGCCACCCAGTCGGTCACCTACATCATCCAGCGCTTCGCTTCGCTCGCAACGCTGTTCTATCTTTTATCCCTTGCTCTCTTCGTTTTGGGGAAACTCCGGCAGGGTAACCGGAAAGTTTCCTGGCTGTTATTCGGCGGCGCCGTCCTCAGCGCCTTGTTGGGAATGCGGACCAAAGAGATGGTTTTCACCTTGCCTTTCACCATTATCCTGTATGATTTCTGTTTTTTTAAGACCTCTCCGTGGCGATGGAAATGGCGGGACGAAAGTCTGCTGGTTGCTTTTGCCATCCTGATAGTTTTTCTTTTCTGGTCGCTCGGCATCGTGTCCCTGAAAAGTTTCCATCCGGTGGAACCCGGCCAGGGCTATGCCTATCCGATCTCCATGAAGGAATATTTCTTCACCCAGTTCAGCGTGATTCTTACGTACATCCGTCTTCTGATTTTCCCGGTCGGTCAAAATCTGGACTACGATTACCCGATTGCCGCGGCATTTTTCCAAATGAAAACGCTTTTGAGTTTTTCCGCTTTGCTGCTGCTTTTTGCCGCAGGCGTTCTGCTGTTTAAGAAATACCGTCTTATTGCCTTCGGCATCTTCTGGTTTTTCCTGACGCTCTCCGTGGAGTCCAGCATCCTGCCGATTTCCCAGAACGTGATCTTTGAGCACCGGACTTATCTGCCGAGCGTCGGCTTCTTTATCGCCTTGACCGGCGCGGTCTTTTATTTTTTCAAGGATCGGTATCTCAAAGCCGCGATAGTGGTTCTGTTGATCGTCGCTTCGATCAACGTTGCGCTGACCTATGAGCGCAATAAAGTCTGGAAGAGTGAATATACTTTATGGGCCGATTGCCTTCAAAAATCACCGAACAAGGAAAGGTCCAATGAAAATTTCGGGTTTGCTCTTTATAACCTGGGGAAATTTCAGGAGGCCATTTACTACTACAATCGCGCCATTCGCATCTCGCCGAATTACGCCGGGGCTTACAACAACAGGGGGACCGCGTATGCCGGACTGGGAAAGTACGAGGCGGCTATCGAAAGCTACGATCTGGCCATTCGTCTCAAGCCGGACGACCCGATTTACTATTTCAACAAAGCGATGGCGTACCGGGATCTCGGCCGGCATGAGACGGCCGTTGAGATTCTGGACCAGGCGATTCAAAAGAAACCGGACTACATAGAAGCTTACAACAACAAAGGCGCGATTTACGCGGCCGGCGGACAGTATGAAACGGCCATTGCGGTGTACAATGAGGTCGTCCGTCTGAGTCCGAACAACGATACGGGGTACTACAACCGGGCCATTGCCTATGCCGGTCTCGGCGAGTATCAAAAAGCGATTGCGGATTATGCGCAAGTTCTCCGTTTGAGGCCGGATTCGGCGGATGCTTACGTGAACCTGGGACATCTCCAGGTGAAACTGGGCCGGTTTCAGGAGGCGATTGAAAGTTGTTCGCAGGCCGTCCGGCTGAAACCGCGTGATCCCAACGGGTATTACAACCGGGGCGAAGCCTATCTGAAGCTCGGCCGGTATTCGCAGGCGATAGAGGACTTCACTGCGGCTGTCCGTTTGCAGCCGGGAGATTACGAGGCTTACTATCATCGCGGCGCGGCTTACGGAAAGGAAAATCGCACCCAGCTTGAAATCGCGGATTACTCGCAGGCCCTCCGGTTGAAGCCGGATTATGCGCCGGCCTTGAACAGCCGCGCCGCCGCCCATTTCCGGCAGGATGAAATGTTATCCGGCTGCCGCGATGCGCGGGCCGCCTGTAAGTTGGGCGCCTGTCAGACGCTGGAGTGGGCCAAAGCCAGGGGATTTTGTCGCTAGGCAGGCTTGGGCGGCTTTTCTGCGGTTCTGTTTTGCGGGGGATTGCCGCGAGGTTTCCTTCGATCTTGTTTTTCAGGAGCGTAACGTGAAAAGTTCATCCTTTCCATACGAGCGTCCGGTTCAGGCGGTTTTGCTGTTGATCATCCTTGTGTTCGTTCTGGCGACGTGTCTCCTGGCGCTCGCCCCTCCCATTGCGCGCGATGCGCTTATCCATCATCTGGCCATTCCCAAGCTGTGGCTGATCCATGGCGGTTTTTACGAAACGCCGTGGGCCGTCTATTCCTATTATCCCATGAACCTCGATCTGCTCTACCTGATTCCGCTGGCGTTCGGAAACGATGTCATTCCCCATTTTATTCACATGGCCTTCGCGCTCGGAACGGCCTTCCTGATTTATCTGTATTTGAACAGGCGGTCGGGCCGGACGGCGGGACTGCTGGGAGCGGCGATTTATATCAGCACGCCGGTGATCGTCAAACTGTCCACGATGGCCTATGTCGATCTGGGGCTGACTTTTTTTACAACGGCAAGCGTTTTGGCCGTGGCCGTCTGGAGGGATTCGCGCTATGAAAATCACGGCTGGCTTTTTGTATCCGCCGTCGCCATGGGACTGGCGCTGGGCGTCAAGTACAACGCCCTTCTGGCCTGGTTTTTCCTGACGATGGCGATCGTCTTCCTTCATGCCAGGGATACGGGAAAGCAGGGGAAGTCTTTGCAGCGGGGCGTCTTTTTCTTTTTGATTTCGCTTGCGCTTTTTTCTCCGTGGCTGATTAAAAACGCCGCGCTGACCGGCAACCCCTTCTACCCGTTGTTCAAGGGAATCTTCGGCGCTTATGAAACGGTCGGACAGCGGGCCTATTCTCTGGTTTCCGGGCAGGCTTACATGGGGATGTTTAAAACGAGGGAGATCCTCTACGATGAAAGCATCTGGGAAGTCCTGCTGATTCCCATCCGGTTTTTCCTTGAGGGCCAGGATCATACTCCGCGGTATTTTGACGGCGTGTTGAATCCGATCCTCATTCTGGCGGCTCCGTTTGCGTTCATCAAAAGGAAATATACGGCCGATAAACTTCTTTTTCTGGGTTTTGCGGGTTTCGTCGTCCTCCTGGCTTTCTTCCTGGATCAGCACCGGATTCGCTATATTCTGCCGGCGGTTCCGTTTGCCGTCATCCTGACGGTCATGGGGTTGGAAAATCTTTGCAGAGTGGTTTCCGATAAAATGCCGCGATTTCGGGCGGCCGGTCCGGTGGTCATCCTGCCGGCGCTGATTTTTCTGTTCGTATTTAATGCGGCTTACCTGAAAAATTATTTTCAGTCGATCGCTCCCGTCAATTATCTTTTGAAAAAAGAATCGCGGGACCAGTTTGTCGCCAGGCATGACGGCAGTTATCCGGCAATCAAGTACATCAATGAAAATACGGCGGAAAATGCAAAAATCCGGCTTATTCTGCTTGCGGGGCGGGGCTACTACCTCAACCGATATTATGAAGACAACGCTTCTTTTGGACTGGATATCGTCCAAAATCTAGTCAAAACATCCTCTGATGCGGATGCCTTTGCCGCGTATCTGCGCTCGCTGAATTGTACGCATCTGTTGGCGCGTTATGATCTGTTGCTGCAGCACCTCACCCAATACTATCCGCCGGAGCGGATCCGACACCTGAATGAACGTCTGGAAAAAAACGCCGAAATCCTTTTCCAGGATGGACATTACGCGGTTTTCCGCCTGATCCCTTAGCCGGGGATTTCCGTGCGCCGCATTTATTCGTTTGGCGTCCTGATTTGCCTTGACTTTAGTGTTTGATTGGTTTAATAACCGTATTGACTTTTAGTCAGTAATTGACCCAAGCCCATTAGGCGACTAAAAGTGATCCCTCAGGGAGCGCGGAGGTAAGGCAGGTGAGGGCTGGACGCAAAGAAATCCGTGTCCGATTTGCCTGAAAATCCGGATAAACAGACCGTTTTTTTCAGCGTCTGTTGTTTCTTTCCTGAGTGCCTGGAATTGATTCCCGTTCGTGTCCACAGGGCAAAATCAATTTCACTTAGTTTGACTTCTCTTCAATGTGGAAAAGGGAGCCACGGAATGCTTGAAGTCTTCACCAGCACATTTTTCGGTTCATGGCTTTACAATCGAAAAATTCCATCAGGGGCAATCGCTTCATTTGTCCGTTGCCGTCACCCCTCCTTTTTTCAAAACATAATTCATTCTTTTCACCGTCACAGCATTTTAAGACTTGCAAATACTTCTCGCTGTACTTTCTGCGGCGAAGGTTTTTTGCCGCCGGAAATACCCTAAAGAAAGGATGTGATCTGTTCGCCGTTGTAACGCGCAATAATCAATGAATCGGGGAGGATTCGGTTCATGGAATATCAAAAGAGGTATGAAGGATTAATGGGGGCATAGCTTGGCCTCAAACAAATTATGAGTCTTAAAACCTAAAGGGACTCATAAGAAAGAGAAGGAGGAGAATAATGTCATTAGAGATCAAGAAAGCGGCAGTATTAGGAGCGGGTGTCATGGGCGCGACCATCGCGGCTCATCTGACCAATGCCGGTATCGAGTGTTACCTTCTCGATATCATTCCATTCGAACTGACGGACGCCGACAAGAAGCAGGGATTGACGGAAAAAAGCCCCGCCTGGCGGAATCGCTTTGCGGCGAACGGCCTGGCCGGCGTGACCAAATCCAAGCCCGCCAGTTTCTACACCAAGAAAAACGCATCCATGATCAAAATCGGCAACCTGGAAGACAACATCAAGTTGCTGGCCGATGTGGACTGGGTGTGTGAAGTGGTTGTGGAAAATCTTAAAATCAAGCAGGAACTTTTCGCGAAAGTGGAAAAGGTCGTCAAACCGACTTGTATCGTTTCGACGAACACCTCCGGTATCCCCATCAAAGACATCAGCGCGAAGTTCAGCGCCGATTTGAAAAAACGCTTCCTGGGAACGCACTTCTTCAATCCGCCCCGCTACATGAAGCTGATGGAAATCATTCCCGGCGTGGAAACGGATAAAGCGATCGTTGATTATATGTGCAAATTCAGCGAGCAGACGTTGGGCAAGGGCGTCGTCATTGCGAAAGACGTTCCCAACTTCGTCGGCAACCGCATCGGATCTTTTGATTTGTCCAACGCGCAGCGCATTGCGTTTGATAACAAATACAGAGTTGATGAAACCGACGCTATCGTCAGCAAAGCCATCGGCCGCCCCGGCACCGCGCTTTTCGGGACGTTGGATCTGGTCGGTCTGGATATCGGCATGCACGTGCAGAAGAATCTGTATGATGCCGTTCCCGATGATGAATCCCGCGATATGTTCCTGCCGCTGCCCTTCGCCCAGAAGATGATCGAAAATAAGTGGCTCGGCAACAAAACCAAGCAGGGCTTCTACAAGAAGACCAAAGATGCCAAGGGCAAATCCGTAAAGCTGATGCTGGACATGGAGACGCTGGAATATGTTCCGGCCACAAAGCCGAAGTTCAATTCCATCAGCGCCGCGAAGAAGAAAGAAAACGTTGCCGACTCGATGAAGACCGTTTTCTTCGCTGATGACAGAGCGGGTGAATTTGTTCGTGAATATTTGTGCAAAAACTTCATTTATGCCGCCAATCGCATCGGCGAAATCTGCGATGACATCATGGCCATCGACAACGCCATGAAGTGGGGCTACAACCACAAACTGGGCCCGTTTGAATCCTGGGATGCCGTCGGCGTCAAGGAAGCCATCGAAGTCATGAAGAAGATGAAGCTGAAAGTCCCCAAGAAGGTGGACGAAATGCTGAAGAAAGGGTGCGAATCCTTCTACGCCACCAAGGCGGACGGAAAGTATTACTACGACTTCGAGAAGAAAGGCTATGTGAAGATCGAAGAAAATCCGCGCATCATCATCCTGCCCGATCTCAAGAGCCGCAGCAAGGTCGTCAAAGAAAACGGCAGCGCCAGCCTGATCGACATCGGCGACGGCGTCGTCTGTCTGGAATTCCATACGAAGATGAACTCCATTGATGAAGGGCTGACGGCGATGCAGACTGAAGCTTGCGAAATCGTGGAAAAAGATTTTGTGGGCATGGTTGTCGCCAATCATGATGAGCGTTCGTTCTCCGCAGGCGCCAATGTGTTTCAGGTGCTTACGGCCGCTCAGATGGGGCAGTGGGATCTGATTGAAAAAGGCGTCGAGGCGCTGCAGGGCGTCAACATGAGAATGAAATATCTCTCCAAGCCTGTTGTCACGGCTCCGGCCGGTCTGGCATTGGGCGGCGGCTGCGAAATCGCCATGCACGGCGCGCGGTGTCTGCCCAACGGCGAAACCTATATGGGTCTCGTTGAAGTCGGCGTCGGCGTGATTCCGGCGGGCGGCGGCTGCAAGGAATTGCTGGTCCGTCTGACCGAAGGGATTCCCGACGGTCTGATCGAGCAGGGCTTCAATCTGCAGTATCACATGGGCAAAGCCTTTGAAAACATCGCCATGGCGAAGGTTTCCACCAGCGCGGCGGAAGCGATGGAGCTGGGCTATATCCGCAAATCCGAAAGAATCAACATGAGCCGCGACCAGCAGATTTATGAGGCCAAGCAGCTTGTGTTGTCGCTGGTGTCGGCCGGTTACAAACCGCCAAAACCGGCATTGATTCCCGTGATGGGTGAGAATTTCCGGGGCATGGTAAACGCTATTCTTCAGAACATGTATTACGGCAAGTTCGTTTCCGAATACGATCTGTACGTTTCGAAGAAGGTGGCCTACGTTCTTTCCGGCGGCGACTGCGCTGAAGGAACGTATGTTCGCGAGCAGGAGATTCTGGAACTGGAAAAAGAGGCGTTTGTCAGCCTCTGCGGCGAGAAGAAGACCCAGGAACGCATAATGTACATGCTGACCAACGGCAAACCGCTGCGTAACTAACATTGATCAATCACGGACGCGGCGGGTGAATAAAGCATTCCCCGCGTCTTCATGACATGAAGGAGGAAAATCATGAGTGATGCTGTAATTGTTGAATCCGTAAGAAGTCCGGGCGGTCGTTATAAAAGAGGCGGTCTTTCGCAGACGAGATCAGATGAATATGGAATTCAGGTTCTGAAAGGCCTTCTGGCCAGATTGCCTGAAGTCAAGCCGGAAGAAATCGACGATTTGATCGTCGGCTGTTCCTTTCCGGAATGCGAACAGGGCATGAACCTGGGCAGAATTCTGGCGATGGGCGCGGGACTGCCGATTTCCGTGTCCGGTATGACCGTTAATCGTTTCTGCTCGTCGGGTGTTCAGGCGATTGCCGACGCGACGGCGAAGATCCGCGCCGGATGGTCGGAAATCATCATCGCGGGCGGCTGCGAAACCATGTCGCACATTCCCATGGGCGGTTCGGCGATGCGTCCGCATCCGGACTGGGCCTATGGCACCCTGCCGGATGTCTATATCAACATGGGCAACACGGCGGAAAACGTGGCGATGAATTACAATATTTCCCGCGAAGACATGGATAAGTTCGGCATGGAAAGCAACCGCCGCGCTTTTGAAGCCATCAAGGCCGGCAAGTTCAAGGAAGAAATTATTCCGATCCAGGCTGTGAAATATGCCATTAAAAACGGCAAGCGCGTTCGCCAGTACGTAACGTTTGACACGGATGACGGCGTGCGTTGGCCCGCCACAATGGAAGGTATGGCCAAATTGAAGTCTCCCTTCAAACTGGGCGGCAGTGTCACGGCGGCTAATTCTTCCCAGATGACGGACGGCGCGGCCTTCTCGATGCTGATGACGGCCGAGAAAGCCAAGGCCCTGGGACTGAAACCTCTGGCGCGGCTGGCTTACTACGCTGTCGCCGGCTGCAAATCCGAAGAAATGGGCGTCGGTCCCGCATATGCGATTCCCAAAGTTTTGAAAATGGCGGGCTTGACGCCGAAAGACATCGATGTCTTTGAAATCAACGAGGCCTTCGCGTCGCAGGCGATTTATTCCTGCCGCGTCGTCGGCATTGAAGACCGCTATTGGGCGGGCGATATCAACCCCAACGGCGGCGCCATCGCTCTGGGCCATCCGCTGGGATGCACGGGCGCCAAGCTGACGGCGCAGTTGCTGCATGAAATGAAGCGCCGCGGTTCCAAGCGCGGTATCGTTTCCATGTGCATCGGCGGCGGCATGGGCGCGGCAGCCATTTATGAAATGCTGTAGTTAGAGACCCCTCCAGCGCCAAGCTAAAAGTGTCGCTTGAGCCCTTCCGTCATGAAGGTGTTATGATGGCGGAAGGGCGAGCGGCAGGTTGTTTCTCCTCTTTTATTTGCAGGGGGGAAGTCTTTTTGCTTGAAATGCGGGAAACTTTAAGCTATAGCAGACGGCACTTGGGCGGTTAACTCAGCGGGAGAGTGCTACCTTCACACGGTAGAAGTCACTGGTTCAATCCCAGTACCGCCTACCATGAAACCATCAAGGGATGAGCGATTATCGCTCGTCCCTTTTTTTATCGGATAGGCGCGGGGTGTAAAACGTCATCCGAACCGGATCGGTTGCTGGTTTCATCCTCCGGTCTCCAACAGATTTTTTTCCTGCAATGATTCTTATCAACCGTGATTCGGCAGCGTTGAAAGTGACATACCGTATTTTCAGATTTCCTGTTGACTTGATCCCTCAGCGTAATATAAGCAGTTTCTGTAATTTGCAGAAATACATTTAAAATCTTCTCTTAACGTTGAGGAACCGCTCTCCGGTCGATTTTTTATGATGGACAAAAAATAGTTTGTTTTCCTGGACATCGATAAAACGCCGGTTTTGCTTGTCACACATTCTACGGACGGGAAAGTGATGCGATGATTCGACAAAGAAAAGTTATTGTGGTGATGCCGGCCTACAACGCGGCGCAGACACTCCGAAAGACCTATGACGAGGTCATGGAACAGGACATTGTCGATCTCGTCATTCTGGTGGATGACGGCAGTCATGACGAGACGTCGGAAATCGCCCGGCGGTTGCCGCAGACCCGGGTCCATGTTCACGAGCGGAACAAGGGCTACGGCGCCAACCAGAAGACCTGCTATAAACTGGCGCTGGAAGAGGGCGGGGACATTGTCGTCATGGTGCATCCCGATTATCAATACACGCCGAAACTGATTCCGGCCATGGCGTCCATGATTGCGAGCGGTCTGTATCACTGCGTTCTGGGATCGCGCATTCTGGGCGGCTACGCCGTCACCGGCGGAATGCCCCGCTGGAAATATGTTTCCAACCGCTTCCTCACACTGGCCGAAAATATTTTGATCGGCGCAAAACTCTCCGAGTACCACACGGGCTACCGCGCCTTCTCCCGGGAGCTCCTGGAAAAACTGCCTCTGAAGGCGAATTCCGACGACTTTGTCTTCGACAACCAGATGCTGGCCCAGATCGTCTGGCTGGGGTACACGATTGCCGAGATCAGTTGTCCGACCAAGTATTTTGCCGAAGCGTCGTCGATCAATTTTCGGCGCAGCGTGCAATACGGAATCGGATGCCTTAAGACGGCGCTGCGTTTTCGGCTGGCGAAAACAGGATGGTTCCCGTCGCCGGTTTTCCCGGAGATCAAGCGATGATGCCGGAAAACAAAAATCGTTTTGACGATTTTTTCGGGGATCACCGGTATGTTTCCTTAAAAAATGACTTGTATAATTATCTTTTGAGAAAACGGGCCGTTGAACGGACGCTGCGCAAAGAAGAAAAAGATCTGGTTCTCGAAATCGGCAGCGGCATTTCTCCCGTCATGACGTCCTGGGATCGGATGGTTTATTCCGATGTCTCCGCCTCCGCCATGGAAATGCTGAAACGCATGATGAACGGCAAGGGCCGGTATGTTGTTGCCGATGCCGCGAGACTGCCTTTCGAAAAAGAGTCTTTTTCTCACGTGATCTGCTCCGAGGTTCTGGAGCACATTTTGGACGACCGGGCGGCGTTGAGAGAGATCAACAGGGTCACTAAAACCGGCGGGGCGCTGGTGGCAACCTTTCCTCATCGCCGGTGTTACTTTGCCCACGACGACCGCTTTGTTCATCATTACCGGCGATATGAGTTGTCTGAAATGATTTCCCTGCTGGAGGAGGCAGGTTTTCGTCCCGTGGACGTGCAAAAGGTGCTAGGCCCGCTGGAAAAGATAACGATGCTGCTCGTCACCGCGTATTTGTCCTTTGCTCAGAATGCAGACCGGAAAGAAAACCGGACACAGGAAAAGAGACCGCCGGGTAGCTTTTTGAGGATGCTTTTTAAATCGCTGAACGTCTTTTACGCGGGATTGGCGCGGCTTGACGCGGTCATCATGCCCCGCGTGTTATCAACGGTGTTGCTGATCAAGGCCAAGAAAGTAGGGCCTCCCGCCGCAGCGGGCCGTTTCGGGCAGGCAGGCCATGATGCTTTTCCGGACGTTGCGAAGTAAGCGCTCGGAAACACTCAGGCGATGGTTTTCATCGTCGCCAGGTATGTCCGGCAGAGATAGCGGTAGGCTTCGATGCCGTCTTTGGCGGCGGCCTTGTCCTTGTCCGTCAGGTCGCGGGTGATTTTGGCGGGATTGCCGGCGATGACCTTTCCTGCGGGGACATGCATCCCTTTGGGAACCAGCGATCCCACCGACACGAACACATCTTCCTCGCACACGACGTTGAACAAAACGATCGCGCCGATGCCGATCATGCAGCGCGAATGAATATGCACGTCGTGCAAAATAACACTGTGCGCCACCGTCACGTCGTCTCCGATGACGGTTTCGGAACCCGGGTACACGTGGATGACGGCGTTGTCCTGAACGCTCGACCGGTCGCCGATGATCACCGGCCCGAAATCGGCGCGGATGGATACGCCGGGTGCGATCAGGCATTCGTGGCCGAGGCGGACGTCGCCGATCAGGGTGGCGGCCGGATGGACGAATGAGTCCGCCGGAACCTGCGGTCTTTTGCCGTCGAATTCATAAAGCGCCATAAGCTTTTCCTAATAACTCAGTGAAATGTTGACGGAGCCGCCCCGGCCGAAAATGTCGTGCAGATGGACGTAGCCCTTGAGAGCTTTTTTGTCGTTGACCACGGCCAGGGACGTGATTTCCTTCTTCTGCATGAATTCGACGGATTCGGCAAGCGAGGCTTTTTCGTCGATGGTCTGGGGATTTGCCGTCATGATTTCGTCGATGGTGATTTCGTCGAAGGCGGTTCCCCGGCTTACCAGCCGCCGCACATCGCCGTCCGTGAGAATGCCGAGCAGGTGGTTCTTTTTGTCCGTGACCAGAACAAAGCCGACGTTCATGCGGTCGATCACCGTAATGGCCTCGCGGGCGGACGTTCCGGCGACGATCCGCGGAATTCGATCTCCCGTGATCATGGCGTCGCGGACCGTGGCGCGGAGTCTTGCGCCCAGGCTGCCGCCGGGATGAAACTTGTAGAAATCCTGTTCGCGGAATTTGCGCCGGTCGATCAAAGCGATGGCGAGCGCGTCGCCCATGGCCAGCGTCGCGGTAGAGCTGGAGGTCGGCGCCAGTCCGAACGGACAGGCTTCCTTCTCCACGGAAACGTCGATGACGATGTCGCTGTTGCGGGCCAGCGTGGAGGAAAGCATGCCGGTGAAAGAGATGATGGGCGCGCCGATGTGTTTGACCGAGCTGATGATCGGCAGAAGTTCCCGCGTTTCGCCGCTGTTGGAGATGGCCAGCAGAATGTCTTTCCTGGTGACGATGCCCAGGTCGCCGTGAATGCCCTCCACGGGATGCAGGAAAAGCGCCTGTGTTCCGGTGCTGGTGAGCGTCGCGGAAATCTTCCGCCCGATGAGGCCGGATTTGCCGATGCCCGTGATGATGACCCGGCCCTTGCACGAGTAAATCATATCCACCGCGCGGGAGAAATTTCCGTCGATTTTATCCATCAGGGAGAGGATGCTTTGCGCTTCTATCTTCAGCACTTCCCTGGCGCGTTTGACAGCCGTTCGTTGATGATTCATATCTTTTTCCGCCCGTTTCATCTGTGATGCACTGTTTTCTTCAGGATTCCGAAACTAGCAAAAAAGACCGGACAAAACAAGAATCAATTCGCGCTCCGTTTAACGGCTCCGGTAAAAAAATCATGGTTTCGGCGGCGGCCCTGTGCTAATAAACGGCCGCATGACGACAGGTGAGATCCGAACATGAAAACAGTATTTCTATCCGACGCACATTTGAAGCGCTCCACGGACGATCGCTATGTTCAACTGCTGCGCTTTCTTGCCGATCTGCGCGAGGGGCGGATCCGATCGCTTGTCGATGCGCCGGTCCTCGGCCGGGAAAAGACGCAAATCGACGCACTCTACATCCTGGGCGATTTTTTCGATTTTTGGTTTTGCCGCCCCGATGCGATTCATCCCGAATTTCAGCCGGTCATCAACGCGCTGGCGGATCTGCAGAAAGACGGCGTGCGCATCCATTTGTGCGAAGGCAATCATGACTTTTTCCTTAAGGAATACTTTAAGGATGTGCTGGGAATGGAAGTGTTTGAAGAATGGGCCGCGGTCGATCTCGACGGGCTCAGGGTGCTGGTCTCGCACGGGGACACGGCAGACCGCTCCGACCGGCTCTATCTGATGTTCCGCAAGTTTCTGCGCAGCCGTTTTTTTTACGCCATCCAGCGCCGGCTGCCGGCCTCTCTCCTGTGGACGCTGGCGAATATGACGTCCAATGTCAGCAAAAACTTGAACGATGACAACAGCGAGTACCTGCTGGGGAAAATGCTTTCCTTTGCCGAAGAAAAGTGGCGGGAAAACTACGACGCGGTGATTCTCGGCCACTGCCACAAGCCGCTCCTGCGGAACTTTACGGTGGCGGGGCGGGAAAGAACATTCGTTACACTGGGGGACTGGATCGCCCACTATTCTTTCCTCTACGGAGAAGACAAAAAATTCTTTTTGAGCTTTTATCCCCCGCAATAAACGGCTTTCCGGCCGGGACGATGAAAAACTGGACAGATTCGCCGGTTTATGCTAGGAAACCCGATCTTTTTTAAAGAGCCGGGCTTCCCGCTTTTTTTCCGGACCGTCTGTGGCAGCGCCTTTACGGTTTTAAAAAGGCCGCCCGGGCATCGGACATCATCAGGAGGGTAGGTAGAGATCATGAATTTCGGCGGAATATATCCGGAGTGCCCGCTCAGCAATGCGCATTTTGTCGTTGTTTCCGTTCCCTATGACCTGACCTCGACCTATCAGCCCGGCAGCCGCCGCGGCCCGGCCGCAATCATCGAAGCGTCAACCAACATGGAGCTCTACGACGAAGAGCTGAAAAAGGAAACCTATCTGGCCGGCATCCATACCGCGCTGCCCGTGGCCGTGGATGCGCGCGGTCCCCGGCAGATGATCCAGGCGGTCCGCAAAAAAATTCGCCGCATCGTCGCGCAGGACAAGATTCCCGTCATGCTGGGCGGCGAGCACAGCATCACCCTGGGCGCGGTGCAAGCCGTCGCCGAGCGGTATCCGGATCTCACGGTGCTGCAGCTCGATGCGCACGCGGATTTGCGCGAGAGCTATCAGGGAACGCCCTACAATCACGCCTGCGTCGCCCGCCGGGTGGCCGATTTCTGCCGGCTGGTGCAGGTGGGCATCCGCTCGATGAGCAAGGAAGAGGGGGATTACCTGCCGCAAAGCAAAGTCAAATCCTATTCGGCGGACTATGTCTTTGAACACCCGAAATGGGCCGAGACGGTCTGCAAGCACCTGCGGGGCGATGTTTACATCACGATCGACCTGGATGTTTTCGACCCCTCGATCATGTCGGCGACCGGCACGCCCGAACCGGGAGGCCTTTACTGGCGTGATGTTCTGACGCTGCTCAAAACCGCGGCCGGACGCTCTACGATCCGCGGATTCGACGTGGTGGAACTGGCGCCTCTGCCCGGCGTTGTGGCGCCGGATTTCATGGCGGCAAAGCTGATCTACCGCCTGATGGGCTACATGACCGATCGTCGGAAAAAATAACCGCAGCACGATTTCATTTCAAGGATGGAGAAGCGACATTGAATTTAAACGTACCCAAGAAAATATTTTTTACCAAGGGCGTCGGCGCCCACAAGGAAGAACTGCACTCGTTCGAATTGGCCCTGCGTGACGCCGGCATCGAGAAATGCAACCTGGTCCAGGTGTCCAGCATCCTGCCGCCCGGGTGCAAGGTGATTTCCAAGGCGCAGGGCGTCAAGGCACTGCTGCCGGGCGCCATCACTTACTGTGTCATGAGCCGCTGCTGCAGCAACGAACCCCGGCGGCTGCTTTCCTCTTCTGTCGGTCTGGCGATTCCCGCAGACAAAAAGGCCTACGGCTACATCAGCGAACACCATGCCTTTGGGAGAACGGAAAAGGAAACGGGCGAATATGCGGAAGACCTGGCCGCCGCCATGCTCGCCTCCACGCTGGGCATCGATTTCAACATCGACGAAAGCTGGGACGAGAAAAAGGAAATTTTTAAAATCAGCGGCAAGATCGTCAGCACGCGCAACATCACGCAGTCGACCATTGTCAAGAACCACTGGTACACAACGGTTGTCGCAGCCGCGGTGTTTGTTTTCTAGGCGTTTGCGCGCCTGCGGGCAAATAAGCTCTTGACAAACAAAAGAGATAATGGTCTAAGGTGTTCCGTTTTTAAAAGTCCTGTCGCGGGGTGGAGCAGCTTGGTAGCTCGTTGGGCTCATAACCCAAAGGTCGTAGGTTCAAATCCTACCCCCGCTACCAATAACATCAAGGGTTTGGCGAGTTTCCGCTAAACCCTTTTTTATTGCCGTGCTGCCGTCTTGCTGCCACTCTTTGTCTTTTTCCCGATATTTCGCCTGTAATAATCTTTAAGTGATTTTCTGTGCTTCTCGAATGCCTCCGGATTCATTCAAATGTGGCTGCCGGATTCTAAATACCATTGACACGATTCTAAATTCTGTTACGGTATGGACAATTTTGCGGTTGATCAATTGACAATCTTTGCCGGCGCACATATTTCCGATGTGAATACGTCACGCGATGGTGGATTTATGCTGAAAAACAAAAGTAAAGTCGATTTGTCCGCTTCAAACGATAAAATGCAGTTATATTTAATGGAGCGCGTAAAAGAACTGACGTGTCTGTACGATATGGCGCGCATTGCCGCCGACACGAGTCTCGGCATCGAAAATATGCTGATGGGTATTGTGGAAATTCTTCCGGAGGCCTGGCAATATCCAAAAGAGGCTTTCGCAAAAATTATCTTTGAAGAGCGGATTTATTCAACGCCGAATTATCCGAAAATCGTCCGGCGGCAGAGGTCGACGTTGACCATCAGCGGTAAGTGCCGCGGTTATATTGAAGTGGCCTATCCGAAGAGGCAGGGAGCGCATCATCAGAAATATTTCCTGGACGAAGAACAGAAACTTCTCGACACGGTGGCGCGGGAAGTATCCGCCATGATCCGGCGCAGAGAAACGGAACAGGATAAATTAAAGCTGGAGGATCAACTCCGTCATGCGGACAGACTGGCGACGATCGGTCAACTTTGCGCAAGTGTAGCCCACGAACTTAATGAACCGCTCGGACATATTCTGGGGTTTGCCGAACTGGTCAAGAAATGCCCCGGTCTTCCCGCTCAGGCCATGGCTGACAATGAAAAAATTTTGGCGACATCCCTCCACGCGCGAGAAGTTGTGAAGCAACTCTTGATCTTTTCCCGTCAGACTTCCCAGCAAAAAACGAAAGTCAATCTTAATCATCTTATAAGACAAGGGCTGACGTTTCTGGAATCCCGCTGTGTCAGCGAGGGAATAAAATTACAGTGTCGATTGGGGCCTGATGTGCCGGAGATTGAGGCGGCGCCCGCACAAATGAATCAGGTTTTTGTCAGCCTGATGGTCAATGCCATACAGGCAATGCCTGACGGCGGAACGATATCCATCCGGACGCGCAGGGCAGGGGAGAAAGTGTTTCTGCATATAGAGGATAGCGGCGTCGGCATGAACGAAGAGATTCTGCAAAAGGTTTTTATTCCCTTTTTTACAACCAAGGAAGCGGATGTCGGAACAGGGCTGGGCCTGCCGGTCGTTCATGACATTATCACCGCCCACAAGGGTTCCATAAAAATTGAAAGCAAAGTCGGAATGGGAACGAAATGCAAAATTCAATTGCCGGCGTGAAAGAACCGGACGTGTCAAAAAAAGAAAAGAAAAAACAGTTCGCCGATAAAAAAGATCGCATTCTTATCGTAGATGACGCCCCGGCAACATTGGAATTGCTGGAGAGAAATTTGACGCCTGCCGGATATCGGATATCGATGGCGTCAAATGTTGACGAAGCCCTCCGGGTGATCGACAGCTCTCCGGTGGATCTTGTAATTACCGATTTCAAAATGCCGGGCTTAAGCGGCGTTGATCTCGCCCGCCATGTCCGCGAAAATCACAACGACATGGCGGTTATGATCATCACGGCTTATCCCAGCGTTAAAGGAGCGGTGGAGGCCGTTAAAACGGGCGCGGAAGAGTACTTGGCCAAACCCTTCACCGGCGAAGAACTTTTATCCGCGGTCACAAGGATCCTCCGGAATCTCCACATTCGCAGAACGGCCCACGCCTCGAACAGGCCGCGAATCCATATCCCCCACGGTCTGATCGGCGAGTCCAGGGCAATGTCCAGGATCAGCAATTTTATCAATAAAGCGGCATTGACGTCGGCAACCGTTTTGATTTCCGGAGAAAGCGGAACGGGCAAAGAACTTGTTGCACGCGCGATTCATTACAAAAGCGCGAGAGCTTCAGCGCCCTTTGTTCCCGTCAATTGCGGCGCCATCCCCGAGGAGCTCCTGGAAAGCGAACTTTTTGGCCACATCAAAGGCGCTTTCACGGGCGCCAACGAAACGCGCGCCGGTTTTTTTCAAACGGCGGATGGCGGCACCATTTTTCTCGACGAGATTAGTGAAACAAGTGTATCCATGCAGGTCAAGCTTCTGCGCGTCCTGCAGGACAAGGAAGTCTGCATGGTCGGCGCGACGCACACCCGAAAAGTGGATGTGCGCATCCTTGCCTCCACCAACAAAAATATTCCCGCACTCATAAAAAAAGGCCAGTTCCGGGAAGACCTTTACTACCGGATCAATGTCATTACCGTGGAATTGCCCCCATTAAGGGAGCGGCAGGATGACATTTTTCTTTTAACGCGCCATTTTGCCGATAAATTTGCCGAGGAACTCGGGCATCCTGCTCCTTTGTTTTCAGACAGCGCCTTGCAGGTGCTGCGCAGCTATCACTGGCCGGGGAATGTAAGAGAATTGGAAAATATCATCCAGCGTCTCGTTGTCATGACGGATGGGGACGTTATCGATGTCCCGGACCTGCCCTCTCTGATGCGGTTTTCCGCTTACCAGCCCGCGACTTCCAACCGCACCCTTGCCGCGGTGGAATCCGAATATATTCGAAGCGTGTTGCAGAGCGTAAACAACAATAAAACCATGGCGGCAAAAATTCTCGGCATCGACAGAAAAACGCTTCGGGAAAAACTGGAAAGAGCGAATCTGTCTGCATCGAGGTAGATCTTACCAACGGTTCACAATTATTTCACAACGCGTTATGACCGACCATATTCACTAAAGGCATCACAGACAGACGCCCGGATGCCTTTGTCGTTGAAAGAAAGGAATTCGACAAAGATAGTGCTTTAGAGAAGACGTCCATCCGTTGTGATGTTTTCCCGGATGAACGGATCGGTTTCATCAAAATCGGTTCGGGCAAGGAACGGGATTCAATTCTCAGATCGGCATCCCAGCTCAACATTCTTAACTGAACATCCTCGTCCAGTCCGTCAATATTGTCGCGATTCCAGAACACGGCCGGATCAACATCGCTTTTCTCTTTTCCTGTAACTTCCCGTATTTGGTTAGATGCGCCTCCGTAGATTGACGATCGGCTTCTCATGAAACCGGTTCTTATAATCAGGGTATCTTGCTCTGAGATTAAACTCTGCATTTAAATGCTCGCTTTTAAAATGGATTTGTGAACACAATTCAAATTGGAGACCGCCAACAGGTGTTTTCCCCAAAGGAGATGTTATGAGAGTCAAGACCCGGGAACTTTTTAATGTTTATTCACACCTTGCCGGAATGGTTGCCGCGGTGATCGGGACAATCTTTCTGGCAGTCGTCGCCAGTGATTCGGCCTCCGGCCTTGTCACCGCGCTGATTTATGGAATTTCGGTTGTTTTCCTTTTTGCGGCAAGCACCCTGTATCACGCGTTCAAGAAGGAAGATAACGAGTTGTCCTTCTGGCGAAAAATGGACCGGCTGGCCATCTTTTTCATGATTGCCGGAACCTTTACGCCGATGTGTTATTTCTGCCTGGATGGCGCGTGGAAATGGTCGATGATCGCCTTCCAGTGGAGTCTTGTAGGCTTTGGTGTGATTTCCCAGATTTTTTTCCCCAGGGCGCCCAGGAAACTGTACGCGGTTATCTACCTCTTGATGGGCTGGTCGGCGCTTTTCACCATCAAGCAGATGCTGGCCAATATGTCTGCATCCCAGGCAGTCCTCCTGGTTTCTGGCGGCCTTGCTTTTACACTGGGAGCCATTATCTATGCCATCAAAAAACCCAAAATACTTCCGGGTGTTTTCAGCTTCCATGAAGTTTTTCACGTCATGGTGCTGATCGGCGGCGTCTTGCATTACGCGATGATCTACGGAGTTTACGGCGCTTAAGTCATGACAACGGTTCCTGACCTCACAAAACCAGGCAAGACAACAGACGCGCTTCTGGAAGCCGAGTCGGCGCTGTTTACTCAAGAATATGAAAAGAACTATGCGGCAGGCGAGAGCAAACCGCCGGAAATCGGCATGCCGTTTTTTCTGCGCGCGCCTGATTCCGACACGGGCGTGCTGCTGATTCACGGGCTGATGGCGGCGCCCGAGGAAGTACGCGAGTGGGCGAATTTCCTGTTCGCAAAGGGCCTGACCGTTTATGCCCCCAGACTTTCCGGTCACGGAACATCCTCAAAAGACCTCTCGGTTCGCAACTATCCCGACTGGCTTAATTCAGTTGATCGCGGCCACGCGATTTTGAAAACCTGCTGCAAGAAAATTATTGTGGCCGGCTTCTCCACCGGAGCGGGCCTTGCCCTGCAATCCGTTATCCTGAAACCGCGCGATTTTGAGGCCGTGATTGCCGTCAGCGCGCCGCTGCAATTCAAAAGCTTTTCATCGCGGTTTGCCGAACTCCTCCATGGATTTAATCTTCTATGCAATGATTTGGGGATGAGCAAGTTTGCAAGGAAGTTTTTGAAAAACGATGCCGATAATCCTCACATCAACTATATGCTTTGCCCGGTCAGCTCTTTTGCTCAGGTAAAAGCGCTCATGAGAAGGGTCCGCCGGTCGCTGCCCGACATCGC
>Ga0209723_1000138_pt1 | contig 145548 bp, 101 predicted proteins | sample BiotimSIPDNA_2_FD_185750 | JGI IMG/M metagenome (GOLD analysis project Ga0209723, IMG submission 185750) | Anaerobic biogas reactor microbial communites from Washington, USA - Biogas_R2 time_0 SIP DNA (SPAdes) (version 2) | ecosystem: Engineered > Bioreactor > Anaerobic > Unclassified | place...
CAACAAAAACGAGGCCGGGCCGGTTTCAGCCCACGCCCCAAGACCTACGAACGACTTCTGTACCCGCCGCGCCCTTACACCCGAATCGCGGCCTAACTGGCCAGGAACTTACGAAACGGACATCTAGGGCTGCTGCTAGTCACGGCCCGGCGGTACTTGCCGATTTCCTCGCCGGCGCAAAACGATGCTATGACTTTCTCGTTGCCAACTACCCGCGCAGCAGCGACGCACTGGGCGAGCCGATCGACTTCTCTCCGATGGGCCCCCTCTGGCCGGAGGGGGAGCCGAAATGGTTCAAGGAACCCGCCTTACACGGTCCGGAATCCGAATATGAGCCCCTGGAACTCCTCCTTGACCCGGGCGACGCGAGCCCAGAGGAGATCGCCGACCTCCTCTGCGAGATGTCGACGCTCTATGAGATGATGGGCGGCCGAGGGATTCAGTTCACGGTGACCGATTGCCGCGATCGGCCCGGCCGCGGTGGAGCCCATCCAATCGAGGGCCTCGATGATGAAGTAATGAGGCGGCGAGGCGTGGCAGGCCATCAGGGCCGAATGGTCGCCGTACCAGACGGTGTAGTTCGGATAGTCCTGCAAGCCGACGAAGGCCTTGACCAGTTCGGCCTCAGCCTGTGGCGTCGCGATCCGGCCCAAGGCTTCCGCAACCGCTTCGGCCAGAAACAGGTTGCCCGTCTCGGGCAAATTGTGTCCGGCGAAGGTTTCGGCGAGCATCGGCACCGCGCCGGCGTCCTTCAGATAGCCGATCGCCCGGGTGGCAGCCTGGAGCGTTCGCGGGTTGACGGCGTCGAGCGAGTTGAAGCGGGTTCCGTCGCCGCTGTGGCCCGCCTTCTTCCACTCGGGCAGTGGATTGGCGTCGCGGTGGGCAAGCAGGTATTGGCGCAGAGGCTCGTGCGAGGCGGGACTGCCGGTATGGCCGAGTGCCACGGCTGACCGGCGAACGACGTCGCGGTCGTCGCTGGCGAGGCGCTGGATGAGTCCCTGTTCGATGGCGTCCCAACTCGTTTCGGCAAACCAACGTCGCCAGGCCGCAGTTTGCGGTCGGCGGGAGCGGCGGTCGGCGAAAGCGTCGATCGGTTCGACATGCCCGGTGAGGTTTTCGAGGGCCATCGCGGCCGCCTCGACGACGAGCGGATCGTCGTCTCCGAGGGCATCCAGCAGCGGCTTGACGGAATCGCGGATACCGCAAGCGGCAAGTGCCACGGCGGCCGCCACGCGGAGTTCCCGGTTCTCCGCCACAAGGCATTCCCCCAGCGCCGGAGCGGCGGCCGGATCGCGGAAGATCGCCAGGCGCTGGGCCGCGGTGATGCGCTGTTCATCATCCGCCTCGGCCAGTTTGGTGATCAGATCGGCCACTTCCTGTCGCCCAGTGGCGGCCGGGTCGGCCGAATCGGAGTGCCGATTGATGCCGGCCACTTCGCGGTAGCGATCGAACTGCATTTCCATTAGCCCGGTGACGGCCGCGTTGTTGCCGCGGAAGCGGTGGGGTTCGCCGCGGCCGAGGAGACGCAACGGGCGGGTGCGCAGGGCGAGGGGAACCGTCTCGTCGTAGAGCGGGGCCGACTGACGGGTGTGGTGGCAGCCGACGCAGCCGCGGCTCTCGCCGGGCCGAACGTAGATCCACGACATTTCGTTCAGTTCGGACCGCCCCTCGGCGTCGACCGCCTGCAGGGCGATTGGCGTGTCGGCGGGCACCTCGATGGCAAACGAACCGTCCGAGGCGAGCGGCACCGTGCCAAGTTCCACGGTTTCATTGCCGGCATGGACGATGTAAGAGTGGGAGGAACGGGTCGTTAACCCGGTACCGGCAAGAACGCGGATGGCACGCACATGGGACCAGCCGGCTGTGGTCTTCTGAGTGAAGCGGGCGTTCTGGCAGTAGAGCACGCCGGTGGGGCGGCGGCCTTCAGCCAAGAGCGGATCGAAACGCATCGCCAACTGGGGCGGCGTTTTTCGCGGGCCAAGGTAGATCGCCGAATGGATCGGCGAGTCGGGCGACTCGAAGATCGGCGTTAGTGTGGGCGTCGTGGCGTCGGGATCGACGACGCAGATCCGCTCGTAGCGCACGTCGTTGACCACCCGTTCTTCCTTGCCGGCCTGGATCGTCACGGGAACCACGCGGGCGGTGGTGCAGAGCAACCGGCCGTCGGGCATGGCCGCCACGTCGCCGGCCGAGACGCGATAGTGCAACTGGTCGTCGTCGAGCGAGCCAAGTCGCCCGATGGTGATTCCCGGCGCGGAGACGAAGGCCAGCCGGCCGTCGGGCATCGGGGCGGGGCTGCCGCAGTTGAACGAGCGGAGACGCCGGCCGTAGTCGGGCGATATATTCAAGCCAAACTCGGTGTAGCCGTCGGTGCCGTCGGGGTGGATGGCGTGCAGAAGCGTTTCGACCTTGCCGCGATCGAAGAATCGGAGCGGATGAAAATGATCCGCCCGTCGGCAAGCACCTCGGGTTCGTTGTCGAAGATAATCGTGGAGGTGATCGGCCGGAGATCGCGGCCCTCGGCGTCCATGACGAACAACGATCGCGAGGGCGGGTTGTGGTACTCCTCGAACGTGCCGATGCGCGTGGACGTGAAGGCAATCCGCCCGTCGGGCAGTTCCACCGGATCGATGTCGTGGAAGAATCCGTCGGTCAGTTGAGTGGGCGGCCCGCCGTCGATGGGAACTCGGTAGATGTGGAAGAAGGCGTCCCCCTCGTAGGCCATGGAGATGAGGATCGACTTGCCGTCGTAGGCTGCACTGGGCGATCCGAGCCCGCCCTGGCCTGCGTCGAGAAGGACGCGTGGCGTGGCCTCGGAACCGGGCGAATCAAGCACGCACAGCATTCGTCCGACCTTCATCGGGGCAGGCAGGTCGTGTTCGGGAAACGCCCGCGAGTTGCGCGGGTTGAAGATCGTCACGCTGAGACTGTCGTAGCTCGACCCGCTGTGGGCCAGCGGGCGGTAGAGGCTGCGGTCTTCGCCGATGAAGGCGATCGCTTCGGGCCAGAGGAAACCGGCGTCGGGCAATTGCTCGACGACGCCGGCAACACGTTGCGACTTGGCCGCCTCGCTAAGGGCGGCTGTGGCAAACTTTTCGACCTCGCCGACGGCGGTCCCAGCCGGTTGAGGCTCAGCGGGGATCCTGACGCGCCGCCAGGGCGTGTCACCGTACTGGCCGACGACGCGAGCGTCGTTCCAATGGCTGTCGTCGAAGTCGGCGGCCTGCCAACTGGGGTGCTCGGTGCTTTCGCACAGCCAACTTGCGTCGCTACGGAGTGCGAGTTCGCGGCCGTCGGCCAGGTGAACGACCAGTTTGAGGATCATGCCGGCCGGCCCGGGGACCGTGTTGACCGCCTTGACAGCCACGGCGTTGTTGCCGGGCACGATCCACTCGGTCACGTCCCAACGTTTAGGCTGATTCCAGACGCTGTTGTTCGCCCCGCTCTCGCCAACCGGCTTGCCGTTGAGATAGAGGACGAACAGGTTGTCGCAGGTGGCGATCACCTCGGCCGAGGCGACTTGAGCGTCGGCGGGAACGGCCAGCGTGCCGCGCATATAGTTGGCAGCGGCGGGCAACTCGCCGAGCGACGCCTCCGCCCCTGGGGAGTACCAGATCCACTTGGAGTCGTCGAAATCGAGCGGAGCGGCAGTGATGAAGGTCGTGGAAGGAATGAAGAGGGCGAGAACAATGACAATCTGTTTCATGCGTCTTCCGAGTTGCTGGATCGATCGGCCTTTGTGGAACTCAGGGCGGAAAGGGCTCTTTTGCGTCGGAAGCCCCTGATAGCGCAAACGGGGGGCAATCGGACGTCAGATTATCGTATCCGATAGGTCGACCAGATGCCAACGATTTTTGACCTACCCGACGGGCGTAATTGCCTGTCTTGCGGCCTACCCAAGCGTGGGGTTGCAGGAGGCAAGCCGCGCAGCGCAAGATAGGAGCACGTGATCGCACTATTTCCGGCGGCAGAGTATTCCAAGCCGGCAAAGATCGAACCTCGCGTTCGTCTTGCCTCTCTGGGGCTACCCCAGGGGATCGTGAAACGTTAGGATTGCGTCGCGTGAGCGTTGATGCGTTTCACGCATAGCCGCTCACGCCGGACCAGACTCGTTGGGATACTCTGTCGCCGATCATGAACTTCTGTAACGTCACCGCCCGTGCGCTCTCAGCGGCCTTCCTTGCCGGAGATTTCGATGTCGACGGCCTGGTGGTCCGCGGGAGCCGCGTCCTGGGCAAGCGGCGGCGCTGGCTTCGCCCGCTTGCCCGGCGGGCCGTGGAGACGTTTGCCGGCCGGCCGCGACCGCGACGGGTGACGCTCGCCGAGTTCATTCTGGGAGATCCTGGTTTTTTGCAGGCCAGCCGGCGACATGGTCTGCGGCCGGCCACGCTGCCTACCGCCCCGTCGATCATGTGCCCTGTTGGCGCTGCCGAATCGTGGCAGATCCCTTCGATTCGCAGCGCCGGGGAACTGGCCGACTGGCTGGGGGTCACGATTGGTGAGTTGGAGTGGTTCGCGGATCGGCGATCCCTCGAGTACAAGTGGAATCACGGTCGGCTGAGACATTACCATTATCGCCCGCTGACGAAGCGATCCGGTCAGGTTCGCATGGTGGAAGCGCCCAAGCCGCGTCTCAAGGCGATTCAGCGTCGGATTCTCGCCGGGATCCTCGATCATATCCCTTTGCATGATGCGGCCCATGGCTTTCGTCGCGGCCGGTCCATCAACACGTTTGCCTCGCCGCATGCAGGCAAGAGGGTCGTCTTGAAGATCGACCTCCACGACTTCTTCCCGTCGATCCGGTTAGCGAGGATCCAGGCTCTCTTCCGAACCATAGGCTACCCTGAAGAGGTGGCTGATCTGCTGGCGGGCCTCTGTACCAATGCCACGCCGCCGGACGTTTGGGAAGCGGATACGATCCGGTTGGCAGGCGGGCAACTGCAAGAGGCCTGTTGGCTGTACTCCCAACCGCACCTGCCGCAAGGCGCACCGACGTCGCCGGCGCTTGCCAATCTCTGCGCCTATCGGTTGGACTGCCGGCTGCATGGCTTGGCGCAGTCCGCCCATGCCGTCTACACACGGTATGCCGACGATCTTGCTTTTTCGGGCGACCGCGATTTTGAACGTGCCGCCAAACGATTCCACCTGCACGTCTGTGCGACGGTGATGGAGGAAGGATTCTCCGTGCACCATCGCAAGACGCGCATCATGCGGCAAGGCGTCCGCCAAAGGCTTACCGGGCTGGTGGTGAACGAGCGGCTGAACGTTTCCCGCCGCCAGTTCGATTGCCTGAAGGCCACGCTGACCAACTGCATCCGATTCGGCCCCCAGAGCCAGAATCGAAGCGGCCACGGCGAGTACCGTGCTCATCTCGACGGGCGGATTTCGTTCGTCGAGACGATCAACCCGGCAAGAGGCCACCGTCTGCGCGAACTGTTCGACCGGATCGAGTGGCCTGAGCGCGACTAATCTCGCACGCTCGCCTTATCGGCGGTGGGAAAATCGTCGGGCACCTTCTGGGTCACTTTTCCGCTGGCCGCCCATTCGGCGCAGCGTTGAAAGGTGGCGATGAAGGCGACGCTCTTGAGTTCCTTGGGAGTGTGCCCCAAGGCATTCTGTACCACGCGTCCCTTCCCATACTGAACCGTAAACAGGAGCGGTTCGTGCTCGTCCGATCCGCCCTTGTCGGCGGGTGCGAAGGCGGTGGCCAGCACGGTCAGGTTCTTTGCGGGACCGCGAAGCCAGCCGTAGAGCTCGTCGTCGACGTGCATGAACTCGGTGGGCAGGCCCTTGGTGATCGGATGATTGGGTTCGCGGATGACCAGTTGGAAGGGCTGGGCGGGGCCATGGGATCCGGTCTTCTTGCTGTCGGGCGCCGGGTCGCGGACCACCTTGCCGTCCCGCCAGCGAATGTAGGGGCCCCACTCCGGAGTCCGGCGGCCCCAGCCCCCGAGGCCCATGATCTCGTTGTATTCCTTCCAGTTGGGGAACGCCGCACAGGCAAAGTGATAGATCACCACTCCGCCGCCGCCCGCCACGTAGTCCACGAAGGCCTTTTGGGTCTCTTCGGGCCAATCGTCGCCCTGGTAGTTGCTGACCACAACGTTGTAGGCGGCAAAATTCGGCTTGAAGCCGCTCATGTCCTGGCCCTTGGGCGGCGACGTGGCCACGTCCACCTTGAACAAGCCGGTCTCCTCGAGGAGGCGTTTCAGCACCGGGGTAGTACCCTTCCAGTCGTGACCGTTCTGACCGTCGACGATCAAGGCCGAGTACGGCGGCTCGGCCGCGGCGGCGACAACGGCCAACATGGCCCAAAGCCCTAATGCGGTCATCCAATGTCTGCGGAACATAGCTTTTGTCCTCCGAAAAGGAAATGCACAGGAGGTTGTCCAAACTACAGAAACTTCACGCCTCGCTTCTCGAGTGCCGCCCGCAATTCCCGGCCGTCGATTTCGTCCGGGGTGGTCCGCGCCGTGGTTGCCATCGCCGCGGCCAGCCCGGCAGCCTGCCCCAAGCCCATGCAGGTGCCGGTCACGCGATAGGAGGCGTGGGCCTCGTGTGAGCCGGAGATGCAGCGGCCTGCGAACAACAGTCCGCGAACCGATTTGGGCACCAGGCAGCGATAGGGAATCTCGAAAGGCTTGGCGGGAATGCGGTGGGCCAACTGGTCGTCGGGATAGATCTCGTGGATATCGCATCCGAAGGCGCAGGAGACCACGGCGTCGTCGAATCGGCGCCCGGCCATGACATCCTCGGCGTTCAAAAGGTATCGCCCTTCCATGTGGCGCGATTCACGGATTCCCAGCGACGGCGCCGTCTGCGCCAGCCGCATCTTCTCAATTCCCGGCACCTTTCGCAACGCCTTCAGGAAGATCTCGTGCACCTGGGCCCGAGCCTCGACGGTGGCCCGGGTGAGGTCGCGGGTATCGGTGGCGTTGTAACGGTAAACGTGGGTCGCCTGGACTGCCCCGATTCCTTTGGCAGGCGGCGGAATCAGATAGGGCGCACCTCGCGGCCGCTTCCCGTAAGGCAGCCGAATCGGCAGATGGTTGGCTTCGATCGCGTCGGTCAGGATCTTAAGGATGTTCTGAGTCTCCGGACCCAGGGATTCGACGCCTTCCACTTCAAACATCATGGTCATCGGCTGGGCCAGGCCGTCCACGGGGCGGCCGAACTGGAACGGCACGCCGGCCCGGGCCGCGATGTCGCCGTCGCCCGTGCAGTCGATCACCGTGCCGGCCAGGACGGCCTCGCGACCCGACTTGCCTTCGATCAAAATGCCGCAGACGCGACCGTCGATCACCAGCGGGTCGGTCGCCTGTACGTGGTACCAGAAGTCGACACCCGACTCGCCGAACATCTGTTCCAGCGTGTACTTGAGCACCTCGGTGTCGAAGACAGGGAACTTGGGATGGTCGCGCCACCCGCCGCTCTGTTGCAGACGCTCTACCAGGCGTTCGACCCACCATCCGCGCAGGGGCTCGAACAGCGGATTCAGCAGGCCGGCCGTCCACATGCCGCCGAGCATCCCGTGCCGCTCGACCACAAGCGTCTTGGCGCCCTCACCGGCGGCGGCCAGGGCCGCCCCGACACCGGTCGGACCGCCGCCGACAACCAGCACGTCGACCGAGTCTGCCACCGGCGTTTGCCGCGGGGCTTCTTCCACAACCGAGCGAGCGGCGTCGATCGTCACCTTGGACGGCGAGGGTACGGCCTTTACCGCGCCTTCCGCGGCCTCGCTCCGGGCGGCAGCCTGACAGTAGCCCATGCTGATCGCCCCGGCCGAGAAACTGAGAAAGCGTCTTCGATCCATTTTCCTATCTCACTGCGATTCAACGGCACGCTGCTGAAGGAACTGCGGGGATTGCTCGTCGAGGCGGTCAAGCCCGGTGGCAAATTGCAGCTCGTTCATGGTCCGCTCGGTTTCCATCATGCTCGACGCCACCTGGTCGACCTGGCTGCTGATGAACTCGGGCTCCTGGCGGTTGACGGCCATTTCGCTCAGAGAGCGGATCTTGTTCTCCAGCCGATCGATCTCCAGTTCCACGAGTTGATGGTTGTCTCTGGCCTTTTCCCAATTCTCCAGCCGGGCCCGGCTTGTGGCGAGGTTGTCTTCAATCGTCCGCCGGATCCGATCCGATCGCAAGCCTTCCTGTTTGCCCTCCAGATTGGCAATCCGCCCCTCCAGCTTCTCGATGTCGCCGCGTATCGCCTGTTCGCTCGTTTTGCTGAGGAATCGCTTCAGAGCGAACTGGGTATAGAGCAGCCGCAGGTAGATCCAGAGCAGCCGGTCGAGCCCCGCCAGTTGGAAATCTTCCAACGGCCATTCGGACCTCTCCTTGCCCGGATGCTTCAACTCCAGGGCAATCTGGCGCAGTTCGTGGCAGCGGTTGCGCAGCGTCTCAAACCTCTCGAGCGTCTCTCGCGGCAGCGAGCGGGTGATGTGCCGGAGTGCCCGCTGCATCGACTCCTCCCCCAGCGTCCGAGCTTCCTTGGCCTCCTGGGCGTCGACGTACTTCTGGAACTTGGGGTGGGTCCCCAGCAGGCCCACGTAACCGGCCTCGGCCGCCAGCACCAGGGGCAGGGCCACGTCGGCACGGCCGCTGATCAGCGCGAACCCCAACCCTCCCAAGAAGGCGAGCAGGTTCCAGTGGTTCAGAAAGGCGACTTTGAGATACTTCGTCATACCCACCTATTGTAACGGAGCTTCCCCCTCGGCTTCCAGCCGGCTGATGAGGTCGCGAATGTAGTTGACGGTCTCCTGGAATTTCGCTTCCCGCTGCATCTGCCGCGCCGGCCGGTCGGGCGGTTCGACGGCGATTTCCCGCATGATCCGGCCGGGCGCTGCACTCAGGACATACACGCGATCGCCCAGAAAGACCGCCTCTTCAATGGAGTGGGTGATGAAGAACACCGTAGCTTCCACCTCCCGCCAGAGGGAGACGAGCAGATCCTGCATGTTCATCCGGGTCTGGGGATCGAGGGCCCCAAAAGGCTCGTCCATGAGGATAATTCGGGGGCGGAGGATGAGCGTTCGGGCGATGGCCACCCGTTGCCGCATCCCGCCGGAGAGCTCGTGGGGGTATTTGTCGGCGTCGGTCTTCACATCGAGCCCCACATGGTCGATCCAGCGGCGGCCGAGCTCGAACCGCTCCCGGCGCGGGATTCCCTTGCACTCCAGCCCGAAGGTGATGTTCTCCAGCACCGTGCGGTTGTCGAAGCTGGTGTAGTCCTGAAACACCATGCCGCGATCGGCGCCGGGCTCCGACACCGGTCGCCCCAGCACGAGCACTTCGCCCACGGTCGGCGGATGCTGCGGTTCCAGCCCGGCGATCAGCCGCAGGATCGTACTCTTGCCGCAGCCGCTAGGGCCGAGGATGCCGATGAACTCTCCTTTGTTCGGCAGGTCCGCGACGGTGAAATTGATATCGCGAATGGCCGTGAAGGCGTTGGGCAGGCCGGCGCTGTAGGTCTTGGTCACGTTGCGGAATTCGACCACGTGCGGCACATCGGGACGCCGGCTGTCGGCGGACGGCTCCATAACCTCCCCCATGCCGACGGCGGACTGCCGGGTATCGCTCGTTGACTTGGCGGATCGATCTTCGCTCATCACTCGCTACTCGGAGCCTGGTCGGAACTCTGTGACGGGGAATCGCCGGCTGGCTCGGTTTCGCCCTGAGCCCGGCCACTGCGGCGGAAGAGCATTCGAAATAACCAATGCTTGGCGTCTTCGCAACCGTAGAAGACGACCCGCAACCCGCGGTGCAAGAGCCCGTGACTGTTGTACTTGTAGGGAAAGAGTTCCCGCTGGATCCAGTAGAGAATCCGGTCGATGGCCAGTGCGACGAGCGGGATGATCATCAGGACCAGAAGGATGTGGGTCTGGTAGCCGCGCCGCTGCGACATGTTGATGATGTCGCCCAATCCGCCCGCCGAGCCGCCGAACTTGACCAGTTCGGCCAGCATGATGTAGCCGAAGGCCAGGCCGAAGAGCAATCGCAGCGAATTGAAGATATCGGGGAGCGAGAGGGGAACGAGCACCTTGAGGATGATCTGGTAGCGCTTGGCACCGAGCGTGTAGGCCGTGTCGATATACTTGCCGGCCACGTCGCCCACCGCCCGGGCCGAGTCCATGACGATGAAGGCGACGCAGGCGATGAAGATGAACATGATCTTCTGGAATTCCCCGATCCCGAAGAAGGAAAAGGTCAGGGGAATCAGCGCGGCGATCGGGATGTTGCGCCCCATGATCGTCAGCGGTGCAAAGAAGGCATTCACCCAGTTGAAGCAGCCGCAGAGCACGCCCAAGGGCACGCCGATCAGCACCGCCAGACCGAAGCCAAGCGTCACCCGCCGCAGGCTGGCGTAGGTGTTGCGGGTTAGTTCGCGTTCGAACCAGAGACTCTTGAAATCACCGAACGTTTCCGCCGGGCTGGGCAGGATGCTCGGGCTCAGGGGCCGCGCTTCGGGAGTGCCGCGGGTCATCCACCACCAGGTGCCGAAACACACGGCCAGGCAGAGCACCCCCAGGGCCACGGCCTGCCAGCGAGGAATCTCCCGGCGCAGCGCGAAGATCGTCCGCCACAAGTGCCGCAGCCTGGGGCAACACTTTTCCTGCGATTCTGACGGCGACTCGCCGGACTGGCTGGCAGTTGTCTTCTCCATAGGCAAGAACCGCGCTGGCATCCTTGGTTTCCGGGTCTTCTGGTTCCCGTCACGCTCAGAGCGTAGCGATGGGCGTGGCGACCTGACAATCCACGCCCATCGCTACGCTCTGAGCGTGCCACCCATGAATAATCCGGATCACTGCGACTCGGCCGGGTAGATCTTGATTTCCACGCGGCGGTTCTTGGCGTGGTTGTTCGGATCGCCCGAGTCGGCCGGCACGTCCCAGCCCATACCTACCACGGAGAACTTGTTCGGATCGAGCTTGTACTTCGCGACCAGTCCCTCCTTGACGGCGTTGGCCCGATTCATCGAAAGCTGCTTCACCAGGTTATCGGGAACCTGCCCTCGCATCGACGCGTCGGTATGCCCCTCGATGACCACGCGAGCCATTCCGAACTGCTCGGTCACCTGGGCCGCCTCCTCCAACACGAGGTCCACCGAGGGATCGTAAAGCTCCTCGACCGTCTTCCCGTCGATTTCCTTGCTGACCTTCTTGTAGAGGTCCCAACTGTTCGGGAAGAAGTGGATCACCACCGTGTTGGTGAGGATCTCCTCCGATTCGGCCTTGATCTCCTGCACCGACTTGGGCACGAACACCGGGTTGTAGTCGCTCGTCTGCTGCTTGTACTTGTCTTCCTCGCCCAGCTTCTGCAGGATCGAATAATCCATCACCTGGTCGAAGGGGACCTTGTCGGCGGAGATCGCCCCAATCCGCTTATAGAGATAGTAGGCCTGGTTCCAGACCCGCTCGAAGTTCGTGGGATTGTTGCGGTTGAGGAAGAACTGGTAGTTGTCGGCCCAGTTGGTGCTGTGGGCGTCGCCGAACATGCTCAGGCATTCGCTGGCCGGGATGTCGTAGCCCTCACCCATCAACGCGGCACACTTCTGCTGGTTTTCCTGCAGTTTCAGGGCGTCCATGGCGTCAAAAATACCGCGGACCAGGCCCTCGCAGATCTCCGGGTGGTCCTTGGCGAAGTCGGCCCTGGCAAACCACACGTCGGCAATCAGCTTGTTGGCGGTGGCCGTGGTGACCAGCATGCGGTTGCCCTTCACCTCCGAGAGGTTATAGATGTCGGGCGCCCAGGAGACGGCGGCGGCGATATCCTTCTGCACTTCAAAGGCCCGGGCGGCCTCGAAGGCCGTGTTGGTGTACATCATGTCGACTTCCGAAGGCTGCACGCCGCCGGCCACCAGCATGTTCAGGGCGAAATACTGGGAGGGCGAGTTCTGGGCCATGACGATTTTCTTGCCCCGCAGGTCGGCCACCGTCTTGATCGATTCGCGAGCCACGATGCCGTCGCCGCCGTTGGACCAGTCGACCTGCTGATAGATTCGCGGCATAACGCGGCTGTCGCCCGCCTTGACCAGGCCGTCCAGCAGCAGGGGCAACATATCGAGGGTGGCCCAGCCGATGTGGACCTCGCCGGCCGCGTAGGCGTTGCGCATCGCCACGGGATCGTCGATCAACACCAGTTCGACCTTGAAGTCCTTCCCGCCGGGCCCCTTCCAGACCTTGCCCGCCTTGAACCCGTCGTTGGCTAGGATGATCGGTCCCCAACCGGCCCAGACATTCAGGGCGAAGCGAACCGTGTTTTCCTTCAGCGGCTGGTAGGCCGAGGTCCCCTTGACCTCGGGCAGCGTCGTCTTGGGAACGAACTTGTATTCGCTCACGGTGGTCACGCTCGAGGCGTCATCGGCTTCGGCCGTCTGCCCGAGCATCGCCGGGTCGATCGCGCCGCCGCCCGCTCCGCCGCCGGGCTGCACTTCGGGAGCCTTGGGGGCGAAGATATCAGCGCGGTAGATCGCAAATGCCAGCAGGGCGAAGATCACCACGCCCAAGGCAACGTAAAACGACGGTTTCGGTTGTCCAGCCACGGTTTATCTCCTTGTTGAGCGTATTCGTCTCTTGCGGGAAGGAAAAAGGTGACAGCCACCTTTTGCCGGAACGGCCCTTCGGGTGCTTCGCACAAAAGGTGGCTGTCACCTTTTTCCGGGAATCCCGCACCACTACTTATCCCTGGAAGACCGTCTTTGGCCGCGCTTTGTGCATCGCGTGCATGACTTGCATCAGGTCGTAGGCCGCCAGTTCGAGAAGAAGCCCCGTCACCTTCTCGTGCACCTGAGCGTCCAGGAGCGGTTCGACCTCCTTCATCGCCTTCACCAGCCGGGCCTCTTGCGACTGGAGCTCCGACTCGTCGATCACTCCGTCGGCCACGGCCGCCAGGAACGACTCCAGCCGCTGGGCCTGCTTGGCAAGGATCGGGGTGCTGGTGGATTCGTCAAACCAGGCGGATTTCTTTGCTTTGTCTGTCATTCGATCACTCCGGGAAAATATTGCCCACCGAGCCGGCGAGGAAAAAGGGGACAGGCACCTTTTGCCGGACCGGCCCTTTGAGTGCTCTGCACAAAAGGTGCCTGTCCCCTTTTCCCTACTCCTCCAAAATCTGCCGCATGGCCGTCATCCGCTCCTGCAGCCGTGCCCGGCCGTCCGGCTCGGCAACCTTCTCACGCCAGTGCTGGGGGAGGAAACTGACCTGCGTGCACTCGAGCACGGCGGCGATCTCCTGTAACTCCTTCTGCAGCCCCTGCGACGACGGGATGAACTCCCCTAAGGCGAACTCCAGGTCGGCCGACGTCAGTTCGTTGCGTCCTTCGCCACGGGTTCGCCGTTTGGCCCCCAGCACGATACTCTCTATGTCGGCACCGGTCAAACGCCGCTCGGGCGAAACCGGCGGCACCGCCCCCTCGGCCAATGCCACCTTGTTCTTCCTCGCCATCACCTCGAACATCGAGCGGATCTCTTCCTCCTCGATGGGGTAAAACAAGGGAATATGCACCTCCGCCCGGCCCTGCCGTTTCAGGTCGATCGGCAGCAGTTCGGGACGGGAGGTCAGCAGCATCCAGATGATCTTGCCGCGATAATGGGTGTCGCCCATCTGCCGGGCGATCATCGAGAAGACCCGGGCCGAGGTGCCCGAGTCGCCCTCGGCCTGGCGAGTGCCCAGGGCGGCATCGGCCTCGTCGATGATCACCACGACGGGCCCCAGCCAGCGAAGCACCGAAAGCACCTTCTGCAGGTTGCCTTCCGTTTCGCCGACGTACTTCGATCGGAAGTTCTTCAAGACCGCGCAGGGAATGCCGATCGAGCCGGCGTAGCACTCGGCCAGAAACGTCTTCCCGGTTCCCACGGGGCCGCAGATCAGGTAGCCCATCGGGGCCGCATCGAGTTGGCCGCGGCTGATCCAGAGGGCGTCCTCTTCCAGGCGTTTCTTCGCCTCACTGTGTCCGACGACCAAATCGAGACGATGTGTCGGTTCGAGGAACTCGACCAGGCCCTGGCATTCCCGCTCGATGATCCCCTTCTTCAATTCCCGGAAACGGCGGCCATCGATCCGCCGCTCGGTGTGCGCCGCCTGCGACAGCAGCACGTTCAGGTTCACCAGCGTCAGCCCGTTGGAAAGATCGGCCAACTCGTCGAGGGAGAACTCGGTCAGCTTCGAGACATCTTCATCCCGGGTGGCCCACTCGCAGAACGACCGCCGCTCCTCCCGGTCGGGCAGGGGGATTTCGATTACTGCCACGTGGGAACTCTGTACGAGCCGGTCGCTCACTTCGGTCAGACGGTCGGCGATCAGGCAGAAGGCCATGTTGACGCGCTTGATGTGCGGATTCTGGGCCCAACGCAGCATCCGCACGACCCGCGACGCGTGGCCCCGAGCGAGCGAACCGAGATCGCCCTCGGGCACCAGGTACTGGGCATATTCGAAGATCACGGCCATGCTCTTCCGGTCGGCCGGCGAATCGACCAGAGAACGCTCGATCAAGTTGTCCAGCAGCGTGAGGACCCGGTCGGGCTCCGCCGGCCAGCTTCTCGGTTCGCCCCATCGGGCGGTGAGCGTCTGCATCATCTTCGACAGGCGGGCGGAATCGCTTCCTGCCTGAGGCCGCAGCCCGCGGCTCAGATCGTGCCCCAGAACGATGTCCCAATTGCCGAAGACCTGGGTGGTGAGGAATTCCGAGAGATTGCAGTAGGCGTATCCGCCGCCTTCCACGGGGTAGCGGAACAGGTCGTGCACGTTCCCGTGGAGCACAAAGAGACAAGTCGTTCCCGAGAAGTACAATCCCGCCAGCTCGCGTGCCCAGGCCGGATACCACTCGGGGAGTCGGTCCAGCGGACCGGGCGGCGTCTGCGCCATGGCAGGCCCGCCGTTTTGCTCGTCTCGCTTCAAGGCTTCCCTCGCTGTGGGCCGAATCGTTCCGTCCAACACCTGCTCAACTCGCCGAACCGCTGCAGTTCGCTGCCGCAAAGTCGTGCTGAGCGTGTCTTCCAGAAGAATTGTCCGTGATCATCCCTCGATTTCGCTGGTCTTCTCGGCGGGGCCCAGCTCCTTGGCGGCCTCCTGGACCGGCGCCGTTTCGGGCGTTACCAGTCCCATCGCGACCTCGAAATCGCGCAAGGCCTGCTCGGCCAGGGCCGTCTCCATCGCCTGTTCGCGTTCGATGTCGACCATCCCTTCGCTCGACATGTCGGCCGCCACGCGGGCCTTCGCCCGGTTCAGGCTGATCCGCTCGTTGATCACCTGCTCGATCTGGCCGAAATCGGTCGTCACGTCGAAGTTCAGATCCGATGCCAGTCCGGCCATCTCCGCCTCGGCGCGGCTCATCTTCAGCTCGGCGTCGTACTTGGCGATTTTCTCGCGGACGTCGGCAAGCTTCTTGGTCGAATGCTTGATCTTCGTCAGGTTGTTCCCGTACGAGTTCTCGTGCATCTTCAACTGCTCTTCGTTCTCGGCGAGCTGTTGCTTGGCCTTCTGGAGTTCCAGGGCGAACGTGGAAGCCGACTGGCGATCGCCGGCCGACAGGTAGGCCTTCACCTTCGCTTCCAGCTTGGCCACGTGCTGCTTGTCGACGGCCACCTGCCGCGTGACCCGCTCGACCAGGGCTCGATACTGCTCCAGCCCCTTCCGTCCCTCTTTGAGCTGTTCGACCGCCTGGTCGTACTCATATTGCATCTGGGCAATCGGATCCGCCGTCCAGAAGATATTGGCGATCTTGTTAATCTGGGCCATCAACGAATGCCAGAATTTGCCAAAAATCATTGGCGCACCCCCTCTACGTTTGTGTGAAGTTTCCTCGTTCCGGCCTCAAATGGCCGGACACTTTCGACAACCTAACTGATCGGGAGAAGGCCGGGACACAACCCTGTCCTCACCGCAAACCCCGTCAGAAAAAGGAGTTTCGGCCAAGCTGGGGGGAGTTCTCCACAGATTCCATCTCGCATGCCGCCCTTCCGACGTCCTTTCCTATATCCCCCCGCGTGTAGGATGTCAATTATGTGGGCCATGCGGGTTTCGTCAATATCTCCCGATGGCTCGGTACGCTGGTTGCTCCCGATGAATTCGCTGATTCTGAGGGATTCTTGTCGCGTATTGTGATGGCAGATGCTCCGATAGAGCCGTGGCCGAGGCGATCCAGATGGGCGTGCGTGGTTCCTGGGGGAATTCCCGGGGGCTTTTGGCCGTCATTCCCGCGAAGTCGCGGCAAGCGGCACTGACGGAGATGCAGCGAGCGGCGGCGCGGAGGGTGGTACTCAGCACGATCGCGGCGGTGCATTTCCAGCCGTGATCCATCGTTAATGAGCGACACCGTGTTCCATAGTCGAGGTTGAGCGTTGCGACCCGTTTGCCGTCCGAGTTTCCCAGGTGGAGCGTGGCCGAGGCCGCGCGGAGCAAGCCTATGATTCTGAAACTCGCCGCATTGCCGCCCGTCCTTGCCCGGCCTTGGGGAACCGTGCACGGGTAGTTGGGGGCTTGGTTCCGGGTTTGTATGCGTCGTGCGGGCGTGTTTCTGTGAAGGCCGGGTTGCGGATTGGGCGCGGCTTGGGCTGGAGAGGTGGATGGTGGGGGCTGTTTTGGTCAACAGATGGAGAGAATTCCAGTTCGGGCGGTGAGCGGTGGGGATCGCTTTGGTCAACAGATGGAGAGAATTCCGAATTGGGCTGTGAGCGGTGGGGGTTGTTTTGGTCAACAAGCGGAGAGAATTCCGAATTGGGCTGCGAGCGGTGGGGTTTGTTTTGGTCAACAAACGGAGAAAGTTCCGGTTTGGGCGATGCCAGTTCGGCGAGGGGGGCCGGGAGGGGTAAGGGGAAATTGGGGATGAGGTATGGGGGCACGTCGGCGGCGGTGAGGCGTGGTCCGACGCGTCGAATGCCACGTCTTGCCGGGCGAAGCGGTCAGGGTGGTCGGTGAGGAGACGGACGACTGGATGGTCGGATGTACACGTGGGCATGCGTACATGGTAGCAAACTGGCGAGATTCTTCAATAGGAAAGTTGAACCTTTGGGGAGGTTTCTTGGGGGGGCAGTTCGTTCTAAGGGGCTCATCCGGCTGAATCGCATGTTGCCCTGAAAGAGGTCTATCCTGATCTCGCGTCGACCGGACAAGAGCAATGGCTTTCATGTTCACATACGCTTGCGCCGGATGAACCTCAAACATGCCGGTGGCGAAGCGATGTGGCGGCGGGACCATCTCGTAGTCGGTGCCGTCCACGGTGATCCAGATGCTCCACGAACTGCAGGGCAATCGTCGAGTTTCCAAACCAGGTCGGTCGGAGAACTGCCGCAGGAAACACAGCACCCCATGCGGAGGCGAGACAGGACCAGAGAGGCGACGACGATACCGGCGACCATGGCCAACAGAACTACCGGCAGCCGGTTACGAAGGGTCGCCGAATCGAATGCAAGACAACTCAGAACGAGCAACGTCAGCGAGATCGCTAGGAGCATCCGGCTTTTCCAGTCTATGGCAGCCCGAGAGATGGAATCGATCCCCCCGCGGATCGCCCCGCGCCACACTGCACTTGTCGTCTGCTCGGCCGAGCGGGTCATCCGGTTGGATCCTGCATTCCATCAAATTCGTCACACATGCCCGCACGCATCGAAATCGCCACCAGGTAGGGTCGCAGGATATCCGGCGCATCCGGATGCCTGTCGACGAAGCTGATCCGTGCAACCTGCGCATCCTCGAGTTCGTCAATCACAAGTTCTGCCGATTGGGAAAAACTCTCAATCGTTATTTGCAGCCGTCCCTGACGGTTCGCATCGATCGTGCTCATCCGGCAGACTTCTTTGAAGAAGAGGAATATCTGAGCGCCGAGCAACTCCGGCGGCGGGACCATCTCGTAGGTGTGTTCCTTTAGAATCATGAAAACCTGCCAGGAACGGCGGGCTGTATCCCACGGACATTCGGACGGGCCGGATTCCCTGCGGCCGACGAACCGAATCTCGTCGACCCCGTCGCGGATGGCCATCGCAAGGATCATGCCGATGAGCTTTGCGACCGGAGTCGGATGGAATAAGTACTGGCGGAGTGGAAGGACGTTTCCTTGAAGCAGCGTACCGGCAACGTCGCCGAGCATGTTGCCACAGTGAGGACACGGGGTGAAATCGCAACCCCGTTCGCCGGGAGGCTCGCCGCACGAGGGACACTCCTGGACGCAGGAACGGGAGAGACCCGCCGAGGCAACAACACGTCGGAAGAAACCGCCTATTCCCGGTAAAGTTGTCCCCATGACCCACCCATCCTCATGCCGGTGTTATTAGAAGAGAGGCCCTCCCGGTGTGGTAGGATCTTGCAGTGCGGAACTGTCAAAGGAGGCCCGGGCATATTCTAGCAGGGAATTGACCGCCCCGCAAGCAAAGGCGCAGGAGAACTGCAAAGTCCTGTTGTGGCAGGAAGAGTAGCAGGCACTCTCCGAGCGGCGCTGGCGGGAAATCGGGGTTTCCGGCACTTCTGAGGACGGCACGGCGGAGCGTGCCTGCCACTTTGCAGTTCCCCTGTCTCGTAGATCGGCGTCGGTGACAAGAATCTGAACCTGTGCGATAATGGAGCAAACCCCTTTTGGAACCCAAAGCGGGGCAAGCCCGCAACCCAACTTTCACAAGCATGCGCACAAGTCTAGCACAAAGACACTAGAATGCCCGTTCGCCACTCAACTCTGCACTGGAGCCTGGTGCTCGTCTTTCTGCTTCTGTGGCTTGGCTTCGCAGCCTGGCAGTGGCACGAACTGAGCCACGAGCGGCAGCAGGCAGAGGAATCGCTCGATCGGCAGTGCAAGACGGCCCACCACCTGCTCGTCAGCAGCGTTATCTCTCACCGGCGGCTGGGCCCGTCGTTCGATGCCATGGTGCAAGGCTCGCTCGACGAGATCGTCAAATCGGGCGAGATCCTGGCGGTCGGAATCATGGATGAGAATGGCAGTGGAGACAAGGCGGGGCCCTTTCTGCTCGCGGCCGGAGATACGCCCGCCCTCGACTCCGCAACGCCTGTTGGTGCAGCCCGTTACCGCTGGACCGGTAAGTTCTCGCTCAGCTCCAGTTTCGGTCCGGTCGGGCCTGGGGGCGGATTTGGCGGCGGCTTCGGCGGCGGCTTCGGACGCGGACGCGGACGGAGTCAGGTCGAGGCCGAAGCGGATCTCAGTCGCTTCCAACCGGGCCACACCTACGTGACCACCTTCGTGCTCGATCGTTCCGACGTGGACGGGCGGCTCCTCAAGGCGTCCCGTTTGCGGATCTGGTTGGTCGTTACGGCCGGCCTGATTCTCTTGCTTCTGGCCGTGGCCTGGCTGGTGACGGTCCGGCTGATGGAAGTGCGATCGCGGGAGCGGGTGCTTCAATCCGAGGCTGAGCATCTGCGCGAAATGGGCCAGGCCGCCGCCGGGCTCGCCCACGAGACCCGCAATCCCCTAGGACTCGTCCGCGGATGGACGCAACGCCTCGCACAAGCGGCCACAAGCTCTCCCGAGGTGCAGCAGCAGGCCCGGACCGTCATGGAAGAATGCGATCGCGTCACCGCCCGCATCAACCAGTTCCTGTCCTTTGCCAAGCCCTGCAAGCCCCGATGCGAGTCGATCGACCTCCACAGCCTGATCGCCGAACTGGCGGTCATCCTCGAACCCGATCTGGAAGCCAAACAGCTCACCATCGAAAATCGCGCGGACAGTCCGCCTGCCTCGGCCAACGTCGATCGCGAAATGTTCCGCCAGGCACTGTTCAACCTCGTCAGCAATGCGATCGCGTTCGCGCCGCGGGATGGGGTCATTGAAATTGTGGCCCTCCGGGGCAACGATGGGAAGGTCCGCATCGAGATCGCCGATCGCGGGCCGGGGGTGGACGCGGACGCCGTTGCCTCGCTCTTCACCCCCTACTACACCACGCGCGAAGGCGGCACCGGGCTTGGACTGGCCATCGTCAAGAGAATCGCACGGGCCCACGGATGGCAGGCCGGCTATCGACCGCGGGCCGGCGGGGGCAGCATCTTCTACCTGGTAGAGACGAATGACTGAGAAGCGAACCGTTCTGATCGTCGACGACGAAGCGGCACAGCGGAACCTGCTGCAAGGCTTCGTGGAGCCCCTGGGATTCCACGTGACCTGTGCGGGCAGCGCTGAAGAGGCCCTCGAGCAGATCCGCGACAGCCGCGTCGACATGGTTTTGCTCGACGTTCGCCTGCCGGGGATGACGGGCCTGGAAGCCTTGCCTGAAATCCGCAAGCTGGCTCCCGAATTGCCCGTCCTGCTGATCACCGCCTACGGCGACCTCCGCCAGGCCGTGGCGGCCGTCAAGAGCGGCGCGGTCGACTATCTGGTCAAGCCCGTCGATCTGAATGAACTCGAAGCAGTCCTTGTCGATACCTTGGGCAACCCTCAGGCGGAGAAGACAGCCCGGGCTCCGTTGCCGGAGCTTCCGGCTGGGATCGTGTTCGAAAGCGCCTCCATGCGCCGCGTCGCCGAGACCCTGGTCGTCGTTGCCGATTCGTCCGTACCCGTCCTCATCATGGGTGAAAGCGGCACGGGCAAGGAAGTGGTCGCCCAACTCCTGCATCGCTGGAGCGGCCGATCCGAAGGGCCGATGGTTGCCGCCAACTGTGCCGGCCTTCCCGAGTCGCTGATCGAGAGCGAGCTCTTCGGCCATACCAAGGGCGCCTTCACCGGCGCGAGCGAAGCTCGCCAAGGGCTGTTTCGTGCGGCCCACGGCGGCACGCTGTTCCTCGACGAAATCGGCGAGTTGCCCCTTCACCTCCAGCCGAAGTTGCTTCGTGCCATCGAGACGGGACAAATCACACCGGTGGGCAGCGAGACTCCCGTTCCCGTCGATACCCGCCTGATTGCGGCCACCAATCGCGATCTGAGCGAGGCCGTCGAGGCCGGCAAGTTCCGCGACGATCTCTATTACCGCATCAATGTGGTCGAACTGGTCGTGCCGCCGTTGAGTCAGAGACGAGAAGACGTCCTCCCCCTGGCGAAACGATTCGGCAGCGAGTTCGGGGGTGGTCCGGTTCGTTTTTCTCCTCAGGCCGTCAATTGCCTGTTGGCGCACGCCTGGCCCGGCAACGTTCGGGAGCTTCGCAATGCCATTCAGCGGGCTTGCCTGCTGTCGCGCGGCGACGTCATCATGCCCGAACACCTCCCGCCGCGGATCGCCGGTCTCGCCGAGCAACCCTCCGAGAATGCCGGCGAGGGGCGGTTGTCGCAGGTCGAGCGGGCGACCATCCTGGCCACGCTGGCCGAGTGCCAGGGAAACCGGACCCATGCCGCCAAGAAGCTGGGCATCAGTCGCCGGGCCCTGATCTACAAACTCCGGGCCATCGAGGAGGAGGGCTGAAGCGGGGCCCGCTGGAGTCCAGGCTTCAGCCTGCACGGCCGGGAACATGCCACCCGCGACCCAATAGGTTAGAGCCTGAACTCCAACAGCCCGGGCGGGGGCCCGGAATCCCCGAGAAACCGGGGCCTCGGCTAGTTGCCAGGAGAAATGTAAAGTCCTATTGTGGCAAGAAAAGTGGCAGGCACTCTCCGAGCGCCGCTGGCGGGAAATCGGGATTTCCGGCAGTTCTGCGGACGGCACGGCGGAGCGTGCCTGCTACTTGCAGTTCCCCTCGGCTAGTTGCAGGCGGGGGGGGAACCAAGTTATAATCCGAGTCAGCTATCAAAAGACGCCGGACTTCCCGCCCCGAGAGAACGGTTCGCGACGCGAGACCGTCCCTGCGAACATCCCCCCAAAACGCCTTGGGGCAATTCCGCTGCGTTCCTTCCCCTCGCACCAACCAGAAGGAAGAGATTATGACCAAGACTACTCGCCGTACGTTCCTCAAAACCGCAACGATTGCGAGCGCCGGTTACCTGGTGGCTGCCGGCAACCAGCGGGCGTTGAGCCAATCGCCGAACCAGAAACCCAACGTCGCCTGCATCGGCTGCGGCGGCAAGGGTGGAAGCGATTCCGGCAATGCCGCCAAGTTCGGCAACGTGATTGCCATCTGCGACGTCGATCGCGGCACCATGGAGAGCAAGGGCAAGGCGGAAGGATTCAAGGACGCCGAGCAATTCGTCGATTTCCGCGAGCTGTTCGCCAAGCACGGCAAGAACATCGACATCTGCACGATCAGCACGCCCGACCACATGCACACCCCGGCCACCCTCGAGGCCATGCGTCTGGGCATCAGTTGCTATACCCAGAAGCCGCTGACCCGCACCATCTACGAAGCTCGGCTGATGGCCAAGGTTGCGGCAGAGACCGGCGTCTGCACGCAGATGGGCAACCAGGGGACGGCCCTCGATTCGTCTCGTGAAGCGATCGCCCAGCTCAAGTCGGGTGTGCTCGGTCCGCTGAAGGAAGTCTACGTCTGGTCGAATCGCCCGGTGTGGGCTCAAGGTCCCGGCCGCCGCATGACCATGGAAAAGTTCGCCGCCCAGGCCAAGGCCGAGAATCCCGACGGCGCCGAGCGTCTCATTGAGGGCAAGAAGAAGGAAATCGAGCGAGCCCTCGAACGGCTCGATTGGAAACTCTGGCTCGGCGTTGCCCCTCCGCGAGAATACTGGCCCGGCCTCTACCATAGCTTCCAGTGGCGCGGCTGGTGGGACTTCGGCAGCGGCGCACTCGGCGACATGGCCTGCCACCAGGTCACCGTCCCCTTTGCCGCTTGCGGATTGAAGGATCCCGTCTCCGTCGTCGCCAAGACCACCGGCCACGACTACGACAGCTTCCCCGCCAGTTCGATCATCGAATTTCAGTTCCCCGCGACTTCCGAACGACCGGCCATTCCCTTCTGGTGGTACGACCGCAAGGGCAACAAGCCGCCGCAAGAGGTGTTCAGCAAGTGGGGAATCGAGAAGGTTTCCGACAGCGGTGTCCTCGTCGTGGGCGAGAAGGGCGCGTTCTACAGCAGCGACGACTACTGCGGCAAGTATGAGCTCAAGGGCGTCGAGAAGGTCCAGGTCGAATACGAAAAGGCCGTCGACCAGGGCAACTACGACGTCAACAACATGTACGAGCTCTTCCGTGCGGTCGAAGCGGGCGATCCGATGATCTGCCAGTCGAACTTCATCAAGCGGGCCGGACCGCTCACCGAGACGATCCTTCTCGGCAATCTGGCCGTTTGGGCCGCTGCCCAGGGCGGCGAAAACGGCGCCATGGGCGATTGGGGCGAGAAGGTCGAATGGGACGCCAAGAATCTCAAGGTCACCAACCTTGCCTCGCTCAAGACGCCGGGCGTGGCCGATCTGATCAAGCCCAACTATCCGGAAGGATACCGCCTCGACTGAGAACGTCACCAAGGTGAACCGGCAAGCGGCCGGGCTTTGCGAGTGAAATCCTATGGGGGTCACGGTTCGCCGTGCCCCCATTTTTGCTAGAATAGGGAGCAACCGCCCCGAACTGCGTTGTTCGGGGGAGGATGGTACGAAGTATCGCAGGAAAAGGTCAGGAAGAAAATGAATCGTCCTCTCATCGTACGCAGCATGCTCGTTGGCCTGGCAGTTGGCCTCCTCGGTCTGACGGGCTGTCCGGCCCCCACGAATACCGGAGCCAAGGCTCCCACCAATTCGGCCGTCCCCGACGCGCCGGCCCCCACGGAACCCGCTCCGGCCGACGCAACGCCCGCGGCCCCGGCTCAAGCTGCAACCGCCAAGGCCGAAGACGTCCAGGCGGCGAAGGCGGTCCTCGACGGAATCGCCGAGGCCACCTGTAAGCTTCAGCCCGGCGATCTCCTGACTGAGATTGTCGTCAAAGACGGCTCGACCCTGTCGCCCGAGAACATCGCCCTGTTCGGCAAGCTCACCGATCTGGAAGTGCTCGAGATCTACAACTACCGCGACTTGAACGATGAAATGGCCGCCGGACTTGCCGGCCTCAAGAACCTCACAACCCTGGCCCTGACCAATTCGACTATCGGAGACCCCACGGTCGAAATGATCGCCGCGTCGTTTCCCAACTTGACGGCCCTCGATCTCTCGTCGAACGTCAACGTGACCAACAGCGCCCTCAAGGTCATCTGTCAGTTGACGAAGCTCCAGCGTCTTCTCCTTGTGCAGAACCGGTTTAACGACCTGGGAACGGGTTACCTGGAGAACCTTAAGGAACTGCGTGTCCTGGACCTTCGCGGAAACATGGAAGCCGGCGACATGACGATGGAAATCGTCGGCGCCTTGCCCAAGCTTACGGCCTTCAAGCATCGCAGCTCGGCGGTCACCGATATGGGCATCGAGTACCTGGCAGGAAACAAGACCCTCAAGTCGCTGCTGATCCACGATTTCGTGATCAGCAATCAGGCAGGGCAGTTCCTCGCACAACCGCCGGGCCTCCAGGAACTCGAGATCTTCCGTTGCCAGCAATTCGGCTCCGACGGGGTATTGGCGCTCAAGGGAATGAAGCTCACCCGGCTCACGCTGCGGGATCTACCTATGGTCGACGATCAGGCCATGGAAGTCTTCACCGACCTGCCCGAGTTGAAACGGCTCTACCTGCACGAACTCGAATCGCTCAGCGACTCGGGGCTCGAAAACCTCAAGTCGCTCCAATCGCTCGAATTGCTCGATATCTGGACCGTGCCCCAGATGACCGACGCCACCGTCGAGGCCATCGCCGCACTGTCCAATCTCAAGGGACTTTCGATCCGAACCACCGGGGTCACCGACGCGGCCGTCGACAAGCTCCTCGCTATGCCCAAACTCGAATCGTTGACCTTCAAAGACAACGCCTCGGTCACCGAGGAAGGGCTCAAGAAGCTCGCCGGCAAGAAGTGGAAGAAGCTCGACACCGGAAACTGAGCTTCGCCACTCTGGCCCGACGCCACCTCATACGATATCATGGGCTCGCGGCGTGAAGGCTGGTGGCGGGAACGAAACCTCATGCGACCTCCATTGATGTCCGAGTTCCTTGGCTGGTGTGTACTGCTCGGCTTGGGTGTCGCCCTCGGATGGGCGATTCGCCGGAAGCTGCAGGAGATGCCGCTGACGGTCCCCCAGTCGCTCCTGTTCGGCTTCAGCTTCGTGCTCACGCGGATCCTGTGGCGGGCCAGCGTTCGGGGCCGGTTTGAGATCCCACCCGGACAGGGCGCCATCATCGTCAGCAACCACCGCGCCCCGGTCGATCCTTGCTTCTTCTACCTCTGCACGCGGCGCGTGGTTCACTGGATGGTCGCCAAGGAGTACGTCGTTCACCCGGCCCTGGCCTGGTTCTTCCGCACGACGGAGTGCATTCCCGTGAGCCGCGGAGGAATCGACACGAAGGCTACCAAGATCGCCATCCGCTATGCCCAGCAGGGCGGACTGGTGGGCATGTTCCCTGAGGGACGGCTCAACAAGACCCGCGACGTGTTGCTGCCGGGCCGCCCGGGCGCCGCCCTCATTGCCCTCAAGGCGCAGGTGCCCGTGGTGCCCATGTACGTGGAGGGCTCACCCTACGACACCTCGGTCTTCAGCCCCTTGGTCATGCCGGCACACGTGCGTCTCACCGTCGGCAAACCGATCGATCTGTCGGCCTACTACGACCGGGGCGCCGACCGCGGGACGCAGCAGGAAGTGACTCTCCTCCTGCTCAAGGAGATTGCCGCGCTGGCAGGCCAACGGCAGTTCCAGCCGAGGCTCGCCGGGCGCGACTACCGCGAGCCCGAATCCAATTGGCGTAAAGAAGGCGACTGACTCGCTATTCACCTCCAGGAAGGCAACCATGATGATACGGTTCCTGTTCTCCGCAGTAATTCTGGCAACGGCGGCAACCGCCGGCGCCGCCGAACTCGTGGTCAACGGCGGCTTCGAAGAAGCGGCGGCCAAGGCAGCGGGCCCCGCGGCCTGGTCCGGCGACCCGGCCGTCTTTTCCCTCGATCGCGAAGTGAAACGATCGGGTGAGGCCTCGCTTAGGTACGAGAACTCCGATGCCAACCGCTATCGCCTGGCCGGGCAGAAGGTGCCCCTTCAGCCGGGACGCAAGTATCGCGTCAGTGCCTGGGTCAAGACCGACGGCATTGCCGGGCAGGAATCGGGCGCCACGATCTGCCTGGAGTGGCAAGGTCCGGACGGCAAATGGATGGGCGGCAGCTACCCGAGCGGTGTCAAAGGCACGTCCGATTGGAGGCAGGTGGAAACAATCACCCGGCTCCCCAAGGAAGCCGGCTCGGTAAACCTCGCCTGTTACGTTCGCAAAGGTATGACGGGAACGGCCTGGTTCGACGACGTCGAGATCGAGCGCGTGGTTGACCCGCCCATGCGAACGGTGCTCCTCTCGCCCAAATATCGAGGGCGAATCACCAGCGACGGGCCGAAAGAGGCATCGGTTCGCGTCCGTCTCGATCTGACCGACTACGACGTGCCGATCGAGAACCTCAAGCTCGGCTGGAGCTTGTCTAGCGCCGACGGGACTCGCCTGGCGGGAAATGCCGGATTGGCACCGAGTGGGACGCAGGAGGTCGCTACGGATCTCCAGATTCCGCTGCCGGCTCTCCAGCCGGGCCGCAATGACCTGGCCGTCCAGCTTCTCGGCCCCGACCAGAAGGTGCTGCAAGAGTCCCATCACCCGCTCGATCGCATCGCCGACGACTTCCATCCGACCTGCACGATCGACGGCCACGGTCGCTTGCTCGTGGAGGGCAAGCCGTTCCTGCCGCTGGGCATGTATTGGAGCCAGATCAACGAAGACGATCTCAAGACCTACGCCGACAGCAAGTTCAACTGTCTGATGCCCTACGGTTCGCCCAACGTGGAGCAAATGGACCTGGCCCAGCGCTACGGAATGAAGGTGATCTACTCCGTCAAGGACTTCTACGCGGGCACGGGACACTCGCCAGGGTTCATCAAGACCGAGGAAGACGAGAAACCCAACGTGCTCAATCGGGTCGAGCGATTCCGCGACCACCCGGCCTTGCTAGCCTGGTACCTCAACGACGAACTGCCCCAGTCCTACCTGCCCCGCCTGGAGGCCCATCAGCAGTGGGTTTCCGAGGCCGATCCGAACCATCCCACCTGGGTCGTGCTCTACCAGTTCCGCGAGGTGGGGGCTTACATCAACACCTTCGACGTCATCGGCACCGATCCCTACCCGATCGGCCGAGCCCCAGCTTCCGAAGCCGCCCTATGGACGGCCGAGACCCGCCGGCAAGTCGAGGGTGCCCGGCCGTTGTGGCAGGTTCCTCAGGTCCACAACTGGATCAACTACCGCAAGGACGACGGCAAGAGCGCCGACTACCGCACGCCGACCTACGACGAAATGCGGAGCATGGCCTGGCAGTGCCTGTGCGAAGGCGCCACCGGGCTGGTGTTCTATTCGTGGTTCGACTTAAATCGCAACCCCGACGTGCCCTTCGATCAGCAATGGGGCGAACTGAAACGGATCGCCGCCGAAATCGATCGCTTTGCCCCGATTCTGCTGTCCGTCGACGAACCACCCGCCTTTGCCCTGGAAGTCCAGGGCGGGACACCGGACAAGCCCACGGACGCTCCGGCATGGCTTCACTACGTTGTCCGTTACCATGACGGCAAAGCCTACGTGTTCGCCGTCAACGATGGCGACGGGGCGGGACGAGTGCATTTTCGCATTGCGGCGGGCGCTGACGGAGAGTGGGGAGGTGCAGCGGCACGCGATCTGACAGACGATCGGAGGACGAATCTCTCCGACGGCGTGCTTGCTGCCGACTTCGCGCCGCTCTCGCTCCACGTCTACGAACTCACGCGGGCTGAGGATTGAAATTTCCCGCCACTATTCCACCCGCACCAGGAACAACCCTTCCTTCCCGTCCAGCGTCACCTTCGCCCCGACCGGTTGGCCGTTGTTGGCCACCGTGTCCTGCAACTCCGTCCCCCGGATCCGCCGGAACTCCGTGCCGGACGCGATTTCGGCGAGGTCGAACGTGTACGGCCGAGGCGACGGATTCGCCAGCACGATGCCCCGCTCGAACTGGCGGTAGATCGCGTCGGGGGCCGCATAGGCCTGGATCGACTCGATGCGAACCGGTTCGGGACCTTCAATGCTGAGATCGAGGTTGACCGTGTCGCTGCGGACGTCGTGGAAGTAGAACCCGGAAGTGAACGGCCGATCGCCCACCCAGGTCATGTGCTGCACCGGATCGGTCCAGCCCTCCGTCCCCTTGGGCCCGACGAGCACCGCATCGCCCCAATAGGCGTGGTCGGTGGTTGAGTTGTCGTTCGGCCCGCAGTCGGCCACGAACTTCAACCGCACCCGTTTGCCGGCCCAGTCGCCCAGCGAGACCGAGTGGTCTTTCCACTCGAATTCCTTCTGGCTGTGCTCGAACACCTTCTGGAACGGTCCGCACTGGTCGCCGTCGATCGGTGCCACCCAGACCTGGAACCAAACGCCGTCGCTCCGCTCGGGGCTCTTTTCGCCCATCCCGGTGGAGAATTCCAACCTGCCCCCCTGGGGCACCGTCACGTCGCGCCACCAGGCCGCGTAGCCTACCTTGCCGCGATAGGGTGGGTGAGCGCGATAGCAGACGCGGCGCCGGCCGCCAAGCTCCGCGCTGCCGGCCCAGCCGAGAGCCGCTCCGCTGTCGGGATCGAGTTCTGTTTCGGTGCCCCCGCGGACGCATTGACACGCCTCCGGCAGATCGGCCCGAACCAGTTGCCCCTCGGCCGGAGCGATGCCCACCCACATTCGTCGCGCGATCTCCAAAGGCTCGGAAACACGCCAGTCACCGCAGGCATGGATCGACACGAACAAGTCGGAACCATGGCAGGGAACGTCCGCAAGCCGCAACGTGGTTACATCCTCAGCCGATACCTTCGTGAGCCCGGCAAGTCCGTCGCCCTTGAGCAGGTTCGGCGTTTTCTCCGCAAGACGCACAGCGGGACCGAGCGGTCGGCCCAGCCAGCCCAGTTCTCGCTCCTCGCCCTTCCAGAGTTCGTCCCAGATGCCGATCAGTTCCCCGCGATTCGACCGGGGGGCGAAGCTGTAGCAGACGGCCGAATCGGTGAACATGGCCGCCGCAAACACGAGCCGGTGCACCTTGAAGGGCACGTCGGGCTGGACCTGGTGGCCCGGCTTTTCGCCCGGCATGGTGAACTTGTGGTTGACGTAGTTCCAGATCGGCTCGGCGCCGTTCTCGGCCCAGTACCAGTGGCGATTCAGGCCGCCCGACCAGTCTTTGATCTCCCAGTCGTTCAAAGCCGGCCAACCCTCGCTTTCGATCCCGTTGAGGATGCGAAACGCTCGTTGGTTTCGCATACTGAAGCCATCGGCGAGAATCAGCCGGTCCGGCCCCAGCTTGCTGCGCAGGTCGCGGCAGAATTCGACCACGCCGACGCCGTAGACGTTCCGCCCGTCGAAAAAGCCGTTGTCGATTTCTCCATCAGCATTACAGTCGACGCCCAGTTTCCCACCGCTGCCGCACTCGTGATGCAGCACGTCGAACTCCAGCCCGTCGAAGGCCTCGAGTTCACCGCCCGGCAGGAACTTTTTCGCCAGCACGGTCGCGTGAACGTCGCTGCACGTCCGACCCTGCTTGTCCTTGGGACAGACGGTCGAGTAGTTGTAGTACCATAGGATGTTCGACTGACCGCCCCAGGGTCCCTCCGTCACATGGGCCGCCGCATAGGCCTTGCCGGCCGGGAAGGCCATGGGCCGGCTGCCGTAACAGCCGCGGCGGACTCGGATCGTCTTGTTCTTCCTGTCGATCGAGACAAGCTGGACCTGCTCGCTGCGATGCCAGTCGGGCCGCCCGTTGTCGTCGAGCATGCACAGCCCGACGTCGTCGTTCGACGACTTGTAGCGCCCCATCTCCGTGCGGAACAGGTCGGGATCGGAAATCTTGATCTCCGTTTCGCCCTCCTCCGCCGGCGCGTCCGCCAGGATCGTCGCGCCGTTGTGATAGAGGAAATGCCCGGCGAAGAAATCCTCCAATTCGTAGCGGGGATCGCGGCCGTTGCCGTTATAGTGCAACAGGACGGCCTGTTCGGGGTTCCGCCGCTTCATCTGCGTGAAGAACTCGATATTGCGTGCCGACCGGCCGGGAATCTCCTCGTCGAGAACCTTGCCCATGATCCCCATCAAGCGGGAAAAATCCCACTCCCACCGCTCGTAGGTCACACGGGGATTCGAGGCCGCCCCCTCGGAGCCGCGGAAGAAGAACACTCGCGGATAATCGCCGGAAACCACCGGCAAGCCAGCAGGGTCGGCCGCCGGCAGAACGGCGGGTACCACCAGAAGCACGACAAGCGTCAGTACACTGAGTGGACGGAACATACTTGGTTCCTTGTATGCGGTAGGCGAACGGTCTGAGAAAGTCCTATTCTACTCAGAAAGGGCTGGCGTTTCGTGCTTTGCTCCCTCTTCTTTGAGTATTCTGGCGGATCGCCCCGCGCCTCACAACGGGCGGCTTGCAGGCCCCCGCGGCGCTCCCTAGAATCGAGGTTCGCTCGCCTGCGAGGCAGAATTTCGGGATCGAGGACACGCTGACCAACAGGGCATGAAGATGAACAAGGCAATCTGGTCGTGGGTGTTGTGGCTGGCTGTGATTTGGGCGTGCGTCGACGCGAGCGTCGCTCAAGCGGCTGACGAACCGGCACCGGCACTGGCTCGCGCCCGCGAAGAGGCCGCCACCGGACGCTTCAGCCAGGCCGAGGCACTGTTGCGGGCAGCAATTGCCGATCCCGACGCTCCGGTCGTGGATGAAGCGGCCGTTCAACTCGAGATCCTGCGGCGGATTCGCCTCGACTTCTCCCTCACGCCCGAACAGGTCCTGACTCAACTGCGTGAGAGCATCCCGGACGTCACCCCCGACAACATCGAAGCCTGGCGGAAGCAGGGCGTCCTGCAGCATCGCGTGATCGACGGGCAAGTGTGGTACTTCGACCGGGCGGTGGGCAACCTGTTCCGGGCCTGTCCGGCCGCCAAGGCCCGCTGCGTGAAGCCGGATGAGGCGAGGGTGTTCAACCTTCCCGCCCACCTGGCGAAGCTCGTGAATCAGGCCGAGCAGACCGGCCAGGCGCAAGTTCATCCGGTCAAACACCACATCCGCTATACCCTGCAAGTCAAGGAAGGCAACCCGCGACTGAAGAAGGGGGCAAAGGTGCAGTGCTGGCTCCCCTTCCCGCAGGAGTACCGGCAACAGGGACAGGTCAAGCTGCTGTCGACCGAGCCGCCCACGAACATCGTGGCGCCGACCGACCAGGCCCAACGAACGGTCTACCTGGAGCAGACGGTGGACGACCCCGTCAAGCCGCCACGATTTGCAGCCGAGTTCGAATTCGTGACCGCCGCCTACGTGCCGCAACTCGATCCGGCGAAGGTGAAGCCCTACGATAAGAGCGGGGAGTTGTATCGTGAGTACACCTCGGAACGCCCGTCCCATATCGTTTTCACGCCCGAGGTGAAGAAGCTGGCGGCCGAAATCGTCGGCGAGGAGGAGAATCCGCTGGAGAAGGCCCTCCGCATCTTCTGCTGGGTTTCCAAAGAGATCCGCTGGTGCGCCGAGATGGAATACAGCACGATCGAGAACCTGTCGGCCAAAGGCATCGCCGCCCGTGAGGGCGATTGCGGCGTGCAGGGGCTGGTGTTCATTACCCTGTGTCGCGCTTCCGGCGTGCCGGCCCGCTGGCAATCGGGCTGGCAGACCAAGCCCAATCAGCGGAACATGCACGACTGGTCCGAGTTCTACGTGGAGCCGTGGGGCTGGCTGCCCGCCGACGCCTCCAACGGCCTGCAAACGCACGACGATCCCCGCGTGCAGGAGTTCTTCTGCGGGCACATAGATCCCTACCGATTCATCGTCAACCTCGATTATGCCCGCCAGTTGCATCCGCCCAAGCAGAGTTTCCGCAGCGAGCCCAACGACTTCCAGCGGGGCGAGATCGAGATCGACGGGCAGAACCTGTATTTCGACGAGTGGCACTGGGAAATGGACCTCCGCACCATGCCTCTCGACGGCCAAATGGCGAGCCTCGAAGAAGCCATCGACGCGGCTCTCCCCAAGGAGATGAAGGCCGGCAAGACTTCCGGAGCCGTGATCGCCGTGGGGCGACGGACACCGACCGGCTGCGAAACCTGGCAAAAGGCTTATGGCCTCATGCAGACAGAACCGCAGCCGACCCCCATGCCGATCGACGCCATCTTCGACATGGCTTCGATGACCAAGCCCATCGCGACCGGCACCAGCCTGATGATCCTCGTCGAGCAAGGCCGGGTGGCCCTCGACGATCCGGTCGGCAAGTACCTGCCCGAGTTCGACACCGACGCGAAGAAGGCCGTGACCGTCCGCCACCTGATGACACACACCTCGGGCATGCCGCCGTACGTGGGCCTCGAACCGCGAAAGAAGCTGGAAGCGGAACACGGCTACCCCTGTCCTGACGCGATCCGCGGCTACCTCCGCAACATGCCGCTGTCCACCAAGCCCGGCGAGCGGGTGGTCTACAGTTGCCTCAATGCGATTCTGTGCGCGGAGATTATTCGGGTCGTCTCCGGCCAGTCGCACGACCTCTTCGCGGCCGAACACGTCTTTGGGCCCCTCGGGATGCGCGACTCGGGCTTCAATCCGCCTTCCGGCCTGATCGCCCGCTGCGTGCCCAGCACACGAGAATCGTGGGCTAAACGTGAAGGCGGCTTCCTGCAAGGGCAGGTGCACGATCCCCTGGCGGCCATGCAGGGCGGCGTGTCGGGCAACGCGGGCCTGTTCAGCACGGTCCCTGACCTGCACCGCTTCGCCCAGATGATGCTCAGCGGCGGCGAACTGGACGGCGTGCGAATCCTCAAGGAAGAAACCATTCGCGACATGACCCGCATTCAGAACCCCGATGCCGTCGGCAAGAGCGGCACGCCCGACCGCCGCGGCCTGCTCTGGGATCTCTACGTTCCCGGGCCCGACGACCGCGGCGTCGACACCCTCTTCGCCTACGGCCACACCGGCTACACCGGCACGGCCATCCGCATCTACCCCGAGCAAGGCGTCTACATCATTGCCCTGACCAATCGCGTTCATCCCGACGATACAAGCAAGGTGGGCGAGATTCGCCAGGCCGTCTGGCAGACCGTGGGGGCGGTGTTGATGGGAAGTTCTGAGCTTTGAGCAGTGAGCCTTGATTCCCACGGCATCGCCCCGGGGCACGTACGCCGAAGGCGTTGCATTCCAAAGCCCGGCGTCGCGCAGTGCACGCTGGGAATCGAATGATAACGTCCCCATATACCCCAATGGGGTTTCACAAGACAAAGGCAATCGTCTTGCCTCCCACGGCATCAGACTGCACCATCTGCGGCGAAGGCGTTACATTCCGAAACCTGGCGTTACGCAGCGCACGCTGGGAGTCGAGCGATAACTTCACCCTATGGCCGAACGGGATGTGACAAGATAACGGCACGTCCAGAGGCCTATGTCGGAAACATGGATCTGAGATTGAACGGATGTGCATGGGTTGGGCGAGCTTGCGGGATCCCCGCGGAGCGTTGCCCCAAAGTCCCCCAGTCACCATTCGGCTCGCCCACGTCGCCCTCAGGCCACTCCGCTGGCGCCGGCTCAAACGTACGAATACCGCCACCACAGCAACGGAAAACGAACGGCCTTCGGGCCGGAGAACCCCCGTCGCTGATCGCCATGCGGGTACCGCCAGGATCACACCGAAAAACCACTCCTCTTGAGCCAAGAAGGGTCCAAATGAATACCGGCCATCTTGGGAAAGTTAGGAAAGTTCACTCCGCCCTTCCCGCGTCCGCGTCTCTCAGCGTTCATCCGCGGACGTCCCGGCGGAAGACACGAGTGTTCCGATTTCTCCGACATAATAATCGGACAAGGCAGGACATTCCGCATTCCGGTAAAGAGGTGCGATGCTCATGGGCGAGAATAGGTGTAGCTGGACTCAGGACAAGTATTACCACGGTCCGAACGGGATATCAGCCGAACTCATCGCCTCTCAACGTTGACAGTAACCGTAGCACGCGGGGCATTCTCGCGCCAGGGACACGTGGATGACCGAATTGACCACAAATGCCAGTTCGTCCACAGATTGGCAATTGCTTTCCTATCAGGATCTGACCCATCTGTGCAGATCGGATTGCCCGTTCTGGACGCCTTCCGCATGTGATCTCAGAGTCGCCTTGCGCGAGAGGCTCAAAGAACTGAGTTTCCTGCTCGGCGTTCTCCAGTTCGAGGAGCGGTACAGCGATTCGCTCCCCGATCTCCTGCAAGGGATTGTGCATCTGGTGCCACCCTCCTGGCAGTATCCTGAAGTCTGTCAAGTGCGGCTCACGCTCGACGACGAATGCTATCAGACGAACGACTTCCGAGAGTCCCGGTGGGTGCAACGTGCACTGATCTACGTGCGGGGGCAGAGGGCTGGGCTGATCGAGATTGTCTATCTTGACGAGCGGCCGGAATCGTCGGAGGGACCGTTTCTCCGTGAGGAACGCGATCTTCTCGATGCCATTGCACGGCACATTGGGAAGATGGTCGAACGGTCCCAGTTGGAGCAGCAACTCAAGACCGAGCGCGCGGCACTCAGAGAAGCGAATATCGCATTGAAGCAGGTTCTCACCCAGATCGAGGGCGAAAGAAGGAAGATCTACGACGCGATCCGCACCAACGTAGAGAGGATCCTCACGCCGACTCTCCGTGCGTTGGCCTCCGTGATCCCCGTGGAGCACAAGGGATACATTGCGCAGTTGCAGAGCCAACTGGAAGACCTGGTATCGCCCTTCGTCAGCCAGATGTCCAGGCAGTTTACCAATCTCACTCCGGCGGAGATCGAGATCTGCAACATGGTTCGCGGTGGCATGACGACGAAAGAAATCGCGCGTTTGCGCCGCGTGGCGCCGGCTACCGTGTCAAAGCAGCGAGAGAGAATTCGTCGCAAGTTGGAACTCTGCGGCTCCGACACCAATCTGACCACTCATCTCGTGATGCTTATCACAGAGAGCGGCCACTCCCAGTCCAAGGGCCTTTCCGACGAAGACCTCGTCTTCTGAGTCTTTGGAGGTCTGCACGGGGCGATCTGCCGCAGCAAACTCAGGTCCCGTGTTCTTCGCTCCGGAGCCGCCACGCCCCCTGCGATGACTCCACGCAACGGCCGTTGCGAACCCTATCCGAGACGGACGCATGGAATCCTCCATTTTCTGTCGCCACCCCATTGAGGGCCGGCAGCAGGGATCTTACCATTTGGAGTACGCTACTCTGTCCCTACGGTCCATCGGTCGCAAACGCAACTCCCCGCACGGCAATCGCTCACCCCGCGTATCGGCCTCACTCCCCACGGAATCAATCGATGCAGCAACCCGAGAAGAAGATTACGGCCCTGACCGATGCGCTCTGTGAGGTTGTCTGCGGCAACCGGGAATGTGTCGAGACACTGGTGATTTCGCTGCTGGCAGGCGGCTCGGTTCTCATGCAGGACGTGCCGGGCGTGGGAAAAACGACGCTGGCCAAGGCCGTGGCCAAGGCCGTCGACGTTCCCTTCCATCGCATTCAGTTCACCCCCGATCTGCTGCCGGCCGACATTCTGGGCTCGTCGATCTACAATCCGGTCGAAGGAACGTTCGCCTTTCGGGCCGGACCGATCTTCTGCAACGTGCTCCTGGCCGACGAGATCAATCGAGCCTCGCCACGGACCCAGTCGGCGCTTTTGGAGGCGATGAGCGAGTCGCACGCCACGATCGAGGGCCGGCGGTACGATTTGCCGGCGCCCTTTCTGGTGCTGGCCACCCAGAACCCGGTCGAGTTTCACGGTACGTACCCCTTGCCGGAAGCGCAACTCGACCGTTTTCTCGTCCAGTTGGAACTGGGCTACCCCGACGCGGAGACCGAAGTCCACATCCTGTACGCCCAGGCCGAGACCCATCCGCTCGATCACCTCCAGCCCGTCTTCAGCCAGGACGACGTGCGGACCCTCCAGGGAATGGTGCGCAAGATTCGCGTGGAAAAGATCGTATCCGAGTACATCGTGGAGATCGTGCGGCAGACCCGCGAGGACTCACGGCTTAAGCTGGGCGTCAGCCCGCGAGGATCGTTGATGCTGTTCCGGGCGTGTCAGGCCGCCGCCCTGGCCGCGGGCCGCGACTACGTGCTTCCCGACGACGTGCAGCGATTGGCCCCCCACGTGCTGCCCCATCGAATGATCATGACTTCCAAGGCGAAATACGGGGGCGTTTCGGCCAAGAAGATCGTTGCGGAGATCCTGGGGCGGGTCAAGGTGCCGTCATGAACTGGGAACGGTCGGCCGCATATTGCTATCTTCGTTTTCTCTGGACCTTTCGATTCACCGCGGGCGGCAAATGGCTCCTCGCCGGCCTGTTCCTGTCTTGTGCCCTGGGAAGCGCCACCGTCGAGATCCCCATCTACCAGGTCTTCTGTGCCCTGCTGGCCTTGCTGTGCGTCGACCGTATCGCGGGGTTCTTCTGGCGTCCCCGCATCGACGTCCTCGGCACGTTTCCCGAAAAGGCTACCGCCAGCCAGAGCATCGAAGCCCAGTACACTCTGGTGAACCGGGGGAGGCTGACGGCCTACGACCTGGGATTGCGGTTCTTTCGCCTGCCTCCGAGCTTCGAACCGGTCGGTCCGGAAACGACGCTCGGCCACCTCCGGCCGGGCCAGTCGCTCTCGACCGCAGTTCGCCTTATCCCGCATCGGCGCGGACTCCACACGCTCTGTCCACCACGCGCCTATTCTACGTTTCCGCTGAACTTCACCCGCGACGGCCGGTCGCAGGCCGAAACGCCTTCGGTTCTGGTCTTGCCCCACTTCTCTCCGATCGCCGCACTCGATATCCCCGTCGGTTTCCGCTATCAGCCCGGAGGGATCGCGCTCACGTCGAACGTCGGCGAATCGCCCGAGTACATCGGCAGCCGCGAGTACCTGGCGGGCGACTCGTTTCGGCAGATCGACCATCGTTCGTGGGCCCGCCTGGGCAAACCGGCCGTGCGCGAATACCAGGAGGAATACTACTGCCGCGTGGCGCTGGTGCTCGACACGTTTGTTCCGCGAGATCGCAAACCGGACCGCGGCGGTTTTCCCGATCTCGAGGCGGCGATCAGTCTTTCCGCCTCAGTAGCCGATGCGCTCTCTCGCGATGAATACCTGATCGACCTGTTTGCCGCCGGCCCCAAACTCTACGTGTTCCGCGCCGGCCGGCATACGGCCCATTTCGACAACATCCTCGAAATCGTGGCCTGTGTCGACGCCTGCCGCGACAACCCCTTCGACGAGGTTGCCCCCGCACTGGCCGACGAGTTGGGCAACATTTCGACCGTGATCGGCATCTTCCTCGATTGGGATCGTACCCGCCGCGAGCTGGCCCGCACGGCCGTCGAGATGGGATGCAGCGTGAAGATTCTGATCGTTCGCGACGGCGAAACGACCGAGCCGATCGACTTCGAGGAAGGGAGCGTCGCGGCCCTGACGATCTCGCAGGTCCGCGGCGGGGGGATCGAAGTCCTATGAACGCGCAGCGGAGCCTGGGATTCGCTCTCGTCGTCCTGCAAGCGGCGGCGCTGGCCTACTGCTTCCGCACGCCCCTGCTCTCCGGTGTGGTCGTCGCTGTTGCTCTCGTGGGTTGGCTTTCGAACCTTCGCCTCGCCACACCCGACCGGGCCAGACAATGGCCCGTCGGCCTGGTCGTGCTGTACCTCATCCAGCGGACGACCGTTCCGCCGGCCTGGTACTCGGGTACGCCGAGTCTCTTCTTCTCCGACTCCTGCCTGATCGCCGAGTACTTCCTGGTGTTTCAGGTCGCGCAGTTCTTCGTGCGCCGTGAGGACGACCGGCTGCCGTCCTATCTGCCCATCCTGGCCATCGTGGCATTCACGTGCCTGGGGGACTTCCGGGCGAGCGATCAGGCACGCCTGGTCTTTCAGGGGATGTCGATCGGACTGATCGCCTTGACGGCAGGTTACTTCGCAGCTTGTCGCTTGCGTGGCCACGAGCGGTCGGCAACGCGAACTCCAGATTACCCTGTGCTTCTCGGGATTGTTCTTCTAATGAGCGGGGGCCTGGGATGGGCGGGCGCCAGCAGCCTGTATCATCACGCCCGCGAGATTGAAATGCTTCTCGGCGCGGTCATGAATCCGCATTCCCCGCCGCAGTCGGCCGGTTTCTCGGGCCAAGGCCGTCTTGGGAGTGTCGCCGCGCAGAAGGCCGGCGCAGGAAGCCGTGTCGCCTTGCGAATCTACGCCGACGATTCGCCGGGCTATCTGCGCGGGAGGGCATTCGCTACGTACGATCGCGCGGAATGGCATGCCATCGATGAGTGGGCCACGCTCACACCCGAGAAGCACGGCGATTCCTCAGGCAACGTGCCGCCAGATTCCGGCGACCTTCGCACGTTCTCCCTGATTCAATCCGACCCCGAGACATGCTACCGGCTGGAAATCTGGCCGAACGAGCGTTTTGAAGAGACGGTGTTTGTTCCGCCGGGACTGGTTGCCTTGCAGATGCCGGTCGACAAGCTGTCGGTCGACATGCATGGAATCATCCAGGCGGAGGAAACGCTGCCGGCTGGGACCGCCTACGTGGCCTTGACCTCCGAGGACATGTTTCGATTGCCCGACGCGTTGAAGACCGGCGATACCGCTCTCGCGGCCAACGCGTATGCGCGAGCCGTCGCCTCCGCCGACTGGGCGCGTCTTACGGCATTGCCCGACAATCTCGACCCACGGATCCTCGCGTTGGCGGCACGTGTCGCCGGTCAAGAGACCACCAGCAGCGAGAAGATCGCCGCCGTGGAACGTTACTTCCTCAGCAACCACAAATACCAGTTCGGAATCGACATCCCGCCAGACACGGACCCGCTGACCTACTTCCTTCTGGAGAAGCCGCCGGCCCATTGCGAGTTCTTCGCCAGCGGTGCGGTCGTGTTGTTGCGTGCCGTGGGCGTACCTTGCCGATATGTGACGGGATTCGTCGCGGCCGAGCGGAATGACTATGGAGACTACTGGGTCGCCAGAAACCGCGACGCCCACGCCTGGGCCGAAGCATTCGACCCCGAACGAGGTTGGGTCGTGGTGGAAGCAACTCCTGCCAGCGGCGTTCCCCAGGCAAGCTCGGCTCCCGTCGCGAGTCAAGTCTGGGACGCTCTCCGCGCCCAGTGGCAGCGACTTCTTGCCGCCATTCGCAGAGAAGGCATGCGTGCCGTTCTTCACGTGCTGCTGCAATGGTTCGCAGGTCCGTGGTTTGTTGCGGTGCTGCTCGTGCTGGCAACGGGAATCTGGGTCCGCCGGTTGCGTCGTCGACGCCGCCGGAAACCGGCCCGAACTTGTGATCCGTCTCTGCGTGAGTTGCAGCGTCTCTTGCAGGCGATGGACCGGCGTTGGCAGAAGGTGGGCCTGATGCGGCACCCTCACGAGACCCTTCATCAGTTTGCCGAGCGGATGACGTCTGCCACCTCCAATCCGGCCTGCCGCCAGGCCGCCCAGTGGTACCGCCAGTTCGCGGCCGTCCGCTTCGGCGGCCGAGTCGACGCCGCCTCGGTGCAGCAGCTCCAGCAGTCGTTCGCTTGCCCCGTCCAGTCAGAGGAATGACTGGCGTCTTTGCCAGTTTTGTCGAGCGGGTCTGTCTTCTCAGGTCGATAGTAGTTCTGGAGAAGCCGATTGCCAAGGCCTGTCGCACCCTCTGTCAAGGGGCATGGTTTCGACGGACCGAAATCGTGCCAGTAATGGATGGTGCACGGGGCGTCGAGTGCGCCAAGAAGGTGGTCTTGTCAGCGGCTTGAATAGCATCCCCGCCCGCCGGAATGTCCAACCAAGGAACCCAGATTCTCCGGAGTGGACTCATGGATTACGCCGTTCAAGCGGAGATTCATCGGATCATCACCGAAACGCTCACCGAACTCGGCATCCCCAATGCCAGGTTCTCCATCGCGGACACGACGATCCTCGTGCAGGATGGATCTTATATTGGGCGGAGCTTCGTGTGCGGGCATGTGCGGGTCGTTATGCTTGCCGGCGGCGAGCGGATTGAATTCCATGATCAGTGCGGCGGCATCCTCCGGTCAATCTGCGTGCCCCACGCCCGTGGCCTGCGGGGCGAAGCGGCGTAGGCGTCCGAACTGCGGCTGCACCAAAGAAAGCGAACCGGCCGAGATCCCCCAGCATCCCGGCCGGCAATGTTTCGAACGCTCATGATATCCCCGCCCATGCCCGGCGATGGGCGAGGTTGAGAACTTGGAGAATGCTGCGATTCTCCAATCGGATATGAACTGCATCTCCGGGCGGTGATGATGACGCAGCAGAAACAAACCTGATAACGCGGACGAACTGGACGTCCACCTATTCTCTCTTCCGGCCCCGTTGTCTCGGTGGCAAATTCCCAGATTGGCCTGTCCTGGAAACACACTTCCGCAACTACTGTGCCAACGACCGCATCCAGTGCGCCATATCCTCCAAAGCCGATGGTGCGTCGAGGTTTGCGACTTGACGTGAATACCAGCCTCAATGGAACAGTCTGAGTATCGTTGGGACAAGTGTACCAGAATGCAGCATCGTTTGGCTGCAAACTGAACATGGGAGGTGCTTGTCGGCCCGCGTTATCCGACGGCGTGGTTCACTCACCCACAACGCCCAACTCCGCCATACTGGCGAACTGTTGCCCGCTGTATTCCGAGAGCGCCCGAAAGAGCACATAGCGCCCCTCGACGGCCGGGCAGGAAACGGTCTGCGGTTCCTTCGACTTGGCGAGCTGTGTCTTGACGACGGGATCGCCGAACTGTTCGGGCGACTGGCTGACGCAGAACTCGGCGTCCTTAACTGCGCCGTTCCAGCCGGCGTCCTGTCGTCCCAGGTAAACGAAGCCGCGAACGGTATGCTCGGCACCAAGATCGATGACCAGTTCGTGAGGCGGCGGCGGTGCGCCGCCCGAGAATCTGGTGTGCCACCACGTGGTGGGATCGCCGTCGATCGCCTGGCTGGCGAGCTTCTTATTGGGCGTGTTCTCACTGCTGACGCGAACGATCGTCCAGTCCTTGTTTGGCAGCATGCCTTGAACCGGCATGGAGAACGCCTTGGCCGCAGATCGAACCTTCACCTTGGCCTTCCTTGTTGGCGCCGGCGCTGCCGGCTGATCTTGTTGGCCGAACTTGGCGCGCCGATCGCGCTCGTGGCGGTCGGTGCTGGTGAAGGTTCCCTCGACGGCCGGTTCGTGCGCCGCGGCCGCCAGGGCGACCAGTTTGGCGAGCCGATCGGGGTTTGATGCGGCGAGATCGTTCGATTCGCTGGGGTCGCTGGCCAGATCGTACAGCTCCCAGGGCGCATTGGTGTTGGGTTGGACGGCTCGCCAGTTGCCTTGACGGATGGCAGTGGCCTTGCCGAATTCCCAGTAGAGATAGTCGTGCTTCTTCTGGGCGCGGCCCGCGGCGGCCTCGCCGATCAGGGTCGGCAGGATCGAAATGCCGTCGACGTCAGTGGGGGCCTTCGCGCCGGTGACTTCGGCGATGGTCGGCAGCACGTCGGGAAAGTAGCCGAGATGGTCGCTCACCGTGCCGGGTGCGATCCGGCCGGGCCAACGTGCGATGAACGGTATCCGCAGTCCGCCCTCGTAGAGCGTGCCCTTCCTGCCCCGATACTCCACGCCGGTCTGGGGATTCTTGTTGGCTGAATGCACACCCCGCGGATACTCGGCGGAGCGGTTCATGCGTGGCTCCTTTGGAGTCGTGGTTCCGGATCGTTCTCGTGTTGCAGTCAACTTTTCTCCGAAATGACGTTTTCTGACACTTACTCCCCGAAATAGGGCCCCTGTTCTGGTGTATTGTGCCACAAGGTGCGCGGGGCTTTGAAGTTGGAAATCCGCAACAAACCGAAAATCCAGATAGGAAAGGCTTGAAGCAAAACCTTGCGTGCGTGTCGGCGCGAGTCTGTTCGTCTGGGTCGAGGCATTTGAATTACGGTTTCGAAGTTCTTGGCAGCCAAGGACGTTTGGGGGCTGAACGGCTCAGGGCGGTGGAGTGGCTCGTGAAGTATTCATGCGTACACTACACTATTTTCGTGTTCATGTCAAGTACTTTTTTGAACAGTCGCGTGACTATTCGGGGGGGTGGGCCGGGGCGAGGAACCGATCGAGGGTCGGCTCGAAGGCGCATTGCGGTGAGGGTGTGCGAAGTGCGAGGTCACGGACGCCGACTGGCCCGACCGCACGCTGTTCTTCCAGTGGGACAGCGGCCAGACGCCCCGGCGCGGCCACGCCTTTACCGTGTTCACGGAGCATTGGAAACTGGTCCAGCCGTGCGGCACGGACCTGCCGCAACAGCAACACATTCGCGACCGCTAGGCCGAACTATGCCGCTTGCCGTGCCCGCAGGCGAGAAGCCCGCCGTGTCGGTGTCCGACCAGATTCTGATTCTCCTGCCTCATTTCTGTCGCACTTCAATGGGCGCGACGATCTCTGTAGCAAAGCCGCCGTAGTCCTTGATGAGGTTGATCTCGCGGAGCCTCGCGCACACTGTCTCATAGAGTTCACGTCGCCGTTCGATACACTGGCTCTTGAGCCTGTCCTCGATTTCGAAGGCTGCCAGGCGCGTGACTTGCGTTTCGGCTTCGCTGGTCATGTCGATCAGCTTCTGCTGCTGTTTCTCAAGGATGCGGAGTTCGATCTTGAGACGGTCTCGCTCTTTGGGAAGGCCCGCGTCCGGTTCGGGATCAGTTTTCGTCAGTGTCTCTTCGAGCGCTTCCAGCCGGGCCTCGGACTTGGCGAGTTCCAACTGGATCTCGGTGAGAGCCGCTTCGTGGGCTTTCAGTTTCTCTTGGGCGGCACTACTTGAATCTGGACGCAGGTTTGCCTGTTGACGGAACTTGTGATAGTCGTCCTCTGCGGCAGCCAGTTCCGCTGCAAGTTCTGAGCGTGCTTGCTCGATAAGTGTTATCGCCTTCTCGGAGGTGCCGGTGAAGGTATCGCCGAGGAAGGACTGGTAGGCGAGCACAACCGCCTGGAGCACCTTCGCGCAGTCCTCTTGGTTCGGACCACTGTAACCTATCCGCATGATCGCGCCGTCATGTACCCGTTCGACGTTGATATGCTTCCGGATATGGGCCTCCACACTCCCTCCGGCGGCGACCGGTTCCGCCATCGACGGAATCGCTTTCAAGTTGCCTTGTTCTACGGCACTGGCGATGATACGGGGGCTTTGGATGAGTTGCATATGCGTGGCAATGGGGTCGACTTCGGTGTTCTCGGCCCGCTGTGCGTTTGGTGAAGCGTCCTTCGGCATGACCAGGATCTCGATGGAAGCTTCGTATCCACCGGACCTCTGCGAGGTGCCGCAACCGATGAGAGCGATCGTTGCAGTCAGGGCCGTCAGCATCCGGCCCGCGCGGATTGGAGCTTGCCGCCATGACAAGACATTCCGTGCCTGTGTGTGTACCCCGTTCATGCTGCCGTTCCTCCTCCGGAGACGGTTGGCCGAGTCGTCGTAGACCCCACTGTGCACCTCAGGCCAATGCCCCCTATGACACCGGCCTGAAACCGGCGCAAACACGACACCGCGGCTATTCTAACTGTCGCCTGCCCCGGCATCCAGTGTGCCATCCATGTCCCTCAAGGCTCTTCGTGGATCCAGGGTCCTTCCTGGATCAATCTTCGAGAGTCTTCTTGCCGGTGTCAGGGGCCCAATAGACGGCAAGCACGCAGTCGAACAGATCGCGGCGTGCCTCGAACGCGTCGGGTGGACCGCCGACGATGGGAGTGACCTCGCCCCGGCGGGCCTGCTCGATCGAACCGGTAATCGGCGAGTATTCTATTACCGGCCAATTCTGGCTGCTAGAATCGAGATCGCCGAAAGCCGTCTGCAGCGAGCGCTGGCGCTACATTCGCTATGCCGACGGCGGCGAGGAAATCTACGATCAGGCGAACGATCCCAACGAGTGGAGCAACCTGGCGGCGAATCCGGAACTGGCTGATGTGAAGGCGGAACTGGCGACCTGGTTGCCGAAGACCGACGCTCCGGCTGTTCGGGACACGGCCAAACGTTACGAAGACTAATAACGCGGAGTGACCGTCACCGTGAAGACCTACCTCCTTATTGTTCCAGTCGTGTTATTGACGCCGCTCGCAGTTCAGCATGCAGCGGCCGATGAATCGAGGCCGGCTGCGCCGCCGGTTATCGGAGAGGATAGCCCATCGGTATCCGCGGAGTTTGTCAGTGGATTTGAGGATCCTCCTGCCTCCGCCCGGCCTTGGGTCTATTGGTTCTGGATCAACGGCAACATCAGCAAGGAAGGGATCACGGCAGACCTCGAGGCGCTCGATCGCGCCGGCGTCGGAGGGGTGCTGTGGATGGAGGTGAGCGGGCCGTGGTGGGCGCCCGAAGGGAACGTGGCGGCGCTCAGTCCGCAGTGGCACGACGCTTTCCAGTGGGCGATCCAGGAGTGCAATCGTCTGGGAATGGAATTCGACATGTCGCTGGATTTCGGCTACGGCAGCGGCGGTCCGCACATCGCGCCCGACCTCTCGATGCAGAAGCTCTACTGGAGCGAGACCGAAGTCGAGGGGGACGGGACCGTCAACGTGGTCCTGGCGAAGCCCGCGGTCCCGAAGAATCTTTCCGCCTGGTTGAGGCCCGGCGCCGAGATCAGTTTGACGGTTCGCGATCAGATCGAAAGTCTCGATTCCTATCGAGACGTGGCCGTGGTGGCGATTCCCTTACCGGCCTCAGCGCGAGCCCGGGCGTATCGCCTCCCTGAAATCAATCTCAAAACTGGAACCGACTGGCGACTGCCGCGCAACCGGGAGGTCGCCCCAACGCCGTCCGGTGCCGCAACGCCGACGGAAAGCGTGGTGGATTTGACCGGCCACATGGCGGCCGACGGCCGCCTGACCTGGGATGCGCCGCCCGGCAATTGGCTGGTCCTCCGATGCGGGCATGCGTCCAATTTCAAGATGACCCGGCCGTGTCCGGCGGCGGCTGTCGGTCTGGAATGCGATCGGCTTTCTCCGGCCGGCATCGAGTCCCACTATGAGGGCTTCCTGAAGAAGATCTTCGACGGCGCCGGTCCGGCTGCCGGCAAGACGCTCAGCTTTGTCCACATCGACAGTTGGGAAGCCGGGGGGCAGAACTGGACTGCCACGTTTCCCACCGAGTTCCAGGCGCGACGCGGGTACGACCTGCGCCCGTGGCTTCCGGTCCTGACAGGGCGCGTGGTGGGCAGCACCGAGTTGTCGGAGCGGTTCCTGTGGGACGTCCGCACGACCGTCAGCGAAATGATTCGCGACAACTATGCCGGCAGGCTTCGCGAGTTGGCGCAGAAACACGGCATGAGGCTGTCGATTGAAGCCTACGGGCACCTGTGCATCGACAATCTGGCCTACGCCGGTGTCAGCGATATGCCGATCAGCGAATTCTGGGCCAAGGGCGACGACATGTTCCCCACGCCGGGCGGTTATGAAACGTCGACCAAGGTCATGGCCTCTGCGGCGCACACCTACGGCAAACCGGTGGTGGGCGCCGAAGCCTTCACCTCCGACCGCGGCTGGCGAGACCATCCCTTCCTCTTGAAAGCGATGGGCGATGGGAAGTTCTGCGAGGGACTCAACCGGATGATCTTCCACCTGTCGGCCCATCAGCCGTACGACGCCATGATTCCCGGCCTGACGCACCGGAAGTGGGGCGAGCATTTTCAACGGCACAATACCTGGTGGGAATTCAGCCGGCCCTGGACGGACTACCTGTCGCGCTGCCAGTATCTGCTCCAACAGGGACGATTCGTGGCCGACGTGTGCTACTGGTTCGGCGAAGGGGCGCCCCTGAACGTCAACGACATGACGTTGGACCTGCCGAAAGGTTACGCTCTGGATCTCTGTTCGTCGGAAGTAGTGCTGCAGATGCGAGTGAAGGGCGGCCGCATCGTCTTGCCTTCCGGTATGAGCTACCGCTATCTGCAATTGCCCGACAGGGACCGGATGACCCTGCCGCTGGCTCGGAAGATACGCGAGTTGGTCGACGGCGGCGCCCGGGTCATCGCCGGACCGCGACTCCAAGGCACGCCGGGCCTGGCAGGCCATCCCGGCTGCGACGCGGAGATCGAAACGATCGCCGCCGCCCTATGGGACACCGATCGTGTGGTCTCCGGCAAGTCCCTGGCCGAAGTCTTCGCCGCAGACCGGCTGCAACCCGATTTCGATGGTGCCGACCTGCGATACATCCATCGGCAGATCGGTGAGGCAGACGTCTACTTCGTGTCCCACCAACAGAATTCTCCCCTGACAACGGTATGCACCTTCCGGATCGCGGGCAAGCGGCCGGAACTGTGGGACCCGGAAGGCGGTTCGATCCGCGAACTGCCGGAATTCACTGAGAAGGACGGCCGGATCTCCGTCCCCCTCCGCTTCGAACCGATGCAAAGTTGGTTCGTCGTGTTCCGGAAAAACGGTTCTCCTTCTCCGCGAGCATCCACAGCGAAGAACTTCCCGTCATTGACCGAGAAGACCGTGGTGGCGGGCCCCTGGCGAGTCTCCTTCGATCCGAAATGGGGCGGTCCCGACAAGCCGGTTGTCTTTGCGGACCTGGCCGACTGGAGCCAACATGCAGATCCGCGTATCCACTACTACTCAGGCACCGCGATCTACCGAACGTCAGTCGCGCTTATCGCGGAGAACATTTCGCGAAGCAACGGTCGACTGTTTCTCGACCTGGGCGCGGTGGAGGTGACGGCGAGGGTACGGCTCAACGGCAAGGACTGCGGCATCGCCTGGAAGCCGCCCTATCGCCTGGATATCACCGACGCCGTCCGCGCTGGGAGCAACGACCTGGAGATCTCCGTCGTCAACCTTTGGATCAACCGTATGATCGGCGACGAGCAACTCCCACTGGACGGCAACTGGAAAGACTTCGAAACGCTGTTGGAGTGGCCCGACTGGTTCAAGACGGGCGCGGCACGTCCGTCAGGGCGCTACACCTTCTCTTCGTGCCGTCATTACACGAAGGATTCCCCACTTGTCTCCTCGGGCCTGCTTGGCCCGGTGACGATCTGTACGGAGGTCCCAAGATGAATCGAATGTTGGGTGCTGGAGACGGCTCCGGGCGGCAAACGCGAGCGATTCTACACTTGCGGCGAAAGTCGCGACGGTATGGGGTACAAGGACGTGAGCGCTTCGGCCCATCCGGGAGTGAAGGCCGCTCGCCAGCGCTTTGCCAAGATCCTCGCGTCGATTCCCGAACCCAAGCCGCGCGAGGGCGTCGAGCCGTCGCCCGCGAAACAGAAAAGGAAGGGAGCCAGGGCGAAGTGACTTCGCCAAGTCCCATGAAACACGCGGCCAAAGGGAAGAAATAGAACGATAACCACAGCCAAGTCTCGAGTAACAGACATGAACGCTCCCCTCGCCAAACACAAGCCGTGAATGGAACTCGAATCATGAAACACACCCTCGCACTCCTCACCGGCCTGCTGCTGGTACCGCCGGCCGCGGTCCGTGTTGCTTCTGCTGCCCAACGGCCAGGCTCAACATCGTCCTCTTCCTCATCGACGACCTTGGCTGGCGAGACCTCGGATGCCAGGGCAGCACGTATTACCGGACGCCGAACATCGACCGGCTGGCTCGCGACGGTATGCGCTTCACCGACGCCTATTCGGCCTGTGCCGTTTGCTCACCCACACGGGCGGCAATCCTCACGGGCAAGTATCCTGCCCGGCTGCTGCTGACCGACTGGCTCCCTTCGGGCCGCTGGAATCCCAAGGCCCGCCTGCGGAGCGGGCGGTTCGTCCGCGCTCTTCCGCTCGAAGAATTCACCCTCACCGAAGCCTTGCGGGAAGGCGGCTATCAGACCGCCAGCATCGGCAAATGGCACCTGGGCGGCGAACCCTTCTCCTCGCCGGAGCATCACGGCTTCGACGTGAACATCGCCGGCAACGCCCACGGCGCACCGGGCAGCTACTTCTTTCCTTATGACGGCGATTGGGCGATCCCGACCACCGGGCTGCGTGCCAAATGGAATGTGCTGCCCGACGGCCGGGCGGGCAAGTACCTCATCGATCGGCTGACGGATGAAGCGGTCAAGTTCATCGGCGAGAACCGCGGGCGTCGCTTCTTCCTCCACTACCCCCATTACGCGGTCCACACGCCGCTTCAGGCGAAGCCGGAGATGATTGCCGAGTACGAGAAGATCGCCGAGACCGATCGCCAGGGCAAGCCGGAATATGCGGCCATGGTCGAGAGCGTCGACCAGAGCGTCGGCCGAGTGCTCGATACACTGAAAGAGCTTGGCTTGACGGAAAACACCGTCGTCATCTTCACCTCCGACAACGGCGGCTTCTGCAATGCCACCAGCCATGGGCACGCCGGACGGATCGTCGACGCCGCCCGGCACGCGGACGCAGGCGACTGCCGCTGGGCAGCTTCTTCTTCCAGTAGTAGAACGACGCCTGGCACACCCCCTCCGCCCGGCAGAAATCGGCGACCGTCTGAGACGATTTCTCGAATCGCCGGAAACGTTCTTCCCACTCTTACTGCCTGCTGCGGTCGGCTCTGCGTGACATGCTCTGGCTCCTTGCTGTCAGGGCAATTCCGGAAAACCCTCAGCATAAGCCAGCCGTCAAGAATGGTTGTGGTGGACGCTTACCCATCTTGGATTGAAGGGTTGCGTCAGGTGGAGCATGACACCCTATATCATCTTCGTTGTGAAAGCGAATCGCCGCATTTGTCTGACGTCCGTGATGATCCGAACCTTGGGTTGTCTGCCGAAGTTCTCAATTGGATCGATACCACACTTGCGGGACAGGTCTAATATCGAGCGGGACGTTGACGCCGCGCGTCCCACCGGATCTTGATCCGGGGAGCGGACGTCCTACACAACCCATAGCCACCGAAGTGACATTCGCGTATGGCGTCCCCAGAACCGCCAACTCTTCATCTTCCTTTCCCCATTTTCTTTTCCCCCTCCTTTGCCCCCCAACGCGGCCTCGCTTCGCATCGGCCGCAACCAAAGAATCATCTGGTTCATCCGCTCGAAGCGTATGGTGAAGACGAAAGCCATCGCCTTTGTGCGTTACCTCCGGCTCGGGTGCGGGACGGGTAGCCTTGATCGACCGTCAGGAGCAACCACCGTGTGCCACTGTCTACTTGTTGACAGTGCCTGAACGAGGATCAAGTGATCACACTGCCAACAAGTAGACAGTGGCACACGATGAACGGTTCACAGGGCCACCCACCGACTACTCGAAAAGCGAGTTAATCAGGGCCACGGTGCGGTCGACCAGCACTTGGCCGCCTTCCGGCCCCACGAGGTTGCTGGCGATCTCCGCGCCGTAGCCGCCTCCGGCTACGGCCTTGGCGGTGGGCAGATAGTCGCCTTCGCTGCAGGCGAGCTGGATGACGAAGGTCAGTTCGGCCCGGCTGCGGGCTTTCATCCGCAGGCCGAAGTCCAGGAAAAGCTCGAACGGGTTTGTGGCGAGCGCGACATCGCCCAAGCGGATGACGTGCAGTTCCATGGGAAACTCGGCGGCGGCCGGATAGACTTCTTCGACGGCCTGCGCAATACGACGGGCGATCTGGCCGGTCACAGAAATTCCTAGCCGCTCGCGCATTTTCGCCTCGGCCGCTTGGCGGAGCTGGACGTGAGGCGACTGGTCTCCGGCCGCGCCGATCATGGGGAAGACGAACAGGTCGTCGCCGTAACGCCGCCGGAGTTCGACCCGGGCGTCGTGCCAGAAGTCGGCGGAGACGAAGCGCTCTCGTCCAAGGGCCTGGGCCGGGCAAGCGACGTTGATGCCGATGCCAGTCAGTTTGCGATCGGGCGTCCAGAAGAAGAGCATTTCCAGGGCATGATCCTCGTAGCCCTCAAAGCCAAGGAAATCGGGCCGGGCGAGGGGGCCATACATGACGGAGCGTCCGTCGGCGAAGGAGGCGCGCCGGTTGTAGCCGATCACCGCGTGTCCGAGGGCCCAGCTCACTCCGGCCGGCCGTCGCGCCCGCCACGCACGCACGGCTGTGTCGGTTACCGAGTCGGCAAGGAAGTCGAAGTATTCGGCGGAGGTCATCACGCCCGCGGGGATCTCATAGGCGCCGTCGACGTCCGGCGCGGTGCGGGTATGGGTGGCGTTCAGCAGCAGGTTGCGGGCGTCGAGTTCGGGCAGGGTGGTCTTGAGACGCTCGCGAACACCCTCCATCAGCTTCTGGGAAACGGAGATCAAGTCGAGGGAGACCATCGCGGCCTGGTCGTTGCCGTTATCGAGCGCCGGCGCAGTCGCGGTAAGGGGATCAGGCGGGAGTGGGCCGGCTGCCCCCCCAAGCCATAACAAAGACTATCGACCTCTTTATCCGTCCGTGGAGGGTATCTGCCACTCCCGGATCAAGGTCACGATTGTTGATTGGCGTGTTTGGTGCTAGACTGCTGTCATGCAAACGCAAGATCGGTCTCTTCACATCGGTTGTCTCGTCCTGCTCATTCTCGTCATCGGCTTCCTCGTTTGGATTGCGTCGAATGCCGTGCCGCAGATTAGATATAACCGCCGATCATACCGGATCAACGAGAAAATCAGTTCACTGCAACAACGACGACCAGAGAACGTTAGTGAGGAGGCATGGACGGAGTGCGTTGCCTGGGCAAGCATTGCCCACTGCAACATCTGTTTCTCGGAGGGACACACCAGCTATGAAGCGATGTGCCGCTTCGAAGAGCAACTGGACGAGAAACTACAAGGAGAAGTTGATCTGGACACAATCGAGTGGATTGGTGAGCGGCTGGCAGAGACCGGACCTCACGGACGGCAGTACATGAACAAGTGGCGGGAACAGTGGAAGTCTATGCATGAAGCATGGGGGCAAGATATTCAGCCCTAATAGCTCAGCCGCTCGCACGCTTCACCCAGTTGTTCCTCCGTTCGCTGGACATACCGCTTGGTTGTGTTGAGACTCTCGTGACCCAAGATCTGTGCCAATGAGACCAGATCACTCCCGTTGTCCTCAAGGAACTTGTAGCCCGTGGTGTGCCTCGGCAAGTCAGGGTGCAACTTGATTCCGCAGATTGCCGAATATCTTGTCGTACAGTGCTCGAACGCCTTTCTCGGTCAGGGGGCCACGTTCTCCGAGAAGCACCTTGTCCGATTCAACAGGTGGTCGAGTCTCCCGGCAGGACGGGTGGCCTTGGTTTTCACGTTCACGCAGGGCCACCCGTCCCCACGCGTCTCCCTTCGTAGACCTCTGATAATGAGCGTGGTTCTCTTCGCAGACGGATGACGATCCTGACATCGGGGTGCGTCTCGGGAGTGTAGCGAATGCGATTTCGAATTGCTCGTAAGTGGCGCGACGTATACCACTTTCACTTCCCAGAGACCATGATTACGGTTCCACCCGGAGACTTCCGCCCTCCGGCTCTGGGAGCTTTCGCGTCGATATTCCACACACCTCGTCCCAGTGCTTCCGTTCTCACGTCCGAACCGCTATATTCGCCGATTGTGAGCCGTCCATGGCGGGTACACTCCCTTCGGCGTCAAAAGATGTGGAATGGCTTCGATTTTTGACAGTCTCGGTCCGAGAGTTTGGTTAAGTTCGTGTGCCGTGCGTAGGTACGGAGGAAGCATCTCGCTGAGATCTTCAAATGTCTTGATTGGAAAGGAATATCACCGTGGCAACTGAAAACAACGTTCCGAACCTGTGGAAAGGTCCCCTCCCCAAGATCGGCATTCGCCCGACGATTGACGGGCGGCTGGGGGGGGTGCGGGAGTCGCTCGAAGAACAGACAATGAACCAGGCCAGGTCCGTGGCGGCCTTCCTTTCCCAGAATCTGCGTTATCCCAACGGCAAGCCGGTCGAGTGCGTGATTGCCGATACCTGCATCGGCGGCGTGGCCGAAGCGGCGGCCGCGGCGGAGAAGTTTGCGAGGGAGAAGGTGGGCGTCTCGCTCACCGTCACGCGCTGCTGGTGCTACGGCTCGGAAACCATGGACATGGACCCCCACACGCCCAAGGCCGTCTGGGGCTTCAACGGCACGGAGCGTCCCGGGGCGGTCTATCTGGCGGCGGTGCTGGCCGGGCACACCCAGAAGGGTTTGCCGGCTTTTGGAATCTACGGCCGCGACGTGCAGGACTTGAGCGATTCGTCGATTCCCGACGACGTGGGGACCAAGCTGCTGCGGTTTGCCCGGGCCGGCATGGCGGTAGCGTTGATGCGAGGAAAGTCGTACCTGTCGATGGGCGGCACGTCGATGGGGATCGCCGGGTCGATGGTCGATCCGACGTTCTTCGAAGACTACCTGGGCATGCGGTGCGAGGCGATCGACATGAGCGAGTTCGTCCGCCGCATGGATGAGGGGATCTACGACAAGGCCGAGTACGAGAAGGCCCTGGCCTGGACGAAAGCCAACTGCAAGGAAGGCAAGGATTTCAATGCGGAATCGGCCCGGCGAACTCGCCAGCAACTCGACGGCGACTGGGAAACCTGCGTGAAGATGGCCCTCATCGGCAGGGACCTTATGGTCGGCAACCCGGCTCTCAAGGCGGCCGGTTTTGGCGAGGAGGCCCATGGCCACAATGCCATCTGTGCCGGTTTCCAGGGCCAGCGACAGTGGACCGACCACTTCCCCAACGGCGACTTCATGGAGGCGATCCTCAATTCGTCGTTTGACTGGACCGGCCGACGAACCCCTTATATCCTCGCTACCGAAAACGACGCCCTCAACGGCACGACCATGCTGTTTGGGCACCTGCTGACCAACACGGCCCAGATGTTCGCCGACCTGCGAACCTACTGGAGCGCCGACGCGATCGAGCGGGTGAGCGGCGTGCGGATCGAGGGCGACGGGGCCGGCGGCGTGCTCCACTTGATCAACTCGGGTTCGGCCACCCTCGATGCGTCCGGACGCCAGAAGATTGGCGGGGTGCCGGCGATGAAGCCCTGGTGGGACATCTCCGAGGCGGAAGCCAAGGCCTGCCTGGAAGCCACCCGTTGGCACGCGGGCGAAACGGGGTACTTCCGCGGCGGCGGCTGGTCGAGCAAATTCCTCACCAGGGGGGGCATGCCCGCCACGATGGCCCGGATCAACCTGGTGAAGGGGCTCGGCCCGGTGCTGCAACTGGCCGAAGGCGTCACGGTGGAACTGCCGCAAGACGTCCACGACAAGCTCGACCTGCGGACCAACCCCACCTGGCCCACCACCTGGTTCGCCCCGCGGCTGACCGGCACGGGCGTCTTCCGCGACGTCTACTCCGTGATGAACAACTGGGGCGCCAACCACAGCGTGATGAGCTACGGCCATGTCGGCGCCGACCTGATCGCCATGGCCTCGCTGCTGCGGATCCCGGTCTACATGGACAATGTGCCCGAAGAGGACCTGTTCCGCCCCTCGGCCTGGAACTCCTTCGGCACCGCCGATCCCGAAGGCGCCGATTTCCGCGCCTGCGCCAACTACGGGCCGCTTTACGGGTAGACCCAAGCCTACAGGCGTACAAGAAGAACACTAATCGGCACTCATCAACGCTAATGAGAGGATTAGCGGGGATGAGTGTTGATTAGTGTTCCTTTGTTCTGGATGTCACCGCAATCGCTCCAGTCCGAGTGATTCGCGCTGGCGATTGACGAGCGTGAAAGCCTGGGGCTCGGCCTTCAGGAGCTTGACCAGTTGCGAAGTGGAGCAACCGAGGTGTTCGGCGGCCGCTTTGACGTCAAAGGATTTGGCGGCGATGTGATCGAGGGCTTCGGCGAGGATGGCCGGGAAGTCGTCGTGGTCGGGATTGACGTGGATCTGCCCTCCCCGCAGCCGGGATCGCCATAGGGCAGAAGCCGGCTGTCCGTCGGCGAAGTTGCAGCGGACCCGTAGGGCCAGGTTGACTCGCAGCCGGACGAGCGCCCGTTGGCGGTTCTGCTCTTGGCTGCGGCGCTCGCTGGCTTCGGCGGTGACGCCTGTCGGTTCATGGACCAGGCGGATCGCCGTTTCGACCTTGTTGCGGTGCTGGCCGCCAGGGCCGCTGCGGCGCAGGCGCTGCACCCGGCACTGGCGGTAGAGATGTTCGGGGTCGGTGGCGGCGGGATGGGGGGTGGTGTCGGTCATTGTCTGGGGGATCGAGGATCGTGCGCAACGAGCGGAATCGCGTGCGAGCGTGGGGAGTCTCCCGTCCTCGCTGACGCGTCGGGTTGGAATGACGGCCGGTGTTCTGTCCTCGCTAACACGTCGGGTTGGAATGTGGGGCTATGTGCCGGCGGAGCCCGCCATTCTGCGGTTGAAGTTGCCCGTTCATGAATACCCGTTCTCAAAGCAACCGACAAGTGATCCCCGAAAGGGCTGGAAAAATCAGCCCGCGACTGGTATCACATTAGCTGCCCTCGACGGATGCGTTCCGAGCAGCGCACCGGCCCCTGGGGCGGAGAGGGAGGGTGCCGTTCTTGTTTCTTCACGATAACTCACTACTGGACGAGAAGTTAGGACGATTGCCGTGGCCATAGAATGTCTGAGTGCGGGAATTCTGTTTGCCGACGTGGCCTGTGCCCCCGTGGAACGTGTGCCCGAGGCGGGCGAACTGGTTCCCACCGAGCGAATGCAACTGAGCCTGGGCGGATGTGCCTCGAACACGGCCCTGGACCTGGCCAAGGTCGGAGTGAATGTGGGCGTTTCCGGCTGTGTGGGCGACGATCCCTTCGGCCGGTTCATCGTCGACGCATTGTCCGTGGATCGAATCGATACCAGCGGCATTCACGAAGTCCCGGGCGTGGGCTCGGCCGCCAGCCTGGTGATCAACGTGCGAGGACAGGATCGGCGCTTCATCAGCACTCCCGCGGCCAACACGCACTTCACCGTGGGCCACATCCGCGAAGACTGGCTCGACGAGGCCAAGGTCCTCTACATCGGTGGCTTCTTCATGTTGCCCGAACTGGAAACCGACGAGTTTGCCGAAGTCTTCCGCAAGCTCCGGGCGCGGGGAGCGAAGACCGTCCTGGACGTCGTCCTCTACGGCGCCACCGACTACTGGGGACGACTCGAAAAGCTCCTCCCGGAAACCGATTTCTTCATGCCCAACGACGACGAGGCCCGGTTGATCACCGGTCTGGACGACCCCATTGCCCAGGCCGAGCGATTCTGCCAGGCCGGGGCGAAGAACGTGGTCATCACCTGCGGTTCAGAAGGCAGCATCCTCGTTGGTGAGGAGGGCCGGCTGAAATCCGGCGTCTATCCGACGGAGTTTGTCGGCGGTACCGGATCGGGCGACGCCTTCGACGCCGGGTTCATCGCCGGGCTCCTCGCCGGCGAAGACATGGCCGGCTGCCTCCGCTGGGGCAGTGCCCTGGGAGCAAGCTGCGTCCGCTCGATCACGGCGACCGAAAGCGTCTTCACCCGCCCGGAGGCAGAAGCCTTTATGCGGCAACATGAGTTGAAGATCGAAGCAATCTGAAATACGAAGCCCGAAATCCGAAATCCGAAACAAATCCGAATACGGAAATCCCAAGGTTCCAAACGGCTGCATTAGGATCACTGGTATAGTCTGCGGTGTTTTCGTACATTTGAGTCTTCTGTATTCGGATTTGTTTCGGATTTCGAAATTCGTGCTTCGATTTTCTGAGATCTGGCCAGAAATGTCCGGCAAGGAGTTACACCCTATGCGTATCGGCGTTTTTTGCAGCGGTGGCGACGCGCCCGGAATGAATCCTTGTGTTCGAGCCGTCGTGAGGGCGTCGATTGCGTCGGGGCAGGAAGTCGTGGGAATCTGCCGTGGATACCAGGGCCTGCTCAATGAGGATTTCTTCGTCAACTCCGACGGGCAGCCGATCATGGACGCCCGCAGCGTTTCCGACCTGTCGAAACACGGCGGAACGATTCTGCGGACCAGCCGCTGCCCGGATTTCCATACCATCGAAGGCCAGAAGAAGGCGGCCGGCATCCTCCGCAAGCACGCGATCGACGCCCTCATCCCGATCGGCGGCGACGGAACGTTCCACGGGGCCGTCGACCTGATGAAACACTGGGACGGCCTGGTGGTCGGTTGCCCCGGTACGATCGACAACGACCTGATCGGTACCGACTACACGATCGGGTTTGCCACCGCCGTGCAGACGGCCGTGGAGGCGCTGGACAAGCTGCGCGACACGGCCGAAAGCCACGAACGGATGTTTCTCGTGGAAGTCATGGGGCGGCACAGCGGCTACATCGCCCTCTACACCGCCCTGGCCGGCGGGGCCGAAGTGGCCTGCATCCCCGAGACACCTACCGACGTCCCCGAAATCATCGACCGGCTCCGCAAGCTCAAGGCACGGGGCAAAAAGTCGATCATGATCGTCGTGGCCGAAGGCGATGAGAACGGCGGTGCCGTCAAGCTGCAAGCCGACCTGATCGCAGCCGACTGCCCGTTCCAGATGCGAGTCATCACCCTCGGCCATCTCCAGCGGGGCGGCTCCCCGGTGCCGGCCGATCGCATTCTTGGCACCCTCCTCGGCGAGTTTGCGGTGAAGAGCATCCTCGAAGGCAAAACCGGCGTGATGGCCGGGCGGATCGGCGGTGCCCTCACTCTGACCCCGTTCGAGCAGACCTTCGATCGGCACAAACCGGTCCCGCCGGAACTGGTCCGCGTACTGGCGACCATGGCCCATTGAACGCGCATGCCAATGCGTCAAACCGGGTTGTGGGCCTGCCCCACACGGTTATGAATGCGATCCAAGCGGCCTCGCAGGTACTCGTTCACTGAGCATCTACGTCCGTTTCCGTGGTTCACGAAGCAAATCGCGAGAACGGCCCCAGTGGGAAGCATCCTGACTTGGAACTGAGACACGAATCCTTGGTGGGGTCGCGTTATAATTCGCTCAGGATGGAGCCAACGAGGGGGAAGGGGCATTGTGCTGCCATTCTGTTCCGGCACTGGGCTTTCTGGAGGCATAATTATGGTTCGGCATCGTTTGTTGGTGGTCGTGGGGGCATGTGTTCTTTGGGGGGGGATCGTCGGTGAGATGCCGGCCGCGGAACCGAATGTCGCGGCCAGGCCGTGGACGCTCGAAGAGGCCCGGCGGGAACTGAACCTGTATCCGAAGGATGCCTATTTGCAGTATGTGGCTTTGCAGCTTGGGCGGAATGGAGGCACGGAAAACGCCGTTGCCGAGCAGATCCGGCAACTGAACCGCCCGCGGCGGGGGCCCGAACGGCAAGTCGATCTGTTCGCCCTGTTCTCCGCGGCCCACGCGATTCAGGAGACGCTGCAATTGGACGCCATGGTGGGCGACGACGCCGGCCTGGTGGGCGACATGGGCCGGCGGGATAAGGAGACGATCAAGATCTCCGAACTCCAGGGCCCGGCCGTCAAGAGCCACCCCTGGGGCCAGATGCTGGCCGCCCAGACGATCGCAGGCAAGCAGCCCGAGGTTTCTTCGCTGGCCCTGGCGGTGCCGGAGGACCAGTACTTCGTGCGGTTCGACTCGGTGGAGAAGCTCTTGCAGGTGGCCGAGTTGGGCGACCGCTGGGGCGCTCACATGTTTGCCCAGACGATCGGAAACGCCACCACCTCGTTGACCAGTTCGCGGCTCAAGACCCAGTTGGCCATTCAGACGGATCCGCTCACGCGGCCGTTCTACGACATGGTGGTCGACTCGGTTGCCATGACGGGGAGCGACCTGTACTTCCGGGCCGGAACCGACACGACCGTACTGTTCGCCGTCAAGCAGCCCAAGGTCTTCCGCCTGCGGATGGACAGCTTCCTGGAAGCGGCCGAGAAGTCAAATCCTGAAGCCACACGCACGACGGGCAAGGTGCTGGGGGTCGACTACGCGCACGTGGCCACGCCCGACCGGAGCGTCTGCGTGTTCTCCGCCTATCCCCGGCCGGGGTTGCACGTGCGGAGCAATTCGAAGGCGGCCTTGGAGCGAACCATCGCCGCGATCCTGGGGGAGAAGATCGACGGTAAGCCCGTTCCGAGGCTGGGAGAGTCGGCGGAGTTTAAATACATCCGCACGCTCATGCCGCTCGGTGCGAAAGAGGAGGACGGGTTCATCTACCTGTCCGATCCGTTCATTCGCCGGATCGTCGGCCCGGAACTCAAGCTGACCTCCCAGCGGCGCATGCTGTGCTATAACCACCTGCGAATGATCGGCCACGGGGCGTTGCTGTTTCAGACCCAGAAGGGGCGATTGCCCAAGTCGCTGGCCGAACTGGCGGAAGCCAGGTGTGCACCGGGCGAATTCGGCGCCGACAAGTATCGCTGCCCCGACGGGGGACGGTACGAACTGGCCGACGACGGCCTAACGGCCGTCTGCTCCCACCATGGGCATGTCATGGCGCTGGCGCCCTGCTGCGAGGTGGCGGTCGAATCGATCACGCCGGGTGAAGCCGAGCAGTATCGCGACTTCGTGGAACAGTACAACCGCCACTGGCAACGGTTCTTCGACCCGATTGCGATCCGCGTTCGGGTGACGCCGGACCAATACCGGGCGGAAACGATCATCCTGCCGCTGATCGACAACTCGGTCTATTCGGGTCTGGCCGCGGTGCTCAGTGGCGAACCGGAACCGCTCGACGCACTGCCCGTGCCGAAGCGAAACATCTTCACGGTCGCCACGCGTTTCAAGAAGCCGCAGTTGAAAGAGAATGTGAAGGTTAAGGTGCCCCAGTTGTTCTTCCTGCGCAATCGAGGCGTCGAGCCGTCGGCGGAGGATTCGCGGCTGCTCGAACGGTGCATCTACGAAGGGCTGGGCAACCAGATCGGCTTTCACGTGTACGACGCCTCGCCCACGTTCGACTTCAACCTGACCCAGTCGCTGGGCGAGATCGTGCGGAGCTTCCGCGGGGGACGGGGCGGGTTCGACGACGACATGCTGTGGATCAGCTACTTGATCGCGTCGCTCAACGCGCCGGTCTACGTTTCGGTTCCGGTCCAGGATGCGGAACTGGTCGACCGGACCCTGGAGCGGCTCGACTTCTACGCCGCCGAGCTGGCCCGCTCGGGAGACCAGGACGGTTGGTTTGCGCCGGAGCTGGACTTCTACCGCGTGCCGCTTGCCGGCAGCGACGAGCAGATTCGCTGCTACACGATCGGAGTCGGGCCGGTCAAGTGGCGGATGTTCTACGGGCGCGTGGGCAAGGGGCTCTACGTGGCGAGCAAGCAGTGCATCCTCGAGGACCTGTATGCCATGGAGGCGGCGGGCGCCAAAGCGGGAGGCCGGCCGGTGGACAAAGGGCCGACGGCCCACGCCATGGTGCGAATTCGGCCGGAGAACTGGAACGAGGTGCTGTCGACGTTCCATCTGGGTTGGGCCGAGTCGAGCCGCGAGGCCTGTTTGAACAACCTGGGGCCGCTCTCCTCGGTGGCCAAGGCGGTCGCTTCGGCAGGCGGTGGCGACGCCGAGTCCGTCACCCGGCAAGCCGACGCGGCCCATGCCGTTCACTTCTTCTGTCCGGACGGCGGCACCTACGAGCTTTCGCCCGACGGGCGGCAGGTGGTGTGCAGCAAACACGGCACGGCGATGTCGCCCCGTCAGGGCGTCGCCCCGGCGGCGGAAAGCCCCATGGGCAAGCTGCTCGACGAGTTCGGCGGCGTGACCATGGCGCTGACGTTCCTGGAGGACGGTTTGCATGCGGTGGTGACGGTGGAACGGAAGTGAACTGCGCTTCTTGAAGGTGAACCGCAAGGCTCACTTGTGTTTGACCTTCCGTCCGCTGGAGACTTCGTTCGCCAGCGGCCCGCCGGTCTCGAAGTCGCGGATATTGGCCAGCGTCGTGGCGGCGATCTGGCTGATGGCTTCGCGGGTGAAGAAGCCCTGGTGGGCCGTGATGATGACGTTGGGAAACGTGAGCAGGCGGGCGAAGACGTCGTCCTGGATGACGCGTTCGGAGAGGTCCTCGAAGAACAAGTCAGCTTCTTCTTCGTAGACGTCGAGGCCAAGCGAGCCGAGGCGTTCCGTTTTGAGGGCGTGGATGGCGGCCCGGGTGTCGATGAGGGCGCCGCGGCTGGTGTTGATGATCATACAGCCCGGCTTGACCTGTTTCAGCCACTGGGCGTCGACGAGGTGGTAGGTGTCGGGCGTCAACGGGCAGTGGAGGGTGATGACGTCGGACTCGGCGGAGAGCCGGTCGAGGGACACGTACTCGGCGAAGCGGCGGACTTCGTCGTTGGGGTAGGGATCGTAGGCCAGAACGCGGCAACCGAATCCGTGCATGATCTGCCCGACGATGGCGCCGATCCGGCCGGTGCCGAGGATGCCGACCGTCTTCGAGTGAAGTTCGACGCCGAGCAGGCCTTCGAGGGCCATATTGCCTTCGCGGACCCGGGCGTAGGCGCGGTGGATCTTGCGGTTCAAGGTAAGGATTAGCGAAACGGCATGTTCGGCCACGGCGTGGGGGGAGTAGGCGGGCACGCGAACTACCTTGATCCCGACTTCGGCGGCCGCCTCGAGATCAACGTTGTTGAAGCCGGCGCAGCGGAGTGCGACGAGATTGGTGCCTCCCTTGCGGAGCGAGCCGAGCACAGCGGCGTCGACCTGATCGTGGACGAAGACGCAGACGGCCGGGTATCCGTCGGCCAGGGCGACCGTTTGAGAATTGAGGTTCGGCTCGATAAAGGTGAGATCGTGGCCGAAGGCTTCGTTGGCCTCGGTGAGGAAGCGGTGCCAGTAGGGTTTATCACTGAAAACGACGACTCGCATGGAGGCGGCTCCGGGATGTTGGCAGGCTGTGAGAAGGCAATTATACGGACCGGTCAAACGTGATAGACGACGTGGTAGCTACGTGGCCGCCGGTCCGGCGCTTTTTCCAGGGTGGACACTTCGCGGTCTAACCCTGCCGAGGGAGGCGGCAGTCTTTGCGGCACGTGACATGAACCACGGATGACACAGATGGGCACGGATAGGATCCGGAGCATCGTCTTCTGTATCTCTGGGGTTCACATAGGTGAGGGGCTTTTTTTCGTGTCTACGGACGAAACACTACCTGTTGTCGCCAGAATTGGGCATACTGTGGGGAACAAGATTCGAATGGGGGCGACGAACTTTAAGAAGAGCACCGGCGGTAAACACGCGGTTTGGCTGAGAGCAATCAAGATGGGAGAAAGCACCATGTTGCGAGTGAAGATGGTTTTGGCGGCGGCAGTTCTGGTGGCGGCGAGCTTCGTTTCGGCACCTCTGCTGGCGGGCGATGCGGTCAAGTTGGTTCCGGCCGACGCGCTGGGCCTGCTGGTGATTGACCGTCTGGACACGCTGGACGCCAAGGTGGGCAAGGCGGCTGCCGGTTTGGGATTGCCGCTGCCGGGGCCGCTGGCGGCCCTGCAGGCGGTGCCGGGGCTGAGCGATTGCCTGGACAAGGAGTCGTCGATCGCCGTGGCGGTGCTCAAGGGCACCGAACCGGGCGCCGACCCGGTTCCGGTGGGATACGTGCCGGTGAAGGATTTCGCGGCGTTTGTGAAGTTGTTCAAGGGCGAGGAGGCGGGCGACTTCGTCCGTCTGACGTTTGACGACGATTCCGTGCTGGTGGCGGAAAAGGACGGGTTCGCGGTGATTGTACCCGACGACCAGGAACAGACGCTGGCGGCTGCTCTGAAGACGGCGGGCGGATTCGCCGAGCGGTTGGGCAGCGATCTGGCATGGATCGAAGAGCGGGACGTGGCAGCCGTGATGAGCGATGCGGGCATCTCGGTTTTCTGTGCCAAGGCCGTGGAAGGGATCGAGACGGTCCAGCAGGTGGTTCGCGCTCAGGGCGACAACGACATGGGCGCGGCGGATCTGCTGAACGTCTACAAGAACGTGTTTGCGGTCGTCGATCAGGAAATGGAGATGGTCGGGCTCGGGCTGGACGTGCAGGAATCGGGCGATCTGGTCTTGCAGGTTCGCAAACGATTCTTGCCGGCGGGTCGAATTGCCGAAGGCCTAGCGGTTCCGGCGACGCCGGTCGACGCACTCGGCGGGCTGCCGGCGGAGGCGTTCATCGTGGCGGGCGGCGGCCGGCTCACCCCTGCGTTGGGCAAGCTGATGATGGATTTCTCGGTGGAGGTGATGAAGGCCGCCCCGAAGCTTTATGGAATCGGCCAGGAGCAGGCCGACCAGATGCTGGAATCGGCCCAGCCGATGATGGCCGCGATGCAGTCGATCACCATGATGCTTGCGGTCGGCTCGCCCGACGACACGATCTACAGCCGCATGGTGGGGGTGATGGAAGCGGAAAACGCCGGCGAGTACATGAAGGCCTACGAAGAGTATCTCCAGAACTTCGCCGGGATGGTGAAAGGGAGCAAGGGGATCTTCTCCATGGAGATGGAGTCGAAGCCGATCGAGATCGACGGCTGCAAGGGCGTGGAAATTGCCATGGAGCTGCCGAAGACGGCGCTTTCCGGCGACGCCCACGCGGAGGCGATGTTGGAGAAGATGATCGGGCCCGGCGGTAAGATCCGAGTGTTCATCGTGGCGGCCGACGACCGTCACGTGGTGCTCGGCTACACGAACCAGAGGCTGCTGCGCCAGGCGATTGCGGCCTTGCGGAGCGGCAAGTCGCTTGGAAGGGAGGAATCGGTCAAGCAGACGGCCGCCAAGGTCGGCCAGGGCAATCTCGGGCAGGGCTTCTTCAACCCGGCAGGCCTGATCGGTTTCGTCAACAACATGATCGCAGCCGTGGCCCCGGAAGGGCAGAAGATTCAGCTACCGGAGTTCCCCGAAACTCTGCCGATTGGCTGGGCCGTCAACACCGAAGGGGCCGTGGTCGACGCCCGGATCGTCGTGCCGGGAGAAATCCTGCAGGCGGGAATCGGTTATGCGGCTCAGGTGCGGCAGGCGTTTCAGAAGAAGGAGTGAGGCAAGCGGACCACGTCACTGGTTCGTTCGTTCCCGAGCCTCGCGGGCACGGCGTTCGTTCTCTTCCATCTCCTTGATGGTGACGGAACTGTCCTGGGAGTGGCGTAGTTCCTTTTTGCGGTCGCTGGCCGAGGCGGGAACGACCTGTTTGAGGACGACGTCGTCGAACTCGACGACGCCGGCGCCCAGATAGGAATAGAGCATCACGCGGCCCCACTTGGGCGTGTACTTGGTGTGACGTGGCGTGAAGTCCTGCGTGTGGGTGTGCCACTGGTTCTTGGCGCCCTTGAGGTTCTGCTGGCTGCGATAGCATTCGCGGAGCACGCCGAACTCGGGAACGTATTCCGGTCCGCCGGCCTGCGACGTGGGGTGGCTTGTCGTACTCACCAGGTCGCCGGGTTTGTACTGGCTTCCCATCTCATCGTAGCACTTGATGAAGACGATGATCTTGGGGCCGTTGGTTCGATAGCGGCACTGGAAGCGATACTTGGCGCCTTCTTCAACGGGGAAGGTCTTGCTGTAGTACATGACGCCGAAGCCGTCGCCCACGCCGGCATCGAAGGTGAAACGAATCACGTGGTTGCCGGAGTTGCCCGACTCGGTCGTCCACTGGACGAGATTGCCCAGGGGCTCCCGCTGCTGCCCGCCCTTGTCTTCCCAGCCGTTGGGCACGCCGCGGGCGGCGGTCTCGAAGTCGCCGTTTTCGATCAGGCTGGGATTGTCGAGCCAGTTCTGTTCGGCGAACTGATCGACCGGGGCCGGCCCGCCCGGCTCGCGCCCGTAGAGTTTGTCGAGCATCTCCGCCACGTAGAGGTGGGGAATCTCGCTGACGGTCTTGGTGCGCACGTCGACTTTTTCGTAGAGCATCTTCGGCTGGAGGCTCTCGGAAAAGTCGGCGCACTTGACGGTCAGGTCGTAGACGTCCCACTCCTGGCCGGCAACTTTCTCGCAACTTCCCCAGATCGCGATGTGAGCGTCGAACAGGTCTCGCAGCACGCGCCGAATCTCCGGGAGCGGCGTGTTGGGAGTAATCTTCACACCGCGCTGGTTGCACACGTCGCGAATATCGATCGCGTCGGGAACCACAAACATCCCCTGTTTCTGGATCTTGGCGACGATCATGTCGCCGATCATGGAACCGTAACGGCCGTCATCGAAGCTGGAAACGAAATCGAAGGGAATCACCACCTTTTGATGGTCGTACTGGTCGTCGCCGGGGGCCGGACCGGAGGAGACGATCTCGTCGACCATCTCCTCGACGACAAGTTCTGGTTCCTCTTCCGCGGGCGGATCTGCGGCGGGTTTCTCCTGCACCGACTCGCGGTCGGCTTCGCACAGCTTGTCGAGGGGCACCACGACGCCCCGGCCGTCGGGCGTTTCGAGGCAGACGTTTCCGTCCATCAAGGAAACGAATTCACCGACCGCCAGGACATTGCCCGCCGGGTCCTTCCATTGCCTGCCGGCAGGTTCCGGCACCGTTTCCTCCGCTTTGGAGAGCGGCTGCGGCTTGGCAATCGGGGCGGCTAGTTCGGCCGTTTCGACGGGTTTCGCCGTGGACGCGGGCCTGGGCTCGACGGCGCCGGTTGCCGTGGCCGGAGCCGCTTCCTCGCTGGAGGAGCAGCCGATCGCCAACGGGACTGATGTCAGGATGAGTGTTGTGAGAAGAAGGGCGTAGCGCATTATGCTTATCACGTGTTGAATGGGTGAAAGGACATTCGTCGCACTACTTCGAAAAGAAGCTGAGAAACCTGTAATGCCACAATCGGGCATAGAGGGTGAGCCGCTTCCGCCACGTTACGTGGTCGTCGATTTCGAGTGATTTTCGAAACCACCATGCTGCGGAATGGAAATCACGTGGTTTCCCGGCGATTGCTGCAAAGCTGAGATGGGCCAGGGCAATGCACATCTTGGCCGCCTCATCCATGGCGCCGCGCTTCTCATGTGCCTCGAACGCTTTCTCATACCACTGTTTTGAGGCCTCGTAATCGCCCTGCTGCCAGGCAAAGGATCCCAAGTGCTGATAGCTGTGCGCCTCGCACATGTCATCACCATTCTTTTTTGCGATTTCGAGCGCCTTTCGGCACGTCTTTTCAGCGACTCCGAATTCACGTGCCTGCCCAGCAATCCTGGCTGCCTGAAGAGTCCATTTCGCGCTGCCTTTTCTTTCAAAGATCTGCAGTGCTTTTCCAAGCCACTCCTCAGCGGCCTTGTTGTTGTCTTGACCTCTGGCGTTTGCGCTCAGGTTGAAGTAGGTCTCTGCCATACCAATTTCGTTGTCAAGCTTCTCCTCGATTTCCAGAGATTTCAGATACCACCGCTCAGCGGCGTCGAAGTCCTGACGACAATAGGCAACAAAGCCCAACTGGTGATAACTAACCGCCGCACCGACTTCGTTGCCTTGCCTTTCCTTGATGTGAATCGATTTCCACAGCCACTTCTCTGCAGTTTCGAAGTCCCCGCGAGCATTGGCCACGGCGCTCATATTGTTGCAGGTTTCCGCCGCGCCCCGTTCATTGTCATTTCTCTCGTCAATTTCGAGTGATTTCCGATACCACTTCTCGGCGGCGTCGAGATCATCTCGGCGGTACGCGACCAACCCCAACTGGTGATAACTCTCCGCGGCACCGATTTCGTCGCCTTGCTTTTCCTTGATGTGAATCGATTTCCACAGCCAGTTCTCCGCAGACTCAGAATCTCCACGACCATCAGCGACAAAGCTCAAATAGTGGCAGGTTGTCGCGGCGCCATGTTCGTTACCAGTTCTCTCATCGATTCCAAGTGATTTCCGATACCACTGCTCGGCGGCGTCAAAATCCCCTCGCCTGTACGCGATTCCCCCCAAGCGGCCGCATACCACTGATACTTCGTCTTGACCCGCCTGTTCACAAGACTCGAGCGCTTTCCGGCAAAGCTCGGAGAATTCTAGTTCTCCGCGGTCAAATGCGTCAATTGCCTGGTTGAAACGGGGCAAGGCGTGTGTGTCGCTATTGCGTGAGTCAGTGAAACCGCTCATTACTCTACCCTGAATGCAGGACTCTGCTCACCGTTTTCACAGTTATGAGGGACAACCACGCCATTCGAAACGTCAGGAGATCTACAGGTTCTTCTGGCCTTAGCATCGTTCGTGAAACTACGTCCTTATTCCCCAAACCTGACGCTCGTTCCTGGAACGACGCCCTGGATTCGTGGGCAGAGTGCGCGCATGTTTTTGTGAGGTTGGGTTGCGGGATTGACAAGCTTTGGCCATCGATTCGTCGCTTACGGGCCGCTTCCCGTCAGCGTCGGGCCTTCCTTCGTGCTTCCGGTCAAGGTGGGCGCCGCGCCGGTCGCGTCGGCGCCGCCTCGCGCCAGGCGTTCGAAGTAGCGGCGGTTCATCTCCTCCCAGCCGGCAGGAGACGGATCCTGCATGCTGCCGATCAGTTCTTTTTGGACGTCGGTGGGCAGGTTGACCGTCTCGTCGCGCCGGACTTCGAATTCTCCTTCCAGGTGTTGCTTGACGTCGCCCAGGCCTTCGAGCATGACGTCCCGCTGCCTGAGGGCGCTCTGGTACCGGCCGGCCTTGAGATCTCGCTCGATCTGGGCCATCTTTTCGATCGTGTCCTGCAGATCGGTGTGGTGATAACCCATGACCTGGTAGTGCTGCAAATCGACGCCTTCGGCCTTGTTTCGCAGGGCGGCCTGCTTGCCGGCCAGGCGGTTCATCTCGCGCTCGCCGCGGGAACCCGGTGCGGGCCCTTCGAGTCCCTCCCCACCTTCCCCGCTCTCCTTGCCGCCGCCGGTGGCGCCCCCGGTCGGATCCTTGCTGTGGTCCTTGATCTGGCCGTTGACGTAGGGATCGGGAGTAAGTCGGCTGGGTGTCTTCCGCCCGCCCTTGCCGACCGCCTCGTCGCCCACGAACTCGCCGCTCGACTTGCCCTGCCGCCCTTCGCCGGCCCGTCCGCCGATCTCGCTGGTGTTGGGCAGGCGGTTGCCCGTGGCTCCCTTGGCACTCATGTTCGAGATCGGACCGTCCATGACGTCCCAGCCGGCCCCTTTATCCAGCGAATCGGCCGCACTCGACGAAACGTCTTCCATCTCGTCGAACAGGTCCTCCTCCTCTTCCAGCAAGTCGCCGATCAGGTCCTCCAGCTCGCCCGGCAGTTCGGCCATGGGCGCCTCTTTGCCTTCATCGGTGAGCGACTCCTCCTGGCTCCAGCGTTCGCGGTCAGGCGTGTCGGGCAGCCATTTCTCCATGTTGGTTTTGATCTCTTCAGCCATCTCGGCGCCCAGTTGCTCGAGCGGGACGGCGATATCAGCCGTCTTCTTCAGCAGGGCATCCTCGGCCATCTTGATCTCGGTCTGGATCTCGACGAGCTCCTTCAGACTGGACGGGTTGGCAAAGTCCTGCTCGGGCAGCTTGCTCAGGTCGGTGTTCAGTTCGGCCATGAACTTCGACCAGTCGTCTTCGGCCGCCTCGAGGGCCTTGATGAGTTGTTCCTTGGCCTCGGAAAAGTCCTCGACGGGGGCCTTGGCCAGATTCTCGGCCGCCTCGACGACCTTCTTCTGCTGCTCCATGGCCTTTTCGAGGGCGCTATTGAGGTTGTCGAGCTTCTGCTGAGCGTCGGAGGGCAGATCGCCGACCTGGCGATTCGCCATCTCAGCCAGTTCTTCCGTCTGGGCGCGGCGGGCGATATCGAGCATCTTCTGCAGGGCCTCGATGATCGCCCCCTGGGTCAGGCCCAGTTCACCGACGGGCGCCCGCAGGTCGGCGACGGCCTTCGCCTTGACGAGGGTATCGCACTGCGACACCGCCTTGAGCATTTCGCCGAAGGCGAGCTGGTTGAGTATTCGCTTGATCGCCTGGTGATCTTCGCGCGATTCGTCGCCGATCGATTTGACCAGGGCGATCGACGATTTCTGAATATCGACCTGCATGGCACGCACGCCGCCGGCCGCGTCGACCGCTTCGGCGATCTGGGTCTTCGCGGCGATAAGCGCGTTGCGGGCCCGGGCTCGAACCTGCTTCTCGAGAATCTTCAGCAGGGCGCCCCGCAGGCTGTCGAGTTTCTCGAGTACGGCCTCGGCTTCGGCCTGTTCGTCGACGATGCGGACCGAGTGCCAGCCCGTCACCGATTCCTGCGGCGCGAGGTCCAGGCCGAACTCGCTGAATATTCGCCGATCGCGGACCGTGGCGCGGACGAGCAGCGTCTGGCCGGGTTGGACCACGTCGGGGCCGAGGGCCAGCAGATGGTGCAGCACGATGGTGGTGTTGCTATCGAACTCGGTCCATTGCTTGACGACGTTCGCTTCCTTGTCGTCGGCCGTCGACTCAATCTGGTCGCCTTCGCCGGCCGGGCCGGCTTTGACCTTCATCTCCAGCCGCACGCGTCCCACGCCGTGGTCGTCCTCGCTGCGGATCATCACCGGCAGGTCGCTTTTCGGCGCCGCCGTGCTTTGCCGAGGCGGCTTCAGCAACTCGATCGTGGGCGGACGGTCGGGCAAAACGTGGACTCGATTCAGCCGCGGATTGGGATCGGTCTGACCGTTTTTCTCCAAGTGGATCGTGAAGGTCGTGTTCTTCACCAACGGCATGCGGACCACCATGAGCCGGCCGTCAGATTGCAGCTCGCCGTTGTAGATCATCCCTTCCACGTCGACGTAGCCTTTGGTGATCGGCACGGACGGGCGGATCCGGAGTTCTGCGATCGTGTATTGGGGTGCTTCCAGATCGGCCGTCTTCTGGATCAAGGTCTCTTGGGGCCGCTCCAGATAGGTTGGGTAGGTCAAGGTGATCTCGACCTCGTCGACCGTCGGTTTTTCCGTGACGGTCACCTGATACAAACGGGTCTGCGAATCGCCGATCTCGAGGCGATACTCTATCGGCGACTTGATCGACGGCAACGTGAGCGTGTATTTCCGCCGAGATTCCTCCACCGCTTGCCCGTTGCGATCCACCTGCGTCGTGCAACGATCGCCGGCCGTCATGGGGACATCGGTTTCCGGAGCGTCTTGTGACATCACGAAGAGCGTGGCCGGATAGGGCTCCCCTTCAGGGCGATCGACGATCTCGGCGGTGATTTGCAGACTGTCGCCCAACAGCACTTCCGTATCGCCGGGCGTCACTTCCAGAATCTCCACCGATCCGACGGAGGGAACAAACTGCCAGGGCTGCATGAGGCGTCCGGCGGCCGAGCTGATGTTCGGGCTGATCCAGTGGCTGGTGAACCCGATCGCGAACAGCACGGCCAGGATGGCGAGCGACTCGACCAGATCCCGGGGCGTTTGCATGCAGAAGCGGAACCGCCGCCAGCGGGTCTCGTGATTGGCCGCGTCCTCGAAACGAATCCGTGCCGCGTGGGCCGCGGCCTCATTGACGGCGGCTTCACAGAAACGGCGCGACTCGTTCTTGGTGTCGCTCGACAGTTGGATCACGTTGATCAGCGAACTGCCCAGTTCCGGGTACTCGGTCTCGAGGCATCGAGCGGTTGCCTCAATCGAGCGTTGCGAGCGGGTGATCCGGCGAAGGACGAAAACGGCCAGAAAGAGCGTCAATCCGGCCCAGACCGCCAGCAGACTTGCCAACATGCCCTGCGAGAATCGGATCAAGGCATCGGCCAGCATGAAGGCGAGCGCCGCCCCAAAGGAAATGCTGATCGCCCAAACGGCCGTGCTCAGCAAGGTGAAGACCCACCATTGCTGCCGGGTCGCATCGACGCGGTCAATGATCCGTTCAGCCGCTGGAGACATGGTCCTTCTCCGCACACGTTGGGACGCCGACAAGGCGAGCGGTACGGCGCCCACACTCCCATTCTATTGTGCCCCAAAGGCATCGGCCGCGTCAAGCACAACGCAGCAGTAAATCGTTTTCTGGCAACTGCTTGGGAAGAGGATCGAGACTCCGAATCTGGGCCAATCCATCGACCCCATGCAACCTCGAAGGCCCTCCGGGCCGCGCGACCGGATAGGCGGCCGCCGATGGCCGGAGAGGGTTGCCCTTGGAGACTGGTTTCAGTCTGTATGAGTATCGCATTTCCGCCAATAATGGCAGAATGTATGGTATCGTCGTCCTTGCCCCTACTTTTGGTGGAGGAAGAGCCTTGTCACAGAACCTGGCGAGCATCGGAATCTGGCGGATCGTCCTAGTCGCATTCGGGTTGACGATCTCGTCCGAATGGGCAGTCGGATCCGAGGAGCCGCCTGCTCTGAATCCCTTTGCGCCGGTGCAGACGGAGCGGGATGACGCGGTGCCGGGCTACATCGAGATGTCCGACGGCCAGGTGCTCGTGGGCAACATCTACATGACGCGCGACAAGCGTCTGAAGGTCTATGACGAGAGTACCAAGCGGCAGCGGGAGATTCCGCTCCGTGCCGTCAAGCAGATTGAATGCAAGGTGCTCAAGGAGTGGATGGAGAAGGAGTGGCGATTCAAAGAGCTGGCCCTTGACGAGAAGTACTACACCGGCCGTGAGTATCCCTCGCGAGAATGCGAGTACACGATCACGCTCCAGGACGACCGGCAGATCACCGGTCCGCTCGCCGAGTTGTTCTACATCCAGCCCTACACGCAGAAACCGGACGAAGCGCGAGCCTACCGTCCGGAGGTCAAGCCGGAGAAGTATCTGGTTCACAAGCGTCAGAAGGGCGAGCCCGGCACGACGCTCGAGGCCTTGGTGTATGTGAAATCGATCAAGTTGGGCGAAGAGGCCCTGGAAGAGGGCAAGAAGAAGGCCAAGACCTACCGGCCGAGCCGAACGAGTCAGACCGAATCGGAGAAGTAGCGGACGACCGTGTTCCAACTCACGCTGCAACAAGGCCATAGCATCTCGACGCTGGTCTGGGTCGCCGCCCTGGCCATCGTGCTGGTGACGCTGTTCTACTGGCGTGCGTTCCGCATGCTCAGGCCGCGTCAATGGCAGATTCTCCTGGTCTTGCGCATCCTGGCCATCCTGACAATCGTTCTGCTGCTGTTCCGCCCGGTATTGAGCCGCTACAAGGAACTGTCCGAGCGGCGAACGGTGGTGTTTCTGGTGGATACGTCGTCGTCGATGAGCATTGCCGACGACACGAGCGGCAAGTCGAGAATCGAGCAGGCTCGCGAACAGGTGGCGGCCTGGTCGGAGCAGTTGCGGGAAGCGTTTTCGCTGCAAGTCATCGAGTTTTCCGAACGAGCGCGGCTGTTGCCTGACGCCAAGCAGGTTCCCACCCTCACGGCCGAGGGCAAAGCGACTTCGATTTCGCGAGCCCTGGTTGCCGGGGCCAAGGCCGTGACGCCGCGAACGAACATCGAAGCGATCTTTCTGGTTTCAGACGGGGTGCACAACTCGGCCCGAGACCCCGAGGAGATCGCCGTGAAGATTGGCGTTCCCGTTTACGCCGTGGGGGTGGGGGCGAGCCTGCGAAACGACGCCACCTACCGCGATATCCAGGTGACCGCCCTGAACTGCCCCGATACGTTGATGCTCAACAACAAGACGCGAATCACGGCCGGCATCGAAGGGGTCGGGTTGGCAGGCCGCGTGATTCGGGTGATCCTCGAAGAAGACGAGAAGCCCGTCGGCGAGGTGGAATTGACCCTGGACGAAGTGGACGGCGCCCAAGAGGTCGAGTTCGAGTTTCGCCCCACGGTCGTCGGCCGGCACGTTTACGCGGTACGCGTGCCGCCCATTCCTGAGGAGAAGATCGTAGAAAACAACCAACGCAGCTCCCCGGCGCTGGTCGTCGAGCCAGGGATTCGCGTGCTTTACCTGGAGGGTACGCTTCGCGCCGAGTACGGCGCCGTCGTTCAACGGTTCCTGGCCAAGGACCCCGACCTGGAATTCTGCTCGCTCGTGCAAACGAATCCGAACGTCTTCCTGAAACGGACGAATATCGAAGGCCTGGAACTCGACACGCTGCCCACCACCGCAGAACAGGTGAGCAGCTTCGACGTGTTCATTCTCGGCGACCTCGACAGCAGCTTCATCAAGCCGGAACAGCAGGTCCTGATCGCCCAGCGGGTGCGCGAAGGCGCCGGGCTCATCATGCTCGGCGGGTACCACAGTCTCGGCCCCGGCGGATACGCCGGAACGCCGATCGGTGAGATCCTCCCGCTGTTGTTGGGCGATCGGGAGGTCGGCCAGGTCACCGATCCCTTCCTGCCCAAACTGACTCCCGACGGGAGCCATCACCCCATCTTCGCCAACATCGCCGACTTCTTCCCGACAACGGCAGGCGACGCCAAACGCGAGGGGCTGCCCGATCTGGACGGATGCACGCGGGTGGTCGGTTCGCGTCCCGGGGCGACGGTGCTGGCCACCTGCCCGGCCGAAACGACCGCCCAGGGCGAAATGCCCGTGCTGGCGATTCAGCCGGTCGACAAGGGGCGGACGGCGGTGTTCTGCGGCGACACCACGCGGAAGTGGCAGCAGGGACCGGTGGCGTTCGATCGCCAGTCGCCGTTCCTTCAGTTCTGGGGCCAATTGGTTCGCTGGGCCGCCGGTCGGTCGACGGAAGTAGAGGCCGAAGCGAGCGTGGTCAGCAGCACCGACAAGAGCTATTACGAACCCGACGAAGAGGTCGTCATCTCGGCCGTCGTTCGCGACAACAAGGGTGAGGGTGCCCTGAACGCCACGGTCGTGGCCAGGATCACCGATCCCGCCGGGAGGACCGCCGAGCTCCAATTGTCGCCCGCCGCCGGTTCCGCCGGACGCTACGAAGGGCGTCGCGCGCCGGCCAACGCGGGAGCCTACGAGATCGTGGTCGAAACGAAGCTGGGCGAGTTGACGCTCCAGTCGGAGAAACTGTCGATCGAAGTCGGACGCCCTTATCTGGAATTCGAGAAGCTCGACCTCAACGAGCCGCTTCTGGCGAAGATCGCGGCCGACACGGGCGGCCGATACGCTCATATTTCCACGGCAGGCAGCCTCGTCGATCAGCTCGACCGCACCGAGCGGAAGCGCCGCGTGCGTTTCGAGACGCCGCTGGCCGTGCCCTTGCCGCTGTGGATCGTTTTTGTGGGGCTGGTGACGACCGAGTGGGTCCTGCGACGGAGGTTCCAACTGCGATGAGCAGCGGATATCGCTACCTGGAGCCCGAGGCGCTGGCTCGGATGAAGAACCTGTCGATGGTCGCCCGCGGCGTCGTCGAGGGCTCGATTTCGGGCCTCCATTCCAGCCCCTACAAGGGGTTCAGCGTCGAATTCGCCGAACACCGCGAGTACACGGCCGGCGACGACCCGCGGCATCTCGACTACAAGATGCTGGCCCGTACCGATCGTCTCTACATCAAGCAGTACGAAGAAGAGACGAACATGCGGGTGCAGATCCTGCTCGACACGTCGGCCTCCATGGGGTACCGGCAGGAGAGCAAGATCACCAAACTGCAGTACGGCTCGTACCTGACGGCTATCCTGGCCTACCTGATGACCCGCCAGCAGGATTCCGTGGGCCTGACGACGTTCGACACGCAAATCGGGCTCGACATGCCGGCCCGCAGTTCGCCGCGCCATTTCAACGAGATGATGCAGCGCCTGGAGGCCGTCGAACCGGGCGAGGAGACCGACATCGCCTCGATCCTCCACCTGCTGGCCAATCGCTTCAAGAAACGCTGCCTGATCGTGGTGATCAGCGACCTCTACGACGAGCCTGACGACGTCATGCGGGCCCTGCACCACTTCAGACACCGAAAACACGAAGTGATCGTGTTCAACGTGTTCGACAAGGCCGAGGTCGAGTTCCCCTTCACCGACACGATCGCCTTCCACGACCTGGAGACCAATGAGAAGATCCAGATCGACCCGGCCTACGTCCGCGACGCCTACCGCGAACAGATCAACGAGTTCATCGAAGGTTATCGCCGTTCTTGCACCGAATCGAATATCGACTACGTAATGACCGATACGTCCGTCCCTTACGATTTCATGCTCTCGAAGTACATCGCCAAGCGCACCCTGCTATGACGTTCGTTTCCGCCGCATTCCTGCTTGCCGTCGCGGCCGGGGCCATCCCGGTCGTGCTGCACATGATCAATCGCCAGCAGGCGAAGAAGCTCCCCTTCAGCACGCTTCGCTTCCTGCGGATCAGCGCAGAAAAGACGCGGCGGCGCAAGCGGATTCACGACGTGCTGCTCATGCTGATGCGGATGGCCGTGCTGATCCTCATCGCGATCGGACTGGCCGAGCCGACGATCACGACGCTAGGCAGTTTCTGGGGCAGCGGCGCCTCGGCCGTGGCGATCCTGGTCGACAATTCGGCCAGCATGGGCGTGGTCGATCAGGGCCGCCCGCGATTTGAAACGGCCCGCCGGGCCGCTCGTGAGATCCTGAACGAGCTGGCCGACGGCGACCAGATCGCCTTGATGCTCACAGGCGGTCCCGAACTGGCCGAGCAGGGACGGCTCCAGCGGACCCAGGACAAGATTCTACAGATGCTCGACCAGGCGGAGGTCAGCTACGAACGAGCCGACCTGGCGATGAAGCTCCAGGAAGCCCGGAACCTGCTCGCCCGCACCGACGCCCGGCACAAGCAGATCTTCGTGCTCACCGATATGCAGCAGTTGAGTTGGGAAGGCCTCTCGGATACCTCGGCGAACCAACCCGAAGCGTCAGCGAGGAAGGGCGAGTCTGCCTCCTCAAGCCAACCCGAAGCGTCAGCGAGGACCGCCGAATCAACCTCAGATCAACCCGAAGCGTCAGCGAGGACCGCCGAATCGGCCGATGGCGACGACATCCCCGTGATCTTTGTCGATTGCCATCGCGATCCCAAGCCCGACGTGGCCGTGACTGGGCTGGAAGTCAGCGCGGCCGTTCCCGTGGCCGGCTTGCCCATCGGTGTCTCTGCCGAGGTGTTCAACGCCTCGTCGGTACCGCAGAAACGGCTGCTGGAACTCTACATTGACGGTGCCAAGGAGAGCACCAGCCCCGAGTTGGAGATTGCGCCCGACGGGCGGGTGAAGCACGACTTCGAGTTCAGCTTCAAACGGGGCGGAATGCACCGCGGCGAGGTGCGGCTGGTCGGCGAAGACGGCTCGCGCTACGACGACCAGCGCTACTTCGCCATGGAAGTCGACCAAGGCATTCCCGTGGCCATCGTGAAATCGCGGCGGCACGAAATCCCGTACCTGGAGGACACGTTCTACCTGGAACAGGCGCTGGCCCCGGCGCGAACGGGCGGCAGTTGGGCCATCCGCACGACGACGCTGACGGCCGACGAATTGTTGAGCGAGCCCTTGTCGGAATATAAGGTCGTGTTCTGCGTCAACCTCGAGGCCCCCGACGCGGATACGGCCCAGCGGCTCCGAAGCTACGTTACCGGCGGCGGGAACCTCTTCTGGATCGCGGGCGACAACGTCGACCCGGCCGCCTACAACGCCATGAACGAAGAGGCCGGCGGACAATTGCTGCCGGCTCCACTGGTCGACGTCCGCCTGCCGGCGGCGGGCGACGATCGCGACAGTTGGCATATCGCATCGCTCGACGAGGGGCATACGGCCATGCGCCAACTCGCCGACCCGCCCGCGTTGTATCAGACGGTTCTGATCTACAAACACCTGCGGATGGATACGGCCCAAGCCGCCCAGGCCCGGGTGCTGGCCCGCCTCGACGACGGCGAGGCCCTGCTGGCTCAAGCCACGGTCGAACAGGGCACGGTGACGATGCTGGCCGCCAGCGCCCACGTGGGCTGGTCGAATCTGCCGGTGCGTCCGATCTTCCTCCCCATGTTCGCCCGGTTGACCTTCGACCTGGCCGGCGCGGAGCAGGCTCGTCACCAAACCTTGGCCGGTGCGCCGCTCATCCTGCAAATGGACCAGGAACTCCAGCCGCTGACGGTTGAGATCCGGCCGCCGTCGGGGGCGATGATTCGCCGGACGACCCAACCGGTCGCAGGCCGTCCGGGCCAGGAATTCACCTACGGCGACACCCACGCCGTCGGTATCTATACGCTGCAACTCCTCGATGCGGCCCGGCCTGCGACGATCGCCTACTCGGTGAACTTCGACGCCGACGAGGCCGATCCCAAGACGTTCACGCAGGAAGAGATCAAAGGTCGTTTGGGCGATACACCGGTCGTGTTTGCCGACGATCCCGACGACCTCTCCAGCACGTTCCGGAAGTTGCGCGAAGGGGAGAGCCTGTGGGAACTGCTGCTGGCGGGCGTGCTGCTGGTGCTGGTGTTCGAGACCTTCATCTCGAATCTGCTCAACCCGCCGGAAAGCGAACGCCGCTCGCCGATGGAGGATTTCGGCTCCCTGCCGGTGCGGACCGGGTTTGGCTATAAGCGGGAGTCTTCGGGCCGGCCCCAAGGTGCTTGACGTGTATTCCGTGTGGTGGTATCTTGCCGCTTCGGTGGGCCTCGTCTTGGGTAGCGGCCTTCTTGTCAGGTAAGAACGCAGCAATTGCGGGTCTTCGCAAGTGCACCGACTTGGCTGCGTCCTGCCGTTTCCAAACCCCGCCGGGTGGTGTCGTGGATTTGCGGGATTACTTGGAGGGAGGGTTCGACATGCGGTGTTTCGAACTTACCATGCCCGACAAGCTCTACCGGATGGTGCTTGTTGGCTGGTTTGCCTGCGTGCTGGGAGTGGCGATCCACTTTGCACCTCTGCTGAATCGGTCGCCGGGAGCAACCGCCGTTCACCAGGTTGCCCATCCGACCAACGTGAAGAGCCTGCAGATTGAGAACAAACAACTGCGCGAGGAGATCAAGTTCCTGCAAGCCGAAATTCAACGGTTGTCCGTTACGAAACCGTGTCAGTAGTCTCGGCAGGTAGACTGGTCCGGCGTTTCGACAGAGCGGAGGCGATCTATTCCTGAGGCCCCTTCGCACGCAACTCGACACGGGCAATGCCGAACCAGGCGCGGTTCCCGATGGGCCCTTGGGGAGCCGTGTTCCGCAGAACGGTCTTACAGCGAGCAACCACTCGGAGCAAGCGTTCAGCGTTGCGGTCGGTTGAGGTCCATGAGTTGTCGGGCGATCGCCTTGGCCGCCTTTTCTCCCGCATGTTGCTTGATCAGCCCTTCCTTGGCAACGCCCGTGACGACGACGTCGGTGACGTTGCCGTCACGGGAATTCACTTGTACGGTAACGACCGCCGGATTGAGGCCGAGAAATCCCGAGCCGATTACGCCGCTGACGGAGGCGATGTCAACCGGTGCTTCCACACCGTCGCGAACCTGCCCTTTCTCCTGGATGGCGGCGAGGGCGGCCCTCAAAACCGTTTCCGGATCGGCCTGCGTCTGGAAGGTGGTCTGAAAGGCATCGTCGGGGAGTTTCTTGGCGACCCAACCGACAACGCTTGCTCCGGTCTCCTCTCCGCTCGTCTTGGTTGCCAGTTTCTGGAGTTCCGCAGCCAGGATCTCGTTGGTGGTTTTGGGCATAGTCGTTGTTTTCAATGGCTCAGGTGTGATAGAAGGACCATTCATGAAGAGACTCTCGGCATGGTCGGTAACGACCACCATTTCCACGTCCCTGACAATCTCGTCAATCGCGAGGCTGTGCCGACCGCTTCAGAAGGCAGCTTGTCTGACAATGTCACATCCAACGAACCCGAAAGCGTGGGCGGAGGTGAAGATGACGTAAGTTCCATTTATGCCACAAGAAGGAAGCCGCTGTCAACTCATGACAACGGCTGTTCGAAATGGGCGATGAGGGACTCGGACCCCCGATATCCACGGTGTAAACACCTAGCCCCACCAAAAACATCGGGAAGAGAAGGCAATTCTTGTTTGGCGGAGTTACGATTTTGTCCTGATTGTGAGAACAAAAGCGGGCCACTTTTCGCAATCGCCGGGGAGTGAGCCGGTGTTGAACGAGAGGATTCGTGTCTTGACCTTGATTTCCGTGCCAAAGTCGGCCATCCTCGATGATACCCGACCTCATCCAACAGAATCCCCTACCGATTACCGATCGTGTCGCGAGTCCTTCTGGTCAACATGCCGCTGTTCAACCTGCGCTGGCCCAATCTGGGGCCCAGTCTGCTCAAGGCGCAGCTTGCGGGCCGCGGGCTGGCCTGCGACATGGTCTATCTGAACTACGACTTCGCCGAGATGATCGGCGAAGAGTGCTATACGTGGCTGGCCGACTGTTTCGCCTTCGTGCTGGGTGGGGAACGCCTGTTTGCCCGACATTACTTCGCCGACCGGTTGCCTCCCGACGACGTTTACTGGAACGAGGTTCTGTTGGCGGCCGATTCGGGGCTTACGGAGGAGGATCGACGGGACTACCAGCGGGCGTGCGAAGCCGTGACGCCGTTTCTGGATCGCTGTGAGGCGGCGCTGGATTGGTCGCAGTATTCCGTCGTCGGCTTCGCCGCGTCGTTTCAGCAGACGATGTCGTCGCTGTGTCTGGCAAGGCGAATCAAGTCGCGACTGCCGCAGACGCAGATCGTCTTCGGCGGCGCCGCCTGTGAAGGTCCGATGGGGGTGGAACTGCTGGCCCGGTTTCCGGAGATCGACTACGTCTGCGTGGGAGAGGCCGACCACGCCTTTCCGGATCTCGTCGAACAGGTCTTCAGCGGCGAGCCCATGGCTCGGCCGACGGGAGTGGTCGGCCGCGACATGCTCGATTCGGGACAGGCGGTTCCGCCCAACCCCTGCGACTTCCTGACTCGGGATCTCAACGGGCTCCCCTATCCGGACTTTGACGACTACTTTGCCAGGGCGGACCGGTCGTCGCTCAAGGAACAGGTTCACTCGCTCTTGTTCTTCGAGACGTCGCGGGGCTGCTGGTGGGGCCAGAAGCATCACTGCGCGTTCTGCGGGCTCAACGGGGGAAGACTCGATTACCGCAGCAAGTCGCCCCGAAGGGCCGTGGACGAACTGCGCTACCTGGTCGAGCGTCACGGCGTCCACCGGGCCTGCTCGGCGGACAACATCTTCGACCACCGCTACTTCGACAGCTTCCTCCCCATGCTCCGCGACGAGGAACTCGATTTGGCGTTTGTGTTCGAGATGAAGACGAACCTGAAACGCCGGCAGATCGCTGCGTTGATCGAGGCGGGCATGGGAGCGGCCCAGTTGGGGATCGAGACTTTCATTACGCCCGTGCTGAAGATGATCGGCAAGGGGGCGACGGCAGTCCAGAACCTGCAGACGTTGAAGTGGCTCTCTGAACCGGGGATCGAGGTCAAGTGGAACGTTCTCTACGGTTTTCCCGGCGAGGATCCGGCCGATTACGCGGCTCTCGCCGACCTGATTCCGTCGCTGGTCCATTTGGCTCCGCCGCTGGCCGTGGGAAGGGTGCGGATGGATCGCTTCGCGCCGTTCTTCGAGGATCCCAATCGATGGGGGATGAAGAACCCGCGGCCCTATCGGGCCTTCGAGTGCGTGTTTCCTTTCGGCAAGGAGTCGCTCTCGCGGCTTGCTTACTACTTCGACTACGACTATGCGGACGGCCGAGAACCGATGCAATACGCCGCCCGTGCGTTGGCGGAGATCGAAGCCTGGCAGCGGACGGCGGGGAGCGTCACGCTGCGCCAGTTCAACCGGGACGACGGTGTGACCATTCTCACGGATACGCGGCCTTGTGCCTCGGCTTTTCAACACCGTCTGAGCGGCTGGGGTCGCGGGTTGTATGACTACTGCGACACGGGGAGATCGCTGAAGAAGGTGCTGGCGTCCACGCCGGAGTGGGGCGGCGGCGAACAGGTTTCAGCGTCGGCCATCCAGCGCCAACTCGACGAGTGGCTCGCCGATCGCCTGATGGTGCTGATCGACGGGCGCTATCTGAGCCTTGCGCTGCGAGCCGAGAGTTAGCTGGTCGAGTTCTTTCGTTCCGCTGTCTTGGAATCGCGCCGAGGCCGGGCGGATCGCCTCCGCTCATAGGGATTGTCGAGGATCTCTTCGCGGAACCAGGTGACCAGGTCGGCGGTCGCTTTCATCACGATCCACACGACGGCGGCAATTGCCAGAAGAACAAGGATGCCGACCCAGGAACTCATGAAGGCGAGCAGACTGGCGAACATTTGACTTCACCTCCCGATATGGAAGAGCAATCTCCGTCGCTCGAAGGTCATGTTGGGAACTTGTGCTGATTTCCTTTTCTGAGAAAGCCGACTTGACTTGGTTTCATTCTAATGACTGGGCCGGCGAGGGGAACCCTCTATTTCGTCTGCTTTTGTTGCGATTTCGGCCGTGCGCGATTCCCGGAAATAGGTGACAGCCACGTCTTGCCGGAACGGCCCGACCGACCTTCGGTCGGTGCCCGGTGCTTCGCACAAAAGGTGGCTGTCACGAATGGCACTGTCGGTTGGTATGCAACGAGTTACGGCGAGGGCTGCCGGATGGTAAAGAAGCCGAGGATGCATAGTTTCTACGTGGGCACGTCTCCGAGCCGGTAATTCCTTGCGGTGCCGACAGGCGGCCAAGGTGACGGAACAACGATTGATCTTGTACGGAGAGCCTTCCCTGGTCTATCCTACTGTCGTACGGGACCTTCCTTTGCCGTGGGGCCTTCCTTTTTGACCAAGGAACGTCTCATGGCATTTTATCGCCAAGTCTCTCAACTTCCCAGCCGGTTTCGTCTGGCCTTGTCCTCGTTCATGCAGTCGGAGAGTCTGGCTTTCGCCGACGTGCTTCCGGAAGAGGCGATTCAGCGGGCGTTCGACGAAGAGGAGGCTGGCTTTGCCCAAGACGAAGACGCCATCTATACACCTCCGTTGACCTTGTGGGCCTTTCTGTCGCAGGTTTTGTACAAAGAGGAAGCCCGCAGTTGGCAGCGGCGGTGGCTCGCGTTGTTGTGCTCTTGGTCGCGTTGGGCAAGAAGCCACCGTCCGATGACACAGGCGTGTATTGCCGATCGCGGTCGAAGCTTTCCGAGAAAGTGCTCCACCGCTTGACGTGCGAGGTAGCGGATGGATGCGAGTCTGCCGTGCCTCGCTCGTGGCTGTGGCACGGGCGGCATGTGAAGTTGGTGGATGGTTCGACGGTGAGTATGCCGGACACTGAAGCGAATCAGGCCGGCTATCCACAACACGGCGTTCAGAAGGAAGGGCTTGGTTTTCCTATCGCACGCATCGTCGTGCTCTTGTCGCCGGCCACGGCGATGGTCAGCGACATGGCCATCGGTCCGTACCAGGGAAAGGAAAACGGCGAGCCCGCCCTGTTTCGCGAACTCCTCGATCGTCTCCGTCGTGGCGACGTCGTGTTGGCCGATCGCTACTACTGCTCGTACTTCATGGTCTGCTTGCTGATGGAGTTACGTGTGGATTTTGTCGTCCGCCTGCAGCGAAGCCGGCTGCGGGGCTTCGTCCGGGACGGTGCCCAGGCTGCCGGCCGCCACTCCGGTGTTTGACGTGCCGGCAGGATTGATCCGAATCCTTGACGGAGATCTTATAGCCGCCGGCGTTGCTCGCCGGGTCGAAGTGGCCCCCGGCAAGTGGAAGATCGACGAGACCGACGAACGCGGCCGGACAATCGACGTCCACGCCTTGAGAACGACGTTCGGGACGCTGCTCAGCAAAGCCAGAGTGTCTCCTCGGACCGCACAGGCTGCGATGAGACATTCCTCGATCAATCTCACCATGAACGTCTACACTGACCCGATGCTCTTGGATGTTCACGAGGCATTGAATGCCCTTCCCGCCCTACCTCTGGATAGCGGGCGGAAAACAGAGGCAATCGACGTAAGTGCAAACGGGACGGATGGTTTGCCCCTCAGTTTGCTTGGACCATTGCTTGGACCTATCACCGACAATTCGGGTACATTGGGGTCATTTCCTGGCAAGAAGGCGTCTGGGATCGAGGAGGAATCCGAAGCCGAGCCAGAAGATGTAACACCTTACGCCGTCACAAGAAAAAAACCGCCGTCAACTCGTGACAACGGCTCTCTGAAGTGGGCGATGAGGGACTTGAACCCCCGACATCCACGGTGTAAACGTGGCGCTCTAGCCAACTGAGCTAATCGCCCGGCCGAAAGGATCATACGCTAGGTGGGGGGGGCTGTCAACCGGGGTGACGGGGCACCGTTTCACAGCGTTTCGGGGCGTTCCGTTGGGGGCTGGAGCGGGGCGGGTGGGCCCGGCGTTGGGTCGGCGCGAAAGCCCGGAGGGGGCGTGGTCTCGGGGATCTTGCTATCCGCGAGATTCAGTCTGAAATCGCTGCATTCCATGGCCTGCATCGGGCGGTCGGTTGACGTTGATTGCCACTTGAGGATCGTGGGCGATGTGGGAAGCCCCATCGCTGCGGCCAGTTCGTCGTCCTGGACCACCGCCCCGAGACCATCGCTAACAAGGAGCGGCGTTCTACTCTCTTGAAAGACGTTGGACTCAGAGGTCCACACGAGCTGGTTTCGGAGCTCCGAAATCTCGGTCGCGCCGGTCACCTGAATCAGAGGGTACTGGCGGCTGCTCAGGACGCAAGCCGATAGGCCTGAGAAGTCCAACGGTACAAGATGGGGTCGATGGGGGGCCAAAGTGAGTCGAACCAGGCTGTTGCCCGTCACTGCGGTCACCTCCCGCCACTCGATGCTCATTCTCGCGCCGGGATTCGGTTTGCGGCCGCTTCCGCCGACGGAGAGTGCAGGCTCCGTCGTCGCCAGCAAGCCGTTTTGCCACTTGATTCGCAACGGACTGCTCTCCGATACGCGAATCAGGCCGGCCTCACCGCAGGCCATGGAATTCCGTAGCTCGATATCCGGTTCGCGTTCGGCGCGAAGCGGCTCGGGCGACGGGATCAGGCGGGGCTCTTCAGGAGCAATCCGGAAGAATGCAGCATTTTGATGATAGGACTGCAAGGTGTCGGAGGCGTTGCGAATCCTGAGTGAACATGCATCGAGGCGTATGCGGCCTCCCGTCAACATCCGGAACAGCGACCACGATTCGGAAGGCATGTCGCGAGGAACGTTCAGTTCGAGGGCGATCTTCTCGATCACCAGAACGGCGTCACTTACTTGGATCATGTCGCGAGGGCAGAGTACCGGATCGGTTCCTCGCGGTTCAAAAGCCAGCACGGGGCTGAACCCAGAACCGGCGCGGATCGTCAACTGGCGACCGGAGACGGTGAAAGGGCTCTCGACGGTGCGCCCGCTATACCGCAATTCGATCAGCTTGGCCTCCTGGTTTGAAGCCAGTGCCGCCTCGAGAGTCCTGTACTCGTTGTCGTTCTGGGGGTCCGCGGTGACGATCAAGGGGATCAGCGGCTCTGCCGGTCCGACCGGCGCGGAAACACTCTGAGTGCTGGGCGGAAGGGCAGTCGGAGGCGAGAGACCGCCGGACACCGGTCCCAACATGGACCGCACCGACAGGCCTTGTGCCGGTGCGCCGGGAACGTAAGACACCGCCAGCGACGGAGAAGGCAAGGCGGAACGCGGATTAGGCGGACCAGTCGGTTTCAGCAGGCTCTGACGAAGGGAGGGAACCGGCGAGACCGACGCTTGAAGGAACGGGGGCGGCGAGGTGGGAGCCGCGTCTTCAACCGTCTGGGTCGATGCTCCGTTCGGACTGCCGGGTGGGGTACCGCCGAGGGATCCGTCGGACGGGGAGGCAGGAGATGTCGGCGGATTGGTCGGGGCATCGTCCGGATTCGCCTGGGCCGCAACGGTCTGACCATTCAGGTCCAGGAAGTCTTGCATGTTCCCGGACGTTTCCCGGCTGGCCCAGAAGAGGTGCAGGGCAAACACCAGACATGCCAAGGACACGGTGGGGGCCAGCCAGGGCGTCTGCCGATGGAGGGTCGAGATGCGAGACTCTTGGGGGGGGAGCCAAATGGCGTGGGCTGGGCCGGCGGGCCGCAGTCCGATCAGGTCGGCGAGAGTCAACAGGGCCTCCATGAGCCTCGCCGAATCGGGGTAGCGGCGACGCGGGTCTTTGGCCATCATTTTCGCGAGAACCTGACTCGCCTCGTCGGGCAGATCGGGGCGAAACTGGCATACGTCAGGTGGCTCATCGCCCTGGTGCTGGAGAAGCTTCTGAAGAACGGTCCCCTCCGGAAAAGGAGGGCGGCCCGTGAGCATGAAGAATAGCGTGCAGCCAAGTGAATAGATGTCGCTCCGGGAATCCGCATTGCGGGGATCTCGGGCCTGCTCCGGGGAGATGTAGTCAAAGGTCCCTAGAGTCACTCCGCTCGCCGTCAAATCGCCGTCCGGCTCCCCCGGACTGTTCAAACGGGCAAGGCCAAGATCGATCAGCTTGGCCTGGCCGTTGGGAGCAATCAGTACGTTCGAGGGTTTGACGTCACGGTGAACGATCCTGCGTTCTGCCGCGTGGGCCAGCGCGTCGGCAATCTGGAGGGTATAGCTCAAGGCCTCCTCAAGGGTCAACGGGCCTTGCTCTTCGATCATCGCGCGCAGGTTCACGCCCTGGACAAACTCGAAGACGATGTAGGGGTGATCTTCCGATTCGCCAGCCGAGTAAACCTGGGCAATATTCTGATGGTTCAGCCGAGCGGCCGATCTTGCCTCGTTCAAAAACCGGCGAACGGCGTCCGGTTCGGCCGATTGATCTCGAGCGAGGATCTTGACCGCGACCTCACGGCCCAGCCTCTTGTCCTCCCCTCGATAGACCTGCCCCATCCCCCCTCCACCGATGTGCTCGACGAGTTCGATGTCACCCAAGCGTTTTCCAAGGATGGTCGTCGGCAACTGCCAAGAGGGAGCGTCACCTGCATTCTGGACAGCGGCCGCAATCGGGGGGCGATGAGAGATGACAGTCTGTTGGCTGTCGGCGGACGGGATCGGTTCTCCGCTCGTCTTTCGAGTGGTCGAACCCGACTCATTCCCCGGCACAGAGGGATACTCTCTTGAGTGATGCGACGACGCCGAACTGGTCATTGGGTGGATGGCGAGAAGAGAGCAAGAAAAGCAGTCGCACGAAGACCTCGGCGATGCTTGAACAGTTTCATTCTAGTTGAACTAGGAAGACGCGTCAAAAAAGGTGGATTCGGTGGGCAGGAAACGCGGTTTGTCACCCATTCAGGGCAGAAATGAACTGGACACTCTGGGAAATGTGAACCGATAGTCTGCACAAGAATCGGGCAGTCAACCACGTGCCCAATAACAGGCAGCCATGCCCGAAAACTATGCGTATTCATAAGTGCTTGCAGTGAAGTCATTTATAGCTTCGATATAAGATTGCGGCGAGCTGGCGACACGGAAGCCAGCCATCCTAGACCCACTCGTCGATCAATCTCAGGAGTCACTCATGACGGATCTTGGCAATCAAATGGAGACGGAAAAGGAACGCGAAGTCTTTCAGAGAGCCTACCAACTCTTCACCAAAAAGCCAGATTGGGTGACCTTCTTTCGGGAGGTACTCGGGGTGTCGGGCATAGTCCGGAAGGCGTATACAACCAGGGTCGAAATGGAGGAATTCGAACAGACGGAGACCTACAGCACCATCCAGCAGATGCTGGCCAAGCTTCGCGAAGGAAGCTCGCCTTCTGCCGAGGACGGCGAGCCGATCCGGGTTGTCACTGTCCGCTTGCCGAAGAGCCTCCACGATCTCCTACGCGAAGAGGCTTACGAACACCGTACGAGTATGAACAAGCTGTGCATCTCCAAACTCCTGCGGATGATCGACAAGGAATTAGTACCCGACGAGAGCTAGCCAGAAACCACCCGCGGGTCGATCTCGCCAAAACGTGCCGATGGGCACACTGGCTTGGCTATCAATGAGCCGCTCGGACGCCGACCGGCAGGGCTCGATCACCGAACCGTTCCCGATCAGAAGAGACTGGAGTGGACCTATAAGCCGGGTTCTGTCCTCGCTCGACCGAGGGGGTCGAGCGAGGGATGGTCATTTATCTAAGAACTCGATTGCTCGAGCCCTTCAGCGATCTACCCGGGGGTCACTGGCGGCCCGGGCCGAGCCGCGCGAGGACACCTTCCCCTCTTAGGAGGAGGGCTGCTCTTTTCCCCCTGCTTGATCTTGCTCCGGGCGGGGTTTGCCGAGCCAGACCGGTCACCCGGCCTGCTGGTGAGCTCTTACCTCACCGTTTCACCCTTACCTGCCGGACAAGCCGGCGAGGCGGTTTGCTTTCTGTTGCACTTTCCCTGGCCTCACGGCCGGTGGGAGTTACCCATCGCCCTGCCCTGCGGAGCCCGGACTTTCCTCCCGCCGGCGTCCGAGGCCAACGCATCAGCCTCCGGTGGACGTCCGGCCGGCGACCATCCGGTCCACTCCAAGCCTCACCCACGATTATCGGGCTGGCGATCGGAAGGATCAATGGGGCGGATGCCAACGACTGCCTTGCCTGGTGCCTCTGCGTCGAAATTCCTGGTCGACGGATCGCCTGAGCGCTGCCTTGTGTTGGCACCATTCGGGTGCAAGGAGGAACTGAGGGGGGGCATCGCCCGCAATGCGATCGATCACACACTCGGGGGGTAGGTATTCCAGGAAGTCTACGAGAATCTGCACATACTCGTCGCGGTCCGGAAGCCGGAAATCGCCTCGCTCCCAGAGCGCCGCCAGCGGAGTGTCGCGGACGACGTACAGATTGTGGAGTTTCACGGAATCGACTTGAAGGCGAGCCATCTGTTTTGCCGTCTCCAACATCTCATCCCGGGTCTCGCCCGGAAGGCCGAGCATCAGGTGGGCTCCCACGTGCAGGCCGCGGCTGCGGGCACGGACAACTGCGTCCTCAAAACAAGAGAAGTCGTGCGCCCGGCGGAGCCAATCGAGCGAATGCTGATGAATCGACTGGAGGCCAAGTTCGACGGAAACCCAGGTGTCGGTTGCGAGTCCCGCCAGCGCGTCGAGGGCCTGGTCGCTCACGCAATCCGGTCTTGTTCCGACGATCAGGCCGACCATACCCGAGTAGGCGAGCGATTCCCGCCACAGTGGTAGAAGTCGATCGATCGGGCCATAGGTGTTTGTGGCCGGCTGGAAGTAGGCAATGAACGTGTCGGCAGAATCTCCGTGGCGGCGCCCGAGGTGGCTCACTCCCTCGGCGATCTGTTTCGTGATGGAACGACCGGCCGCGCCCTGCCGGCGGCTTGGGCTGAAGCTGCGCATGTCGCAGAAGATGCAACCCTCGGTCGCAAGGGTACCGTCGAGGTTCGGGCAACTCAGGCCGGCGTCGACACTGATCTTCCACACCCGCCTGCCGAACCTGCGTCGCAGAAAATGGCTCAGCGCATGGAAATGCAGGCCCTGGGATGCCCACTCGGGTGGTTGGGGAGGCGGGTGCGCGTGCATCGGAGTTGACGTTAAAGGTGGGACCGATCTACACTGAAGACTGAGGGGGGTACGCCTTTTATCGTATGGGCTTGCCGGCCCGCACTCAACATCGTGCCGCGGAACAGTGAACGATTGGCTTTCCCGAATGAGGCGACCTGCCAGGGGACGTCTCAGGATTCAGGTCATGGATTGGGAGGGCCGTTTTTGAAGGTTTGTCAAGCGAGTGCCCCTCGATGTATGGCGAGTTGATTCCCGTCGGCGGAGGCGACCCCATCCCTCTTCTGCGGAAGACCCTTGTGGTCGGCCGCGGTGAAGCATGCGACGTGGTCCTCCGATTTGCCAATGTGTCTGCCCGACATTGCCGGCTGGAATTGGAGGACGGCTACTGGTTGGTGAGCGACACGGACAGTCGCAACGGGACGCGGGTGAACGGAGGCCGGATCGACAGGAAGCGGTTGATGCCGGGAGACCTGTTGGCTTTGGCGAGTCACAAGTACGAGATTCGATACTCGCCTTCTCAGAATGGCGCCTGCGGGCCGCCTCCCCCTGAAGGCGAGGAAGAGGACGTTTTCGGTCAGACGCTGCTCGAACGAGCAGGCTTGGAGCGTCGCCGCCAATCTGAGGCCGGATAGCCGATTAACTTGATGAGCAAGAAAAGTCGGAAGGTTCGTACCGAGTTTCGCAAGAATCGATCCCAGAAGGCGCGTGGGAAGAACTGGACGCGCCAGTTCGACGAGCACGGATTCCAGGAGGAAGATCCCCTTCAGGGCGAGCGGGTGAGCGGCAAAGGGGACCTGAGCCGGCGGCGAACGGTCGTGGGGGAAGAGATCACCGGCGGCGCCGAACCTCACCTGAGCGTCCATCTGGAAATCGACGAATCGTGCCGGGCGGGGCGAGTGTTGAGCGTTCACGGTCTGAGTTGCCGGGTGCTCGACGAATCTGCCGGGGGGGTCTACACGTGCGCCGTGCGGCGTTTGCTTAAGACGCTCAGCACCGATCAGCGTCACGTGGTGGCCGCCGGAGATCGGGTGCGGTTCCGCAGCGTGCCGGGGAGCGGCGTGCCGGAGGGGATCATCGAGCGGGTCGAGCCGCGACACGGGAGCTTGTGCCGGGCCACACGGGGCAGGCAACAGATCCTGGTCACCAATGTGGACCAGGTGCTCATCATTACCAGTGCGGCGGAACCGCGTCTCAAGCCCAACCTCATCGATCGAATGCTGATCGCCTCGGAGAAGGCGGCGGTGACGCCCGTGATCTGCATCAACAAGGTCGATCTGATAGATCGTGCCGAACTTCAGCCGCTGGTGGGTGTCTACAGTCGCATGGGATATCGAGTCCTGCTGGTCAGTGCCGAGACGGGCTTCGGCATCGAGCGGTTGCGGCGGTGCATGGTCGGGCGCGAGAGCGTTGTCGCCGGGCAGAGCGGCGTGGGCAAATCGTCGCTTCTCAACGCCGTCGACGGCCAGCTCGACCTGCCTGTCTCGGAGGTCAGCCACGAGACGCAGAAGGGCCGTCACACGACGACCACGGCGCAACTTCTGCCGTTGAGTTTCGGCGGCTACGTGGTCGATACGCCCGGGATTCGGCAGTTCCAGCTCTGGGACGTGATCCCGGAGGAGGTGGCTTCGTTCTATCGCGACGTCCGCCCTTATGTCAGCCTGTGCCGATACCCGGACTGCACCCACACGCACGAGGAGGATTGTGCGGTGAAGAACGCGGTTGCCGACGGCCGCATCGACGATCGCCGGTACGAGAGTTACTGTCATCTGTTCTGTGGGGATATGGTGTGAGTCAACCGAAGGAAATGAACCGCGTCGACACGGTCGCCAGCGAGGCGGCGTTCCTGGTCGAGGTGACACTGAAGGATCAGGCGTGGAACGGCCATGCGCTCGAGGAGCTGGAAGGTCTGGCCGAGACGGCAGGCACCACGGTCGTCGGACGTATGAGTCAGCGGCGAGAGAAGCCCGACCCAGCCACCTACCTCGGAAGCGGCAAGGTGGACGAGCTGCGCGGGATGGTCGAGATGACGGATGCCGACGTGGTCATCTTCGACAACGATCTCCACCCTGCCCAGACTCGCAATCTGGAGAAGGCGTTGGGCGTGAAGGTGATCGACCGTACGGAGCTGATTCTCGACATTTTCGCAGCCCGTGCACAAACCTATGAAGCACGCCTGGCGGTCGAACTGGCGCAGCTCGAGTACTCCTTGCCGCGGCTGAAGCGCATGTGGACCCACCTTTCTCGGCAGAAGATGGGGGGCGTCGGCCTGCGCGGCCCCGGTGAGAAGCAATTGGAGGTCGACCGGCGTCTGGTGCAGAAGCGGATCACCGATCTGCGCGCTCAGCTCGACGCGATCCATCGGCGGCGGGAGCGAGAAGTGGCCGCTCGCCGCGATTCCATGACCGTTTCGCTGGTGGGCTATACCAACGCCGGCAAGAGCACGCTGCTCAACGCGCTGACGGGTTCCGACGTGCTGGCCAAGGACGCCTTGTTCGCCACGCTCGATACTCGCACGCGGCGCTGGCAGTTGCCGGGCTGGGGCCCCGTCCTGCTCAGCGACACCGTGGGTTTCGTGCGCGACCTGCCCCACCACCTGATCGCCAGCTTCAAGGCCACCCTCGAAGAGGCCAGACAAGCCGATCTGCTGTTGCACGTGGCCGACGCTTCGAGCCCCGAGGCCGCCAACCAGATCAGTGCGGCCTACCATGTTTTGGAGGAGATCGGGATCGAGGCCAAGGACACGCTGCTGGTGCTCAACAAGATCGATGCCCTGCCCGACCGAGCCCGTGTGGACGGGCTGCTCAACCGGTACCCGCACGGCATCCCCGTCAGCGCTCGCGGCGGCGAGGGCCTGGACGCCCTGGCCATGGCGGTGAGCGACGCCCTGAGCCGAAGTTTCGTCGACGTCGACGTGGAAACCGGAGTCGAGAACGGCCGGCTGATGGCCTACCTGGCGGCACACGGCGAAGTGCTGTCGCGGACGTTCAACAACTCGCACGTCGTGATCCACTGCCGGATCCCCCAGCGATTGTCGGGACGGCTCGAGCGCGAAGGCGCAATCGTGCGACCCCACGAACTGGAAACAGCATTTAGAACGGGTTCGGGTGATGGCGAAGCGAGAGATTGAAGGGAGTCGAGGGATCGTTACCGGGGCTTCCAGCGGGATTGGAAGGGCGATCGCGCTGGAGCTGTGCCGGCAAGGGGCGTCGGTAGTGGTGACGGCCCGACGCGAGGAGCGGCTTGCAGAACTCGTTGAGCAGTCGCGGTCGCTGGCCGGGAAGATGCTGCACGTGGTTGGCGACGTCTCGTCGCCGGAAGTACGAGAGCGGGTAGTAAATTGTGCCGTCAACGAGTTCGGCGGCCTTGACTTCCTGGTAAACAACGCCGGCGTGGGGACGCTGGGGCGTTTTGAGGATGCAGCGCCCGAGCGGCTGCGGCAAGTGATGGAAGTCAATTTCTTTGCCCCGGTCGAAATGACTCGGCTTGCCCTGCCCCATCTCAAGCGAGGGCGGCAGCCGATCATCGTCAACGTCAGTTCGATCCTCGGACGGCGAGCGGTGCCGCACAACAGCGAGTATTGCGCCAGCAAGTTCGCAGTACACGGCTTCAGCGAAGCGATCCGTACCGAGCTTGCGGCCGACGGAATCGACGTGCTGGTCGTAAGCCCCGGCACGACGCAAACGGAGTTCTTCGACCAGGTGCTCGATCGGACGAGCGAACCGGGCTGGCCGGAACACCGCCCGGTGACGGCCGAGCACGTGGCCAGGCAAACGGTGGCGGCCATGCGGGCGGGGAAGCGGGAGATCGTCCCCTATTTCTGGGGCAAGGTTCTGTGCGGAATGAACCGGGTCTCACCGGGACTGGTGGATCGGGTGATGAAGAAGTACGTTTGAGGGTTCAGGGTTCGGGGTTCAGGAAGAAGGGAAGCAGGGAGCAGTCAGGAGCCAAATGGCGTTGCCGGATTCCCGGAGGCATTCGCCCACACGGTCGCTCAATCTCTCAGTTCCCCGGCTGTTCCATGCCGAAGGGGAGTTTCATCTGGGGGTCGTGGCGGCGGGTGGGGTCGAGTTCTTTGAACAGCAGGCTGGGCTGGATGTCGGTGTTGTCCTGGTACTTGTCGCTGTTGTACTCGGTGATCGCCCCGCGAATCTCGTGATAGAAGATCTGGCAGATGGGCACGCCGGGATAGATGCGGACGGGCTGAATGGCGAACATCTCCAGGGTCCAGAACCCGCGGAACCCCACGTCGCCGAAACCGGCCGTCACATGCACGAATAACCCCAATCGCCCGATCGACGAACGGCCCTCGATCATGGGAACGAAGTTGCGGGTCTCCGTTCGTTCGACCGTGCGGCCCAGGTAGAGTTGATGGGGCTGGATGACGAGCCCCTCGGCCGGAATGGCGAAACGGCGAACGCGATTCGGCTTGCGCATATCGAGCTCCACCTCCTCGTAGATCATCAACTCGTTGTGAAGCGTGAGATTGTAACTGTTGGGATTCAGTCGGGCTTCGTCGAACGGGTCGATGACGATGTTGGTGCCGAGCTGGGCTCGAATCTCTTCGCCGGAAAGGATCATCGCGTGTCTTGTCGGTTCGAGGCTGACGGTTCTACCTGGACTCTCCAACTCCTATCTTCGGACAGACCTGCGCGAGGGGACAATCGCCGCAATTGGGCTTTCGGGCCATGCAGTATTGCCGTCCGAGTTGGATCATTCGATGGCTGAAGGCAATCCATTCCTTCTTCGGAATCCGCTCGATCAGGTCGTTCTCGACCTTGACGGCGTCCTTCTGGGCGGTGAGTCCGAGGCGGCGGCTGAGCCGCCCCACATGGGTGTCGACGACCACTCCCGAGGGGATCTTGAAGGCCGTACCGAGAATCACGTTGGCCGTCTTGCGCCCGATTCCGGGGAGCTGGACCAGGGCCTCCAGATCCTGCGGCACGGTTCCGCCGTGCTCGTCCAGGAGCTTCTGGCAGCAGGTCCGCAGGCTCTTGGCCTTGTTGCGAAAGAACCCGGTGCTCTGGATGTCTCGCTCGAGATCGGCCGGTGCAGCCGTGGCATAATCGGCGGCCGAACGGTACTTCTTGAACAGTTGTTTGGTGACGAGGTTCACACGTTCGTCGGTGCACTGGGCCGACAGAATCGTGGCGACCAGCAATTCCAGCGGGGCGGAGAAGTCGAGCGAGCAGGTTGCATCCGGATAGTGTCGCGCCAGCCGACGGACGATTTGCCGGGCATGCTGTTTGTCTTCCGCAGTGCAAGCCATCAGAGGGAGCCGTGGTGCCGGGGACTGGTCAGGAATCCACACCAAATGGGATTGTCAAATGCGGGGGACGGCATGTCAAGGGCCGCGGAAACGAGTTGGCCGAGTCTGTGACTCGTTCCTATAATCCCTCGTCGGGATGGCCGGCTCAGGGCACGCGAGTGAAATGTGCCTATCGGTTGTTGCAGCCCATCACGCTGAATACACGGTCCAGTCTTGAGGAAGGATCGGCGCATGGCGACCGAACAGTACCCTTCGCTGTACCTCAACGGAATCGAGCATTTCAACCGAGGCGAGTACTTCGACAGCCACGAGGTCTGGGAGGAACTGTGGATTGCCGAGTCGGGCGAAGACCGGCGATTCTACCAGGGCCTGATTCAAGCGGCGGTGGCCCTCTACCACCTGGAGAACGGCAATCTGGTGGGATCGCGCAAGCTGGTGGACAGTTCGGCGGCCTACCTGCAGCCGTACCGTCCGCAACACCGCGGATTGGATGTCGACGCCCTCCTGCAAGCCGTGCGGCAGTGCTTCAACGCGAACCTGCCGGCCCGGTCGGACGGCCCGGGGGACTTGGAGGCCCGCCCGAAGATCCGGTTGCAGCCGCCGCCAGGCGGAAGCATGAGCTATCCTTGAAAAGGGATTTGCCTGACGGCGGGTGGCCGAGGCGGATTGTCGGCAACAGAAGCCGAATCGTCCAATTGGTCACTTCGGCACTTTCGGTCCGCGAGAGGATCGCCTGGGACAAGCGACATGACCGATCACGAGCAGTTCTCATTCTCGCCCAAAGACTTCTCGGGAACGGTACGGATCTTTCCCTTGCCGAATCTTGTGTTGTTTCCCCATGTGGTCCAACCCCTCCATATCTTCGAACCGCGCTACTGCGATCTGTTGCACGAATCGCTCGAAGACGATCGGATGATCGCGATGGCGACGCTGATTCCGGGTTGGGAAGACGATTACCACGGCAGTCCGGCGATCTCGCCGCACGCGTGCCTGGGTCGCGTGGTCGTGAACCACGAGTTGGAGGACGGCTCGTACAACATTCTCCTGGCGGGCGTATCACGGATGGAGATTGTCCAGGAACTGGCTACGCCCAAGTCATTTCGCAGCGCCCGGGCAATTCTCCGTCCCGATCGCTACGCGGACGAAGATGTTCCTCGGATTCACCGCTTGATGGAGAGGTTGCGCCTGGCGATGGGACACCTTCTGCCGTTCGTCCCGGAGTCGAGGCAGCAACTCGACGAGTTGCTCGAGCGCGAGGTTCCGCTGGGAACGCTGACGGACTTGATCGCCTATCTTCTGGACGTCGACCTGGCGGAGAAGCTGATCCTATTGGGTGAAACCAACGTGGTCTGCCGGGCGGAGATTCTGGTCAAGCGTCTGGCAGCCTTGAGTTCCGACACGCGTCCCGACGGCCGGGGCGAGCTGCCTTTTCCGCCGTTGCCGAGTCGGAACTAGATCGTCTTGCGCGATTGCCACAAGCACGGTTCCGAGGTGGCCGTCCCGTGTGTCATTCCCGCACTCCCTTCCGTCATTCCCGCGAAGGCGGGAATCCAGGCACTCGGCAAACGGTCTGGATTCCCGCCTGCGCGGGAATGACGGCTCAAGGGATCCTCGGCCTTCTCCGGGAATCACGCAAGGCCATGACGCTGCGCGGGGGTACCAGACGGCCCCTTGACCGTGATCGAGCGACCCACCTATCATTGGGGTTGGTGCCGAACGGCGATCCATTTGTGGATTGCAGTTTTGGTCGGCAAGACTGGAGAACATGCGCATGGCGACAAGCGGAAAGGACGGCGACCGGTTCGACGGGAGCCTGCTGGCGGAAGTGGACGACGTGGAGGCACCGCCGGTTGGCGGTGTGGATCTGGAGCGTATCGAGCGGGCGGTCCGAGAGATTCTATTCGCGGTAGGCGAGGATCCCGATCGCGAAGGGCTCCGGGAGACGCCGGCTCGCGTGGCGCGGATGTATGCGGAGTTGTTCGGGGGACTGCACGAAGATCCGCGTGTCCATCTCCGCAAGTTCTTCACGGAAAAGTACGACGAGGTCGTGCTGGTTCGCGACATCAGTTTCAACAGCATGTGCGAGCACCACATGATGCCCTTCATGGGCAAGGCCCACATCGGCTACCTGCCCGGCGGACGCGTCGTGGGCCTGAGCAAGCTGGCTCGCGTGGTGGAGGGTGTTGCGCGTCGCCCGCAGGTTCAGGAACGGATGACGGAGGAGATCGCCCGGTTGTTGGAAGAGGAATTGCAGGTGAAGGGGGTCGCCGTGGTGATTGAGGCCGTCCACACGTGCATGACGGTGCGCGGGGTCAAGAAGCCGGGGGCGATCTGCGTGACATCGGCGATGAAGGGGGCCTTCCGGACCAGGCCGACGACCCGTTCTGAGATCATGACGTTGATCTACGGAGATCGTTAGCAGGGCGTTGAGGCGGCTATGCGTGAAACACATAGTTGCCTCAGCCGAGCAGCCCGTTGAAGAAGTCAAGCCAGCCATGCCCCAACTCGATCAGCAGCGAGAGCGGATTCAGGCAGACCTTCGCGGGCGAGTTACCGGCGACGTGCGGTGCGACGATATCTTTCTTCAGCTCTATGCGGGCGACGCCAGCATCTACCAGGTCCGTCCGCTGGGTGTGGTCAGGCCGCGAACGGTGACGGACGTGTCGGCGTGCCTCGAATACGCCTCGGCGAAGGGCATTCCGGTCCATGTGCGAGGCAGCGGAACGGGGACTTCCGGCGGGGCGTTGGGTGGGGGGCTGGTGCTCGATTGTTCCCGTTACCTGCGACGCATCGTTTTCGTCGACGATCGCATGGTGCGAGTGCAGCCGGGTATTGTCCACGAGCGGCTCAACGACCACCTGCAACGGTTCGGTCGTACGTTTGGCCCCGATCCGGGAGTGACGGAAACGACGACGGTGGGCAGCTTGCTCGCGGTGGACGGAGCGGGAAGTCGGTGGCTCCGCTACGGCTCCCCTTCGCGGCACATCCTCGGTTTACAGGTCGTCCTGGCCGACGGCCAGATTCTCGAGGTGGGTCGCGAGCCGCTCGACGACGGCAAGGCCTCCGGTGCCCATCCTCGCAAGCGGCAGATTGTTCAAATGCTCAGCAGGTTGATCCGGGCGAAAGAAGACGTTATCCGGCGTAACCGTCCCAAGACGGCGGTCAATCGGGCGGGCTACCGGTTGTGGGACGTCCTGGACGACGAAACGCTCAATCTGTCGGCGCTGATCGCCGGCTCGGAAGGCACATTGGCCGTCATCACGGAGGCCCGTCTGGCGACGCAGGCTCTGCCGGCCTTCCGCGGCGTTGCCCTCCTGATGTTCTCCAGTCTCGACAGTGCGGCCAAAGCAGCCCTGCTGGTGCGAGACTACGATGCGAGTGCCTGCGAACTGATGGATCGGCGGCACCTGAGCCTGGCCCGCGAGATCGACGACCGTTTCGAGGCCCTGATTCCCGAGAATACCGAAGCGGCCTTGCTGGTGGAGTTGGACGGGGACGATCGGCACGAAGTGGGTGAACGTTTGCGGTCATTGACCGACGACCTCTGGGACCAACGCCGCCTGGCCTTCGGGGCCCGGCGGGCCGTGGATCGCGACGAGATGGAAACCTATTGGGCTCTGGCTCGGAAGGTCCGTCCCACCTGGTATCGGATGAAAGGGGCGGTGCGCCCACTGCCGGTCATCGACGACGTTGCGGTGGCCCCGGAGGCACTTCCCGAGTTTCTGGTCCGGGTCCAGAACGTCCTCAAGCGGCACGAGATCACGGCGTCGATCGTAGGACACGCAGCGCAAGGGCAGCTCATCATCCGGCCGTTCCTCGATCAGACCCAGTGTACGCAGTCGGGAATCGTAGGACGGTTGGCCGACGCCCTCTACCAGGAGGTTGCCGACGCCGGAGGAACAATCGGCGCCGAGCGAGCCTCGGGATTGAGTCGATCGGCCTACCTTCGAGGGCAGTACGGTCAACTCGACGACGTCTTCCGACAGGTCAAGGGGCTGTTCGATCCCGAGGGGATTCTCAATCCGGGCAAGGTCGTGGGATCCAGGCCGGAGGAAGTGTGGCACAATCTGCGGCCTGCCGTATCGGTGGTCGACAACAGCGAGGACTCCGACGAAGAGCAGGGAGGACTTCGGGACCTTCTCGAACTACAGCTCAACTGGGATCCGGCCCAGGTCACCGACGCGGTGGCTCTGTGCAATACCTGCGGCGACTGCCGCAGCCAGGCGCCGGGGGGACGGATGTGCCCGCTCTTCCGCGTCAACCCTTCCGAAGAGGCTTCGCCGCGGGCCAAGGCCAACTTGATCCATGCGGTCCTGACGGGCGGGTTGGCCTTGGAGAGCCTGACGGGTGACGAGTTCAAGTCGATTGCCGATTTGTGCATTCACTGCCACATGTGTCCAAGCGAGTGTCCCGCCGGTGTGGACATACCGCAGCTCATGGTTGCGGGGAAGGGGGCCTACGTGGCCGCCCACGGACTGAAGTTGCGCGACTGGGTGGCTGCGAGGCTCGACCTTGCATCGAGTCTGGCCAGCAAGGTGAGTCCCTTGGCCAATTGGGCGATCGCCAATCGCAGGTGCCGGTGGGTCATCGAGAAGTGCCTTGGAATCGCCCAGGGACGCAAATTGCCGCGAGTGACCTCTCGGAACTTCCTCCACCGTGCGGCGCGCCGCCATCTTGCCCGGCCCACTCGCACGAATGAACGAAAGGTCGCTTATTTCGTCGATCTCTACGCAAACTATCACGATCCCCAATTGGCAGAAGCCACGGTCGCCGTTCTCAAACACAACGGCGTGTCGGTGTATGTGCCACAGGGGCAGAAGCAGGCGGGAATGGCCGCGATCACCGAGGGGGCCCTCGACATCGCACGGCGTTTCGCCAGGAAGAACGTGGCGATCCTGGCCGAAGCCGTTCGCCAAGGCTATCACGTGATCGCCTCCGAACCGGCCGCGGCCGTCTGCCTCCAACGCGAGTACCCCCAATTGCTCGACGACGAGGATGCCGGTCTCGTCGCCCGAAACGCCTCCGAGGTCTGCTCTTATCTCTGGAAAATGCATACGGTCGGGAAGCTGCAACTCGACTTCAGACCCCTCAACGTTTCGCTGGGATACCACATGCCTTGCCGCTTGAAGGCCTTGAATGTGGGTTCGCCCGGCGAGAACCTCCTGAGGCTCATACCCGGGTTGTCCTTGCAGCGCTGCGAAGAGGGTTGCTCCGGCATGGCGGGGACGTTCGGCCTGAAGAGCGTCAACTATCGTGCAAGCCTGAGGATTGCACGCGGCTTGCTTCACCGCGTGAGGGAGGCCGACTTCCAGGCGTGGACCACCGAATGCAGCGCCTGCAAGATGCAGATGGAACAAGGAACGACGAAGCCCACAATCCATCCGATCAAGCTGCTGGCGTTCGCCTACGGATTGATGCCTGGGGTCGGCGAGTTGCTTACCCGGCGAGGAAAGGACCTGGTCGTCACATGAGTGAGAAACTCTGGTTCGAGAACGGTCTGCGATTTGAATGCACCGGCTGTGGCGACTGCTGTACCGGGGCTCCGGGCTTTGTCTGGGTGAACGGCGAAGAGATTCGTGCCTTGGCCCGCGTCGTGGGGCTCTCGCCCGAGCAGTTCGAGGCGACCTATGTTCGGCGGATCGGAGTACGTCGCAGCCTGGGCGAATACGACAATGGGGATTGTGTCATGTTCGACCCCCAGCAAAGACGCTGTCTGGCCTACGAGGCCCGCCCCCGCCAGTGCCGGACCTGGCCGTTCTGGGATTCCACCGTGAGCACGCGTGAAGACTGGGAAGAGACCTGTCGCGATTGCCCTGGATGCGGGAAGGGGCCGTTGGTTCCGGCAGAGGAGATTCTGGCCCGAATGCAGGTCATTCGCGTGTAGCCCTCGAAGCCGCCGCGCATCCAACTCCACAGCGGGGGTTGACCAGCGATCCTCCTCTCGCAGGCATTCCACAGATACCGGAAATTCGAAATTTGCCGGTTAAGTAAAGTCTGCCGATTGTAATGCCGATACTCGGAGGCAGTGATCATCCAATGGCAACTAGGGTGTGCGCAGCGATGTCACCCTTGGGGGCGTTGGATGGGAAGGTTGTAAGCGCAAGTCTTAATCGTGCAAAGATTTGTGTCGCCGCGTCGGCTCCCGGAAACAGTACCGGCGAGCTAAGATCTTTGACATCAAGAACTTATCCAACGTCGGCCCAACTGATCGCCGGCTGACTGGAGCTTCGCCGCTCAGACGTAAGTTGTCTGAAGCTTGCGGATTGATCTTGACTCTAGTCGTTATGGCATCTACACTTGGAGCGATACTGGGCAGTGAGACGGATTGGTGATACGGCCCGGGCAACCAGCGAATCGGAGACGCGAGTCGTGACCAAGAAAGAGATCGTCCGAACTATTTCCGAGGAGATTGGGCTCACCCAACTGAAAACCAAGGAAATCGTCCAGAAAACGTTCGACGCGATCGTCGAGACCCTTGTCGAAGACGGGCGGATCGAGCTTCGCAACTTCGGAGTCTTCGAGGTCAAGCGTCGAGCGCCTCGGAAGGCCCGCAATCCGCGAACCGGTGACAAGGTGTTCGTCCCCGAGAAGTTCGTCGTTACGTTCAAGCCGGGCAAGGAGATGGAACAACGGGTCCGGGAACTGGAGCAGCGAGCCGCGGCAGAAGCCCAAGCGGCAGCCGCTGCGGCCCGTTCTTTCCCCGAAAACCACGCCACTCCAACGCTTTACGATCCGGACCTGGGAAGCGACTAGCATCCCTGTCTCGGTGATGACCCAGGAAGCGAATGATCCCGACGGGGTTGCTGTGCGTTCCACGTATAGCCGGTTTTGACCTCGACCCCGACCGGACAATTCGCTAGCTTTCCGGACCTTTCGACCCAAACCCGGTCAGCAAAAGCTCTTCCCGCGCAAACAATACACTCGGCGCCGTGCAGACACCCCCAGGTGCTACGGGGGCTTCCGCAGGCATACCGACATCGGTTGGCCGAAGTTCAGGCGCTGCGCGACCGGATTCGCGTATGCGGATAAGTTCACGGAGGAGTTTGACGATGCGTAAGTTGCTGCTGGCCGCCGTTTTGGGAATTCTGACCAGCGTGACAACCGGCTGTATCATTCCGGGCTACTCAGGCGACCCGACTCGTCGAGTTCAGGAACTGATCTACACGTCGGAGAACCAGCGATTGCTTCTTGACGAGTGGGAGCGAACGTGGTTCCTCGATCAGCCGGATCACTGCACGCCTTACAGGACGCACGGCGGTATCATCTAGGTCTGCCGACGAAGGTAGTCGCCGATTCGCCCGCGTGACAGGCCGGCGTTGCCGCCGGACCTGCGCACCCTGCGCGGCTCGTGTCGGAGGCTTCCCTTCAGGAAAACAATGAGGCGGACGCCGCCGGCTCGCTTTCCCATTTCGGGACGGGAAGTGTGCCGACGTGTGTCCGTGTCTGTTTCTTGCCCGGCTGTTTTCGAGCCGCCGATAGAACACTCCAGCCTGCGCACCAGCGCAAGTGGACGACTCGGCCGTGGCGGCGGGGGCCGCTGGCCGGGCGTTGCCGCTCCGTCCGTCGCAAGGTACATTGGCGATTAGCCCGGATTTTTCATGGGTGGCACGCTCAGAGCGTAGCGATGGGCGTGGTGACCCGACCATCCACGCCCATCGCTACGCTCTGAGCGTGCCACCCAATACACACCCTACTGAGCGGTACGCGATACTGAAATGGATTTGCAGGTTCAACTGGGACGACTTGCTCTGAAGAATCCGGTCATGGTCGCGTCCGGCACCTTTGGCTACGCTCGCGAGATGGCGGGCATGGTGGAACTCGGCCGTCTCGGCGGAATCGTCCCCAAGACGATCACCCGCGATCCTCGTGCGGGGAATCCACCGCCGCGGACCGTTGAAACCACAGCGGGACTACTCAACTCGATCGGACTGGACAACGACGGCCTCGACGCCTTCCTCCAAAACCAGTTCCCCTTTCTCGCCTCGCTCGATACGGCGATCATTGTGAGCGTGGCCGGGAAGAGCTACGACGACTTCGTCTACCTGGCCGAACGGCTTGGTCGGGTGGCAGGGGTCGCCGCCCTGGAACTGAACGTCTCCTGCCCGAATGTCTCGGGGGGCGTCGACTTTGGCACGGATCCGTCCATGTGCGAGAAGGTCGTCCGTGGAGTCCGCGGCGTGTGCGACCTGCCGGTTCTGGCCAAGCTGACCCCCAATGTGACCAGCGTGCCGGCCATCGCCCAGGCGGCGGCCGATGGCGGCGCCGACGCCGTGGCCCTGATCAACACCTGCCTCGGCATGGCCGTCGACTGGCGGCGGCGGCGACCGCGACTGGGCAATGTGCTGGGCGGGCTCAGCGGACCGGCCATCAAGCCGATCGCGCTGCGGATCGTCTACCAGGTCGCCCAGGCCGTCGACATACCGATCGTGGGCATCGGCGGGATCGCCTCAGTCGACGACTGCATGGAGTTTCTGGTGGCCGGGGCGAGCGCCATCCAAGTAGGAACGGCGAGCTTCTACCGCCCGTCGGTCACCATGGAGATCCTTGACCAGCTTCCAGAGGCCTTGCGAGCCTTGGGGGCTGATAGCGTGTCCGAGGTAATTGGAACCTTACAGCATCCCGCCCGATGATGGCGGAGATTTACACCTTCTTTTTGTTGGATATGGCCTAAACGATGCGCGTGCTTTCAGGGATTCAGCCGACCGGACGATTTCATTGGGGCAACTACTTCGGGGCCATCCGACAGTACATCGACCTGCAGGACCAGGCCGAAGAGGCCTTCTACTTCATGGCCAACCTGCACGCCCTGAACACGGTTCGCAGCCGCGACGATCTCTCGCAATTGACGCTGGAGGCGGCCGTCGACCTGCTGGCCCTGGGACTGGACCCCGAGAAGGCGACGCTGTTCGTCCAGTCCGACGTGCCCGAGGTTTCGGAACTGTGCTGGCTGCTGCTGACCGGCACGCCCATGGGCCTGCTGGAACGGTGCCACGCCTACAAGGACAAGAAAGCCCGGGGGCTGACCGCCGACGCAGGGCTGTTCGCCTACCCGGTGTTGATGGCCGCCGACATCCTGGCCTACGATTCCGACACGGTTCCGGTGGGCGAAGATCAGGTGCAGCACATCGAGGTCTGCCGCGATCTTGCCGGCAGTTTCAACCACCAGTACGGCGAGACCTTCGTGATGCCGAAGGCGAAGTTGCTCGAAGCCTCGGCGAAGGTGCCCGGCGTCGACGGCGAGAAGATGTCGAAGAGCTACAACAACACGCTGGAGATCTTCGAGGATCCCAAGACGCAGCGAAAGAAGATCATGCGGATCGTCACCGACTCGCGTCCCATGGAAGAGCCGAAGGAGCCCGGCGACGATCACCTCTATCAGCTCTACTCCCTATTTGCCGACGATGCGAAGCGGGAGGAAATGGCGGCCAAGTACCGCCGCGGCGGATTCGGCTACGGCGAGGTGAAGAAGGCCCTGGCCGACGAGGCGGAGACCTACTTCGCCGAGGCCCGGGCGCGGCGAAAGGACCTCGAGGCTCACCCCCAGCGCGTCCGTGAGATTCTCGCCGACGGAGCCTCCAGAGCCCGCAGGAAGGCAGCCGAGGTGCTCCTGCGAGCCCAGCAGGCTTGCGGCGTGAAGTGAGGGGCGCCAGGGAAACAGCATCCCGACGTGAACTGGCATGAGTGAACCGCCTGCGGAATCGCATGTTGCTGCCGGAGAACCGCCGCGGGCGAGCTTCCATGCGGCGCACCTGGCGTTGTGGCTGCCGCTCTGCTTGATCCACGGGGCGGCCGCGGCCTGGTTGGCCTATGGCGTCCAGAAGCACTTCGCCCCGCTCGGTCTGTTCCCGATTCTCGTCGGACTGGCGATCGGAGTCACTCTGGCCGGGCTGACGCGGCTGGTTCACGTGGCGGGCAGAGGCACTATCCTGGCGGGAGCGGTACTTTCCTGCGCCGTGGCGGTGTTCGGACAACACTACTTCAGCTACCAGGAACAGAAGGAAACCGCCCAGCGCCAGGCGGCTCAATTCCAGATCGCCGCTCGGGCCCATCCCGATTTGGTGCGGGGCACGCCCCCCAAGCCGGCCTCCGGCGTGCTGGAGTATCTGCGATGGCAGGCAATCCGGGGGCGGCCGATCGCCGGCCGGATCGTGGCACGAGACCTCTGGGCCTGGGCCAGTTGGGCTCTCGACGGATGCCTCACCCTCGCCGCCACCCTGCTCGTGATTGTGCCGGCCGCGCGGCAGCCTTACTGCGATCGGTGCCGCACCTGGTTCTCCACCGTTCGCCGCGGCCGTCTTCCGGCCGCGACTGCCGCCGACCTGGCGGCCGCCGTGGGGCTCGAGCCTCCCGACGACGCCCAGGATGCCGCCTATCGCCTCGTCCATTGCCAGGGCGGATGCGGACCGGCCGGACTGGAGCTATCCTGGGAGTTGCCGAAAGGCCGCCGGACCGTCCAGCAAGTCTGGATCCCCCCCAACGATCGCTCCCGGCTAGACGGTTTGCTCCACGCCGAGCCCCGAACCCTGACCCCCGAACCCTGAACCCTGCTCCCCGACAACTCCCATGGACGTCATTGGAATCGGAACCGACATTACGGAATGCCTGCGGATCGCGCGAATGATCGAGCGGCATGGCGACCTGTTCATCAATCGCGTTTACACCGACGAGGAGATCCGCTACTGCCAGAATCGCAAGCAGGCCACCCAGCACTACACGGGCCGCTGGGCCGCCAAGGAGGCGATTCTCAAGGCGCTCGGCACCGGGTGGATCCGCGGAATCAGTTGGCGCGACATTGAGATCCGCAACGAGCCGGGGGGGCGTCCGGTGGTGGCGGTTCGCGGGGGGACGAAAGAGGTGGTGGAACGGCTCGGGGTGACCAAGCTGCTCGTCTCGATCTCGCACTGCCACACACACGCCACCGCCTATGCGATCGCGTTGGGGCGGGGCGAGGGCCTATAACGTGGCAAGAGACGTTGGGGGGCGACTGTTGACTCAGGTCGCGTCAAGGGTCATACTCTGACCCAAAAGGCAAAGCTTCTCCGATCCGGCCTTGACCGAGGGGAGAACCACCCCGGATTGTTTACTGGGTGGCACGCTCAGAGCGTAGCGATGGGCGTGGTGGCCTGACGATCCACGCCCATCGCTTCGCACTGATCGTTCTCTGCCGACGAAGAGAGGTGCCCTCATGGAACTGATCGTTCCTTGTCCTGGTTGTCAGAAGAAGTTAAAGGCGAAAGAGAAGCTGTTCGGGAAACGGGTGAAGTGTCCCGCTTGCGGACAGGTACTGTTGATTCCTGAGGCGCCGCCTCGGTATGCGGAGGAGGCCGAGGACTCCTGTGAGAGTCTGGCGGAGGCGGTTGAGAAGCAGAATGCGGGTGAGGCCGCGAAGTTCATCCATGGACTGCAGTTCACGCTAATCCAGGTGAAGGATGAATCCGGGAGTGGGGCGGTCACGCCGATGATGGCCGAGATCGACGACTTTCCGGTGGTGGTTGCGTTTGAGTCGATGGCCCATGCGCAACAGTTCGCGGCCGCCATGCCCGAAATGTTCGACGGCGGTGGCTCCATCCCAGGGTTCGTGGTCGACGGAGTCGATCTTGTGAAGCCGCTTCCCCAGGGATGCGGGCTGTTGTTGAATCCGGAGACAAGCGATTGCGTAGTGCTTCCGCCAGGCCTGGTCGATAAGCTGAGAACGATCGAACCGAGGCCGGATTGGAGGCTGCCGGCCAAGGGTGGCGGACCGGAGGCGGAGGCGGTTCGGGCGCGGGCAATGGCGTTTCTGAAGGACCGAGGGTTTTCTCCGGCTGATTGGTTGCCGCTGCCGGACATGACTCGCAAGGTTCGGCCGGTGAGCGAGGTGGCCGGGAGGCTGATGGCTCTGGGAGCCTTGTTCATGTGGGCGTCGGCTCCAGAGGACGCAATCCCGACGAAGGCCCTGCAGAAACACCTGAAAAGGAACAAGCTCGGCAAATGGCTGACGAAGAATGAGGCAGCTTGCATGTCGCTGTCTCGCAAAAAGGCGAGGAACGAGCACGGCGGTTCGGTGGGGTGGAGGTTGGAGAACATGTGGGCCCTGGCGTGGGTATTGGGGTTTGACGCCGAACCGACGATTGAAGCGTCGCAAATTGACCATGCGATCGTCCACCGGATGTTGTTCGAGTTCCTGGGCGGTCTGGACGGGACGGTCGAGGGACTGGTGCAGAAATCGAAGCTTCGATCGGCCTCCGAGGTGAACGCAATGGAGGATCGGTTCTACTGCGCCCACAACGCCGTGCGGAGTGCCCAGACGGGCGAGGACACCGTGCCGAAGGGCTTTCATCCCGTCATGCACGGCGGGGTCGTGCACGAGCGGCGTCACTCGCTGACGTGGTGCCTGTCGGCCGGTACGGCGTGGGAGGATACGGACCTGAGCACGTGAGCGGGTCAATCGCGGGGATCGTACGGCCAAGCCGCTTTGAAACGAGGAATCCCTCACCAACTTCGGCTCGATTCTATCGACCCGCCAGCAGGCTCTCGAAGACATATTCGTAACGGGGCAGCAGCACCTCCGGGCGCCACATTTCGGCCCGGTCGCGGCAGCGGCGGCTCGCTTCGGTGTAAAACTCGTCGTCGTCCCAAAGGCGGATGATCGTCTCGACCCACGGAGCAACCTCTTCAGCCGTAGAGACCTTGCGTGTCTCGGGCGTGTAGCAGTCCGGAATGTCGAACAGAAAACCCGCATCCCCCACCACTTCGGGCAGCGCACCGCGATTCGATGCCAGCACCGGGATGCCGTTGATCATGGCCTCGGCGGCGACGCGTCCGAACGACTCCCGCCAGAGCGACGGCATCAGAACCACGCGGCTGACCTGATAGAAGTCGCGGGCGTCGGGCGTGTTGTTCATCACGCTCAGATTGGTCAACCCGCTCAGGTCGAGCCCGGTCCGTTCGAGCCATTCCACGCCCGATCGCCCCTCGACAATCAGCAGCCGGATATCGGGCCGGCGGCGAAACAACTGTTCGGCGATGCGAGCCAAAACGAACACGCCTTTGTGCGGCTGGGGGTTGACGAAGGTGACATAGCGGCTGCCGCGCAATCGGTCGCACACGATCCGTTCCCAGCTTAGCGGCGGCGGGATGACGGTCGTATCCAGTCCCAAGGTCTGCAGGTAATGCGTGGCGGAACACTCAGACGGCACGATCGCCCTGTCCACTGATAGGAACAACTTCCGGTCGCGGTAGGCGAAGTTGCGCAACCAGAAGACAATCCGAACGCCGTGCCGCCGGGCCTCGTCGAACATGGGCCCGGCAAGCCAATGTCCGCCGTAGGTCAGCAGGATGTCCGGCCGCCAGCGCTCGACGAGCTCGCCGAAGCCGCCGAGAAAGACGCTTCCACTCTCCATCGACGGCGGTCGGCGCTGAGGATCCGGAGGCAGAAGAACGGTCGATCGCACGGGACCGTCATCGAACGTCAACAGGGCCACCGGCACGCATTGAACCCAAACGCTGGTTTCGTGAACTTCGAGTTGCTGGTCGGCCAGGATCTGCCGCACATCCTCCGCCTGCTCGAAGTCCAAGAGCGGTCCGCAGTAGGTCCGAACGTCCCACCCGTTGCGTGCAAGCATTCCGAGCAGTTCGCGGGCCGACACGGCCGCACCGCTGGACGGATCGACGCAGCAGTGGTACGAGGCGAATAACAGACGCCGCTTGCCGCTCATGTCGCTGTCATGGTTTGAATTGATTCAGAGTTCATTTAACCAGGGCACTGTCCGTATTTGCACCGGGCACAACCATCATCGCGAGCTCAATTGGAGAAGGCAAGAGATTCCCTCTGCCTGGGGGTCTTTTGGTAGGGTCAATATTTTGGGAACAAACTGCTTGACACATCCGCACGGCGCGGTAGATTCACGGCCAGCGCGTGGTTCGTTTGCGTGTCTTGTTACCAAGCCAAGTCTATCAGGGGGTATCGCCATGGTGGTCCGGCGGCAGCGGAGTAGTATGCGCACGTTGCGGGGGGGGGGGCGCAAGTTGCATGGGCCTGAATTGCTCGAAGTGCGAGCGGCCCCCGGCGGGGGAATCGCGGCCTTGATGGTTGGGGCCGCTTGGTTCGGATTCGGCCAGCGGAGCAAGTCGGACACGGAGCGAATCCGATCGGGGGACCCGATGTGGCACCTGATCGAGGCGGCCTACTTGGGGGATCAGACGTTTCACGTTCCGCGGACCATCGCTCCGCCCGACGCAGCGGGGCACCTGTGCGTGAGCTTCTGGACGTCGTCGGCCGGGGGCGGTGCTGCGCCGGCGGTTTCCCCAGACCGCCTTGCCGCCGCCAGGGAACGGGCGGTGGAAATGGTCTCGGGGGCGGTCGATTCGGTTCTCGGGACGTCTGCCGATACGAGCAGGCTCGTCGAGCGGTCGCCGCTGCTCGACGACCTGGCGGCCGCGTTGGCGTCGGGGCAGTTCTCCTATATGCGGTCGGGCTTCGTGCCAAGCGGGGTGAATCCGCAGGCATCCTGGGGATCGCATTACTGGTCCATACCGGTGGCCGCCGGTGGCAGTCCACAATCAGCGGAAGGCGACACAGAAGGCTCGGCATCGGCCAGCCCGTCGGCCCGGGAACACGGAACGATCCGCCCGCTTCGGCTGGCGGCACCGGCGCAAGCCCCCGGGGCGGGGGAAGGAGACGATGGGAATCTTCTGCTGATGACGATGGGCGACAGCGGGGGGAGTGGCGGAAGCGGGGGAAGCGGCGGTAGTGGGGGATCGGGCGGAAGTGGTGGCAGCGGAGGATCCGGAGGCAGTGGCGGCGGCCGCGAGCCGGCGGCCTACGACGACAACTACTCCGGCGGCCACGACTGCCCAATCATTGACGGGGCCCCCGGCGTGCTCTGGAACGACGACTTGGGCGACGAACCGGGGACAGCCAGTGTGGTAACCTACCCCACTGCCGGGCAACTCGTCTGGTTCTCGCCGGGCGGCGGGTTCCGCTACGAGCCGCCGGAGAACTGGGCCGGTTCCGACGACTTCACCTACAGGATCACCAACCCGCAGGGCTCGAGCGACGCCCTGGTTTCGATATCGATCACCAACTTCGCTCCTTGCCCGTACGACGACGACTACTACATCACCCACGACACGACCCTGGAAGTGACCGATCCGGAGTACGGCCTGAAATGGAACGACAGCGACAACGACCATTTCATGTGGGACGTGGCCCTGGACGTGAAAGACGGGCCTGCCAACGGCCAACTCACCTGGGATAGTGACGGGACGTTCACGTATGTTCCGGACGCCGGATTCGCGGGCACCGACGCGTTCTGGTACACGCTCGACGACGGCATCGACGAGAGCGGTCCTGCCGTCGTGACCTTGTACGTGATGAACGAGGCGCCGACGGCAGAGCCGATCGACGACGTTTGGCATTGGGCCCGCGATGCGGTCACGACCGAGCAGGTTTCGCTGTGGAACCACTTCGACGATTTGGACGATACGGATCAGCAGCTCACCTACGCCGTAGTGGCGAACAGTAATTCGTCGGTGGTGGGCACCAGCATTAACGGAGGAACCGGGATCCTGACGCTCAGTTTCACCGGGTCAACCGGAGTTGCCGAGATTACCGTCCGTGCCACGGACCGACCGGGTGAGTGCGCGGAAACGACGTTCGAGGTGTGGGCCGTTGACGTGACGGGCTGCACGGCGGAGCGTCAGTTGGGCGGCGGCATCTGGGTCGGCGTTCCCCATCCGGAGGTATCGTGGTCTCACGATACGATGCGTTGGACAGCCCAAGTGGCTCCGCCCGGCGTCGCCGTTGATTCCGTCGACTGGGTGGCAACTGCATGGGAAGACCGCAACGATCCCTCTGCGACGTGGACCGGCTTCGCGAGTTCCAGCGGCCTGGATCCGGCGGAGGGGAAACCGGGGGTAGGCGAGTGGGCCGTGGCGCCTTACGTGAGTTTTCCACAGGTTTCCATGCGAATGGATCCGCCCGTACGGAAGGTGGTGGCGGAGATCGTGGGGATCCAGTGGATGACGCATGACACTGCGTCGTCCGCCGCCGAGTTGTATGATACAGGTGGCTTTGGAGTCCTCGCGTACCCCGACGCAGCTACCCCCGGTGGTCCCGCGCGGCCGATCGTAGATGTACGAGTGCAAGTGGCGCCGCAGTTGGCTGGGATACCTGTCGCGCTGAAGTGGTTTGATGTGGACGATCCGAGCGCGGCTGATGCTCCCATCGACGATGATCCCGCGCCACCGAATCCCCTTCGCCCTGATGAACACAGATACGACCCGGGCGACAATCGTGCAACGACGGGGAGTGTACCTGGGATTTCTCAAGATGCACTCCTCATGGGCGCGGACCTCCCCGAATCAGAAGTTACGGACGCAAACGGCACCATCCGTGTTCCGTTCGAAATCGGCTGGATCCAACCGGGCAACAATTTCCGTGTCGTCGCTGGCGCTCGGCCAACCGATCTGACCGAGGTATTTGCCGTTTCCGACGATCCGTACGGTTCGGTCTACCACGAAGAGAACTTCGACCTGATCCACAACGAAGGTGAGCCCACCTTGACGGATGCCTATAGCATTGATGGCATGATGGCAACCCGTCTGCTTACCGTCTGGCGCCGCTTGCACGTGGAAGTCGATTCCATGGGAGCAGTGACGGGAAATACCGTCTCGTGCAATATCAGCCGTGCCGAGGATAATGGCAACAATGGATACAACGTGACATTCGACCCCGTGCTAACTCAGGATGATCTTGGCCATTTCGTAGGGGGGGTGCTCACCGATTCGGCAGCGACTTCCTATCTGGTTCTGAGTTGTACAGGGTCGACGGCTGTTGTCTTGAAGGGGCTGTCGCCACCCCCCGCGTCGGGGCTTGCTGAATTGAGTGATGATGACCATTTGACGAACGGACAGGACGTGCCTATGCCGGATACGTCACAGTTGTACGCCGCCATGCAGGAGGCGTTCGTTGAAGTCGCGTTTGATGTAGGAGATAGTAACGACAACACTCCCTTCAAGGCAAATCTGAATTCTGTTATCCCCGACATGCATGATGTGCGAGGCTGGGATTCTGTGACTCTCAATGCGGTGCCGTATTGGGTCGCGTATGTCCTCGGTGCTTTTCAGGGGCCATACGCGAATGACAATGATCCCGAGAGTGAGACCGATGTTATTCTTGGAGAGACCGACTCAACAGCAGGGGGGTGTTATATCTATATTGAGTCGATCTACGACACCGGTGATAGTCAGGCGGATACGGTGGTCCATGAAGTTGGCCATGCGGTCGGCAATGATTGCTGGACGGAGCCTGTCACCTTGCGTGATCAAGGACAGCCCTGCGTCTACACTGACGAGTATCTCGACAAGATCCGGAGCAGCAGAAAGCCTTTGGGCCTTCCCTTGCCATGATGATCCGTTTCAGGAGAATACAGAATGCGAGTCTCGACGCCTGCTGCCTTCCTCGCCGTGGCGCTTCACACAGGTTTGTTAGACAGCCTAGACGCGGCGACGAAATTGGCGATTGAACTTGAATCGGACAAGCGTCACTACGTGGTCGGCGAAACGGTGATTCTCGAGGTAAGAGTCGAAAACACTGGTGGCGCAGATCTACCGGCTTGGATCGACATACTCGACAACCAGATCCAGATCTTCCTCGCGCATCCTGGCGCAGTCGCAGACCAGTTCACAATCGGCGGGCGAGCAATTCCGTCAGTGGTCCCCAACACGATCGCCTTGCCGCCCGGAGAATCGAAGTACTATCCCCTGCGTGTGTTGCATCACTTCAGCCTGTCGTCGAACGGAGGCGCCATTTCAACGCTGGCATTTCCGGAATCCGGCGAGTACGAGATATTCGTGAAGTACCCGTTGTTTCCCAAACGGGAAATGTTCGAGTCCAACAGAATCCGAATCCGGGTTGACGAGCCAAAGGGCGTGGACGCCGAAGTGTGGAAACAACTCAACAACGAGAAGATACTCTTCTTCCTGCAGCGCGGCGAACTGTGGCTCAATTCGCAAGAAGTGCCACGCAAGGTCGCAGAGGTCCTCACCGGTGTTCCCGACAGCGCCTACCACTCCACGATGCGTTGGGCGCTCGGACGCCACTACCATCGGCTGCGCATCGAGAACCCTAATCCCGAAGACATCGAGAACGGCAAGCTGTTCCGAAAGGCCCTTGGAATCATGCTGCAACATCCGTCCGATCGGTGGGAAGAGTTCGTCCATGACGAGCGGCTCTATGTGCGGCGACTTGTTTTCGCCTTCCCGGACCCGACCCCTCTCGACGAAGTCTTCGCCCTGGCGACCCGCAAGACGGGTGTTTCCCTGAAACGCGACCCAACGGTAAGCGAAGAACGTTCCTTGAGAGCCCAGCAATGTGATACGAGCCTCGATGACTTCATGCGAATATTCACTGCCGGCGGCTATTCCACGTGGGTTCGCGACGGCCGCGATTACCGGCTCGTACCGGTGCCGCCGCTGCCCGGCTCCACGCCCGCAGATGCCCAGGAGAACGAACTCACCCCTCGTCAAGTCCGCGAGATCCACGAGAAGACCCATCCAAAGTAGGGCCGGAGTCGTCCGATGCTTCACCTGTTTGCCATGCTGCCCGCTTTCGTTTTGTCGGCACAACCCTCTGCAAGCGTGGGGCTGTGGGGTGAGGTGACGCCCACGCGACTGCGCCTGGGTGACGTCGTCTTCGTGGAGGTTTCCGCCCGCAATTACGGCGATTCCTCCGTGCAGATTCCTGCCATGTGCCTGTTGGAAACGGGGACTCTTACTGTAGAAATTGCGGATCGTGAAGAATCCACGACGTTTCGGTTCCTGCCGGACGGTTGCCCGGCAGGCGAAGAAACGCCGAAGATCGATCTCGGGCCGGGCGAACAGCGCGTTCTTGGCGTGCTGATGCTACCCGTGCCGCGACTTGATTGGACCGAATGGCGGTTTTGGGATCCCGACAAATGGCGATCCGGGGACTACTACCTGGACCTGCGCTGTGGTGAACTCGCGGGGCGGAGTGAGAAGCTGTTCATTGAAGGCCGTTCAGACGAAGAAATGCGCAGGCTGTTGGCTCTGTACGACGGCGGGGTTCGTGCCCCCGTGCCTACGGGATGGGACGTGGATCGCCCGGGGTTGGGGACCTTCGGGTTGCTGTCTTTCCCCGCGGAATGCAGTCGCCCCGAGAATCTGGCAACTCTCGAGAAGACGCTCAGCCCGGGAAGTCTTCGAGATCTCGTCCACGTGGCCCGGCTCACGGTGCAAGTCTACGATTCCGTATCGATTGACGAAAAGCGCACACGCGCACGGGAGCTTCTTGACTGGATAGACACCCGCCCGAAATTGCAGCGCACGTATTTCTATGCTCGACTGGCCAATTGGGCTCGGGACTGCGGTGGGCTCGGTCAGTTCATGTTTGAGTTCGGCAGGCAGATCGACGCGCGTGCCGGGAAGCCGTGCCGCGAGAGCGGCGTCTTGGAGAAGTGACCATAGGACCATCCCAAATGACCCGATTCAGTATTGCTTTGACACTTGCTGTGGCTCTGTTTGCCGACACAAACGTCCACGGCGGCGATCTCAACATGACGATCCGCGGTCACACCGACCGCCTGATGTTCGGGGACCCCCTCTAGAATTCGGGAATTCGGGGGACACAATACCTGACTATTGACAGATCGAAGGCACTCGGTTAATTCCACTCGGGGTCGAATCTTGACACTGGATGGATTTACCTAGTGTCAGGAATCGCCTCGTACACTCCCACCGCTACCTCTGGGGCCCGGCCGTCGACCAGATCCTGGCCGACGAGCAGGTCGCCACCGGCAGCCCCAACGACGTCCGCTGGCCCATGACTGGCAAGGCACGGTTCGCGACGTGGCGACCTACAACGCCTCGACCAACGTCACCACCATCGCCAACCACAAGGTCTACGAGGCCTTCGGCAAGGTCCATTCCGAATCCGGCCCCACCGTCGACACCCTCTTCGGCTACACCGGCCGCTACTTCGACGACGATGCCGGCTTGCAGTGGAACCTCAACCGGGCAAATAAGCGGGACAGGTCCAATATCGAGCGGGACGTTGACGCCGCGGGTCCCACCGGATCTTGATCCGGGGAGGGGGGGACCTCATACACAATCCATAGCCAGCGAGGCGACATCTGCGTAGGGCGTCCCCAGAACCGCCAACTCTTCTCTTCATCTTCCTTTCCCCCCATTTTCTTTTCTCCCTCCTTCACCCCCAACACGCCCTCGCTCCGCATCGGCCGCAACCAAAGAAATCTGGGTTCATCCGCTCGAACCGTATGGTGAAGATGAAAGCCATCGCTTCTGTGCGCTACCTCCCGCTCGGGTGTGAGCGGGTGGCCCTGCGTCAGCGTACAGACCGCTCCCCAACAGCCCACCAGCGAGACAATTCCCCTGCCCAAGAAATCCCCCTGCCTGTATCCCCGTCTCCGATCTCTCCGTCAACTCCTGTTCAAAACAACTTGCCCTCCAAACCCACCCACGGAAGCACCGGCCCACTTCGTACGCATGAACACGACCCGATCAGCTGGATCAGGGAAGATCAGCGTTCCTCCCCCCTTCCTCGTACGTGCAATATTCCAACATCGCCAGTTTCGAGCTCCCCGTCCCTGTCAACTCGTTCGTTGCGACCGAATCCCCGCCTTCGCTCTCATCCTCTCACTCATCCGGGGGTGTTCAAAAAACGTCTTGACATTTCCTGTCCAGTTGATAACATCGTATCTGTGTACGTCGGTATAGATACCAGAAAGACCCCGCAGCGCCTTGCCCGACCCGGCCGACCATGCGATTCAGCCCGATTCCCACAGTTCGCCTTCCATGTCGGCCCCCCAAGTGAGCCACAAGTACCCATAAAAACTTCGCGCATCAATGGCAACAATGCAAACAATGTCAACAATGCAGACCGCGCAGCACCTGACGTATTCACCACATCCGAAAGTACTTCCCTGCCACCCCACGATATTGGCAGAATCCGCTCCCCGTTGACCAACTTCCACCCCCGCAGGGTTTCTACTGTCGTCGACGTTGTTTTTCCTATTCCCCACCTCGAACCGTCCCCGGCGTTCACCAAACTCCTTGCAGGCCTTCAACTTAACTAAGGTACTTCCAACTACGGCATTCCCCTCTTTTGCATGGTAGTCAATTTGATTCTGCGAACCCGGCGACGCCGTAAACCATTACGAAGCAACACGATAACTGGCCCTGTTCGATGGAGCAATCGATCGACAAGTGCACCAACCGCCAACCGACCCCGCAACCATTTCACAGCAGAAAATCAGTGAGTCGCCGGCACGCTCCGATCTCGATCCTTGAAAACGGAAACAACCCCACTGGGCGCCTGGCCCTGCTCGACCGTGAGAACCCATCCCCGTGTGCCAGCTCGCTCGCCAAGCAGTGCCGATGAACCATAGACAGTCCACCCCATCACGCCCCGCATGATCACCGCGGCCCTGAGTCGGTTTCTTCCTTGCCCTCCGCCCGTTCACGAGAGCAATGCGAGCAAGTAAGCAGTGCCACACGACGACACCCCTCAACAACCCGTCACCATCGCCAATTCCTCTGCCCAAGAAACTCCCCTCCCCACATCCACTCCACAAATCCCTGACCCAAACGCGTTTCATCCCTGTCCCCACCCACCGTCCAACAGGGGGCTCGCAACCGAATACTGCAACACACCCCCCGCCAGACCACGGGAACTTACGGTCGCCGGCATTGGTGTAAACACATTTGACCGCGGCACTTCCGACCACGCCCCTCGCCCCAACCGTTCTGCAACAAACTCAAAGGCGGTGCAAAACCCCGTCCGGTGCAAAACACCCTGCATCCCCCCGGCCGTCGAACCCCACAACCGATCGCCCTGGGTCGATTCAAAGAAATTTGCCCAGGTGTTCAATTCTTGTATTGACTTTCGTCGCCAAATATGTATACTACTGTACACATAGCCGCAACTCCGCGGCAATGCCCGCTCCTTGGCAATTTCCTTATCATGACCGATATAACCATCGGGGCTCCGCGCCTTGCACACGCCGCTTCTTCTCGCCCCGTCCCCCCAAACTCGGAGCCCCGACCATGACCGACGAAAAAAACGCCCGCCGTCAGCCCCATCGGACCGCCGGCGCCACTGCCAATCCCAACCCGCAAAACACCCCCTGGCGGAGCGGATGCCGACCCCTGTCGACTTTCTGAACGCCCCCCGATGGACGTAATTACACTTGCGTTCGCACCTACCGTCACAAAGCACGCCCATGAAACCACTTGCACCCTCGCCCACCGCCCAACATCCACCGAACCGCAACCCCCAAACGCGTTCAGAAAGTCCCGCGACTCGTGCCGATTCCGACGCGCAAATGGCCCCAAGCAACGGCGTGAACCAATTGCCGCGGCCAATACTTGCTCGGAAGCACTGCCGCTGGACGATAGGCAGTTCACTCCGTCACGACCTGGATCTTCACGGGCTTGAGTCGGTTTCCCTGTCCCCAGTCGCCCATTCATGAGCACTGCCTGCGGTTGGGCAAAGAGCCCTACAACGACTCTTCCCACGCCTCCTCAACTCGATAACACACCACCTTCCCGGCCCCGGCAACCAGCACCGCATCGCCCAGTTGCACCGCCGTGACCGGCGTAAAGCCCAGGGCCCGTCGCTTCCGAGTGCCGCCGTCGCCGCTGGCCAAACAGAAAGTGCCGCTTTGGTCGAAATAGGCCAGGCGGGGCCCGTCGCTGCCGACGACCAGGGCGTCGACGATCCCCGTGCCCACTCGGTCCTGCCACTCGAGGTTCCCCTCACGATCGAGCACGAACAAGTAGCCCATCTCGGAGGCGACGACGATTTCCGGGCTGCCGTCGGCGTCGACGTCGGCCGAGCGGAGCCGATTCACACCGTAGCCGAAATTGTCGAACCGCCACAGGGTCTTGGCCCCCCGTTGCCAGGGACCGGACTCGGGCAGCTTCGTGCACAGAAGATCGCCGGTCGACGAGCCGTAGATGAGTTCCACCCGGCCGTCGCCGTCGAGATCGGCCAGCGTGGCCTGCATGTCGCCAATCGACGTGTAGAAGGAGGCGTCTTTGCTGCCGTCGTGCCGGAAGGTCTGCACGCGGCCGTAATGGTCGGTGGCGAAAAGCTCCAGTTTGCCGTCCAGGTCGGCGTCGACGGTGTGAAAGTCGATACTGCCGTGCAGAACCGCGCGGCGGGCGCGAGAAAGCAGATTCCAGGCGGCGTCGTAGAGATGCAACTCCATGTTCTGCGTGCCCACGAGGATCTCGTTGGCGCCGTCCTGGTTGAGATCGCGGACGCCCACGGTGTAGGCCGCCCAGGGGCGGTCGCCGAAGTTCTGGTTCCAGACCGCCCCGCGGATCTGCTGCTTGCCGATCGGCTTGCCCGCGGCACTTAGCAGATGGACGTACGTATCGCCGCCGGCAACGGCGATTTCAGGCCCGGGCGATTCGGCGATCAGCTCGCCGGCTTCCACGTCGTAGCAGATCCCTTCGAGAGCATAGGACCAGCGGATGCGACCGTCGGTTTCGAGAACAAAAGCCCGGTTTCCGGCCGCCACGAGGATCTCCGGGCTGCCGTCGCCGTCAAGATCGGCGGTCTTCAGACGCCGAACGGGGGCTTCCCCGTCGAGCACCGTTGCCCAGTCAGACTGGGCGGCGGGTGGGGGAGTCGCTTCTCGTGCGCGGCCTTTGACAGTGCCGTCGGCCAGAGAGGCAAGAAGCCGGCGAACCGCATCGGACGACAGGCGGTTGGCTTCGATGGCGACCGGTTTGCCGTCGGCCTTTTCGGCCGCGGCCTGGGAAGTGGCCGGATCGAGTTCCAGATTACTGACGTCGGCGGTGCTGAGTTGTGCCTGGCCTAGCGAGAGCGAGCGTCCGTTAGCCCAGGCAATGCAGGTCGGCGACAGGAAGAGCATGTCGGCGTCAAATGCAAGTCCGTCGATCTTCGCGCCGCGTACGGCGCACAGGGCGACCTGCGGGCCTCGAAGCAGGACTGCACCGTAGGTAATGCGCTGGATCTCGTAGTCGATCGGTTCCGTGGTCTCGTCGGTGTACAAGAGATTGGCAACCTCCGCGGTCTGGCCGATCTTGAGCGGTCTGCTGGTTCGCTGGCAGAGTCTGCAGACCGGCACGACGATGCCCTTGGGCGCCGAACGCTTCACGGCTGCCTGGACGGGATCCGGCCATTTGATCCAGAACCGCTGAGCGCGGGCGTTCGCCACGTCGTCCTCTGTGGGCGGAGTCGTCTGCTCGGCTTCGATGACTTGGCGAACCTTGCCGTCCGGGTCGAAGAAGACGATCTTGTCGATCCGAACCGGCGGGGCCTCTCGCAGGGTCACGCTGACGACCTGACGTTGCGTGCCGGCAAGCTTCAGCCGCGGCGATCCGGACCGCGGGCGTGCAGCCGCGCTGGGGCTGTAGCGGTCATGGGGCACGCCGACCATAGCCCTTTCGCCGTCCATGGAACTGACGAATACCGAATCGGAACTCGTGCCTGCCCCGTAGCCGACCACGGCAACGGCGTATTCCCCGGCCGGCAGATCGACGGTAAACGTCAGCGCCGACTCGCTCTGATCGAACACGACGGCCTTTCCTTGTGAGGCGGTCTCATCGGCAACGACTTGAGCGTGCTTCGTGCGGCCGGGAAACTCCGAGCGCCGCACCAGAAACTCGCCGTCGCTAACGAGTCGTTCGTCGCCTTGGTCTTCCACCTTCCAGACCAGATCGAGATCGTAGTCGGCATCCTGCCGGGCCGTCATGCGGTCGAGGACGACGAAGGCGTCGCCCTTGAGCCAGAACACGTGGCGGCGCCAGTCGATGCCGCAGTAGTCGCGCATTTCCGTGGTCGCCAGGCCGATCGCCGGGCCGGCGTCCGACGCGCAGACCAGACCCGCACAGCTCGGGACCAGTTCCGTCGAACGGCCGTTGCGGATCACCGAGAGCATGTTGTGCTCGGTCGTGTTCCGGGTCAGGTAGTCGTGGTCGATCAGCCAGCGCTGGCCCCGGTCCACCAGCTCGATAATGGCGTTGCCGTCGTAGTGGAGGTGCTTCCCACGGGAGAAGCCGTCGAGCAGCAGATACTGGGCCTCAGCGTCCCAGCTTTCGCGAAAGGCGATCTTGTCGAACGCGGCCTCGACCGAAGCGTTGGGCGGCGCAACGGGTTCGTCGTAGAAGGAACGGCGCCGGGTGAACTCGTAGAGCTGCGAGTCGAGCGGGAACACACAAACCCCGCTGTGCCGGTCGGGCTCCTCCGCAGCGACGTCGCGATGGAACGGATTGGCCCAGGCCCCGCCGTGGACGTGCTCCAGCACCCAAAGATACCCCGGGTCGCGATACCACCAGAAGGCGACGGGGACCGCACGGGGGATCAGCATCGGGCTGCGTCCGATTCCCGAGTCGCCGAACCCCGACGGCCAGCCGATGCTGTCGCCGATGCCGATCACATAGTCGGCGTATTGCCGCATGCAGCCCGACTCGAAGAAGTCGAGTTCCCATTCGGCCAGGCAGTAGTCGATGGTGTGGCCCATGGTGATGGTGAGGTAGGTGTCGGCGTCTTCCTGGGGCTTCCACGACCTGGCCTGGGCCAGCATGCAGGCCCGGGCCTTTTCGAGATGTTTCTCGGCCTCGTCCAGCCCGTAGTAGTCGTGGAAGTAACGCGAGCCGAAGTACAGCCCCATGAGGGGAAACGTGGTGTGATTCCAACTGACCAGGTCGTCGGTTCCGACTTGGGAATAGCCCGACACGTGCCGGACCAGCGATCGCATGAACTGGAGCATGGCGCCGGTGAACTGCCGGCGCTCCGAGTGGGTCATCAGCGGGCACTCTTCGAAGGCGTCCCAGGTGGCCAGAATGTCGGCCGAACTGGTTTCTTCAGGCCAGTCGCAGTCGGATCGGGGATCCTCGGCGTAGCGATCCGCGATGCGGCGCAGCGTGGCCACGGCATGCCGGGCATAGGGCTCGCGGCCCGTCTGGAGATACCGGCGTGCCGAGCTGAGGAAGGTATGGAACGAAGGCGTCTGTTCGGCGTCGAGCGTTTCTATCTGGCCCTCGGTGAGTGCTGAGGCGGTCGAGATTTCGAGGGTGTAGTCAATCCCTGCCGCAGTCTTGCCGGGCGCGATCTTCTCGATCAACCTGGCGGCAGCCTGCGACGCGTCGCAGGCCTGGCTGACGCCCAGCACGACCACGTCGCCCTGGCCGTGCCACGGATAGGGATCGTAGACGGTGCGAATCGTCATTCCGCCGGGGCCCGGCAGCAAGGAATCCTCCATCGCGTAGTGATTGAAGTAGAGCCGAGCGATGAGCCGGTTGTTGTTGACGTTGCCCAGGGCGATGACGTCGTGCGTTTCCGGCAGGGCCTTCTGCGGATCGCAAGTCACCTCAGGCCGGCGGGCCCCGAGCTTCTCGATCGCTTCGGCGACGGCGCCGGCCGCCTTGCGATACTCGGGCAGGTCGGGGCAGAGGACGATTGCCGGACGGAGGCTGCCGCTGAGATCAATCCACGTGTCGATGTTGCGGGCAGGGAGCAGGTCGCCGGCATCGGGTTCGGCCGCTGCTGCGGGCCGTATCCATCCAAGAACGACAAACAAGACGACGAGAAGCTCGCGTCTCATGGCGGCATCCCTCGGGAAGGCGAGGCAGAACGCGTCTGCACCTGGCAGGTTGACTTCGCCCAACTTAGCAGAACGGGCGGTGGGAAGCCACCGTCTCATTCTCACGGGAATCACCAGAGCGGATTATGCTTGAACTTCATGTGTGCCCCGCGCGTCATTCCCGCCCTCCCCCACGTCATCCCCGCGAAGGCGGGAATCCAGGCACTCGGCAAACGGCACTGGATTCCCGCCTTCGCGGGAATGACGGTTGAAGGAACCCGCCAGGGAAGAGGTGACAGCCACTCTTGCAGCGAGGTGCAGGCTACTCGGAAGTTTTCTTCTTTGCGGTCTTCTTGGTCGTCTTCTTGCTGGCGGTCTTCTTGGTCGTCTTCTTGCTGGCGGTCTTCTTGGCGGCCTTCTTTTTGACGGGCTTCTTGGTGCCGCCCTTGGCTGCCCGTTCGGCAAGCAGATCGAGAGCGCGTTCGAACGTCAATTCGTCGGGCGACATGGCCCGCGGCAGGCTGGCGTTCGTGGCGCCGTCGGTGACGTAGGGACCGTAGCGCCCGTCGAGCAACTGAACCGGGTTCTGCGTCACCGGCGACTCGGCGAACACCTTGATCGGCTCCTTCTTTCCCTTGCCGCCTCGGCCCCGCTTCGGTTGTGCGAGCAAGGCGAGGGCCTGCTCAAGGGTGACGTCGAGGGGTGAGAGATCGGCGGGCAAGGACCGGGTTTCTTCGCCCCATTTCACGTAAGGCCCGAACCGACCGGAGTGGGCGACCACGGGCTCTCCATTCTCCGGATGGGCTCCCAGGTTTCTGGGCAGGCTCAATAGCTTGAGAGCGGCTTCCAGATCGATTTCGCCGGGCTCCATGCCCTTGAGCAGCGAAGCATTCTGGGGCTTCTCTTCGTCGTCGGCGTTTCCGCGTTGGACGTAGGGTCCGAATCGCCCCATCTTGAGGTAGACCGGTTTGCCCGTTTCCGGACAATGGCCGAGCGGTTCCTCGCCTTGAGTCGACTTGTCGAGCATCTCCAGGGCCACTTCGAGGGTCAACTCGTCGGGCGGCATGTTCTCGGGGATGCTGGCGCGGCGCTGGCCGTCGCCCTGCTCGATGAACGGTCCGTAACGACCGACCCGGACGACCACTTCGGCGCCGCCTTCGGGTTTGCCCAGGGGAATTCGGCTGACGTTCTTGGCGTCGATCTCGTCGACCTTGCTGTCGAGCTGCTTCTTCAGGCCCGGATGGTCGTTGCCGAAGTAGAACTCCGAGAGATAGTCGAGATGTGCCATTTCGCCGCGGCTGATGGCGTCGAGTTCATCCTCCATCTGGGCCGTGAAGGTGTAGTCGACCAGGTCGGGCAGGTGGATCTCGAGTAACTGGCAAACCGCAAAAGCGACCCAGGTGGGAACCAGCGCCCCGTTGCGTTTGAAGACGTAGTTGCGAGCCAGAATCGTCTCGATGATCGAGGCGTAGGTGCTCGGCCGGCCGATTCCTTTTTCTTCGAGCGTTCTGGTCAGGGCCGCTTCGCTGTAGCGGTTCGGCGCCTTCGTGGTGTGCGTCTTCGGTTCGAGTTTCCGGCATTCGAGGGTCTCCCCCGGTTTGACGGCGGGGAGGATTGCCTCGCGGTCGGCCAGGTCGGCTTCGGGGTCGTCGGACCCTTCCACGTAGACTCGGAGATAGCCGGGGAAGTCGATCGTCTTGCCGCTGACCTGGAAGACCGCCCCGTCGCATTCGACGGTGACGGTGATCCGGTGGCCGCGAGCGTCGGCCATCTGGCTGGCGATCGTCCGTTTCCAGATCAGGTCGTATAGGCGGAACTCGTCGCCCGTGAGGGAGGCTCGCAGGCGCTCAGGAAAATCGAACGGATGTCCCGCCGGACGGATCGCTTCGTGGGCCTCCTGAGCGTTCTTGACTTTGGTCTGATAGAGCCTGGGCTGGGCGGGCAAATACTCCTCGCCGTATTGCGACTTGACCAGGTTGCGGGCCGCTTCGACGGCCAAGCTGGCCAGATTGGTCGAGTCGGTACGCATGTAGGTAATGTGGCCGGTTTCGTAAAGGCTCTGAGCCACCTGCATGGTTGCCCGAGCGGTGAGCCCGTACTTGCGGTTCGCTTCCTGCTGGAGAGTGCTGGTGGTGAACGGCGGATAGGGCCGGGTGACGTAGGGCTTGTCTTCGACATTGAGGACCCGGCAGGCGCCGCTGCGGATTCGCTCGAGCAGTTCCATGGCCTGCTGCTCGTTGAGGAGCAACATCGAATCGTCTTTCAGCCGACCTGTGGCAGGATCGAAATCCCGGCTGCTCGGCACCTTCCGGCCGTCGACGGAGATCATCGTGGCCTGGAACGACTCGCCCGTGGAGCGGGCGAAGGTCCCCAGAAGGTCCCAGTAGGTGGCCGCGACGAAAGCCATACGAGCCCGCTCGCGTTCGACGATCAAACGCACGGCGACGCTCTGAACCCGCCCAGCCGACAGCTTCGGTCGCACCTTGCGCCAGAGGAGGGGCGACACTTCATAGCCGTACAGCCGGTCGATGATCCGCCGCGTTTCCTGGGCTCGGACGAGCGCCTCGTCGATGTCGCGAGGGTTTTCCAAGGCGCCGAGGATTGCTTCCTTGGTAATCTCGTGAAAGACCAGGCGGTGAACGGGGACCTTGGGTTTGAGCAACTGGCAAAGATGCCAACTGATGGCCTCCCCCTCGCGATCTTCGTCCGTCGCCAGGTACAGGCGGTCGGCCCCTTTGAGGAGGTTCTTGATCTTCTGAACTTGCTTGCTCTTGCCGCGCGAGACGATATAGATCGGTTCGAAGTCCTTGTTGACATTGACGCCCAGATAGGCCCAGTCCTCCCCTTTGTACTTCTCGGGGACTTCTTTGGCCCCCTGGGGCAGGTCGCGAACGTGACCGATACTGGCCTCGATGGAGTATGCGGGCCCCAGGAACTTCCCAATCGTCCGGGCTTTGGCGGGCGATTCGACGATCACCAAGGAATTACCGCCTTTGGGGGTTGCCTTCTGCTTGGCCATGGGTGGAAGTTGAAAATGGATAGACTTGTGGTTTGTTAACGGTGCGGAAGTCCGTACCACCCCACGTTCCTCATTCGACGCACGGGGGCTTCAGAATGTTGTAGCATTCGCCCACCGTGGAAGAAAAGGGCGAGTTTCCCACCCTAATTGGGTGATCGATTGGTACAATCAGGTCTTTTGGGATTGCAATTACCATCGCGGATTTTAGAATTGCCGGATTCGGGCTCGCTTTGTGCGACCGGGCAAACAACTGTTGATTTTTTCGCAAGGCATGGCAACCACCGGAGCAATACGCCTCGGCTGAGCGGCAATTCCCATCGATTTGTGGCTCTGCTCCCGTGGGACGCTCCCCCATTTATACCGCTTTGTAGCCCTTGTCAAGCCGGGTCTACGAGCGACAATCCCCGCCAAAGAAGGGTTTTGAATGGCTAGTCCGTTTAGGTTTTTCCGTAAGAATCAGAAACTGTGGTTGGCCGCTCTTACGATCGTTGCCATGGGAGGCTTCGTCGTTCTGCCCACGATACTCCAGATGATGGGAGGGGGTGGCAACGCCGCCGCCGCACGGAAAGCAGTGGTCACGACCACCGCCTATGGGGATGTCGACCGCATAACCATGGAGGGGCTAAGGCGAGATCGACAGGCCGTCCTGTCTTTCTTGAACCGTGTGGACATGCTCGTTCGCACGAAGCAGCAGAACTGGAATGCAGCCACCGTGGCGGGGACGTTCCAGAGGCGTCTGTTATCGGACGAGCGGGGTATCGTCGAAACCTGGCTCCTGGTCAATCGGGCCAAAGAGCTGGGCGTGGTGGTCGACGACTTGGCCGTCACTGCCTTCCTCCAGCAAGTCACCGAAGGGGTCGTCACCAACGACGATCTGATCGGAACGGGAGGGGAGGATCGCGGGCTCCTCGGGAGCCTGGAACTGCCGGAGAGCCAGCTCTTCCGCTTGCTCAAGTATGAGCTCACGGCCCTGCGGCTTCAGGATATTGTGTTCGCCGGTTTGATGCCGATGACGCCTGGCGAGCGTTGGGACTATTACCAGCGTCTGAACCGCAAGATGCGGATTGAACTGGCGGAGGTTCCCGTTCAGCGGTTCGTGGCCGGTGTTGCCGATCCGGACGAGGCAACGCTCACTCAATTCTTCGACAAGTATAAGGATCAAGAGCAGGTTCCGGAGTCGCCCGAACCCGGTTTCCAGGAACCGAAGCGGGTCGCGGTCGAGTACTTCAAGGTCGATTACGAGCGCCTGTTTGAGCCAGGCGAGTTGGAGAAGTACTACGAAGAGCACAAGGAAGAATTCAAGCGGCCTGCTGCGGCGAAGCCGGCAGCGCCGGAGGCCGATCTGAAAGGGAGCCTTCCCGGCCTGGAAGATATGCCGCTCGACGTGCCGCCGGCCGAAGCGGCGCCTGCGGCAACGCCGGAGGCGCCAGCCCCCAAAACCGAAGCCGTCAAGGTAGAAGAACCGGCCAAGCCGGTAGCTGAAGCAAAGCCGGCGGAGAAGCCTGAGGCGAAAGGTGCGAGCAACGAAGCTCCCAAGTCCGATCAAGCCAAGCCCGAGGAGCCCAAGCAGGACTCACCGGAGAAGAAGGCCGACGACGCTCCCAAGCCGAGCGACGAGAGCCGGGCCGGCAACCGGCCGCTCTTCCAGTTGACCGCCTATCTGGCGGAGGAAACACCGGCCGATCAACCGGCGGAACCTGCCGAAGACAAACCCAAGAACGACTCGCCCGCGGAGCCGAAACCCGAGCCCGCAGCCGAGAAGTCTGATACCGCGGAAGCAGAACCGGCGGACGAGAAGTCTGCCGAACCGAAACCAGACGAACCGAAGCCGGTTGAAGAGAAGAAGGCAGACGAAAAGCCGGCACCGGCAAAGGAGGCTGAACCGAAGGCCGAGGCGGCGCCTGCAAAACCTCAGCCCGCTCAGCCGGCGGCGCCCGAGGAGAAACCGGTGCCGGCCGCCGCCGGTGAAAAGGCGGAAGCGACCAGCGTGCTTTCGGAAGACAAGGAGAAGTTCGAGCCGCCGCTGGAATACTACACTTTCGACGAGGTGAAATCGCAGATCCAGAGTCGTCTGGCTCCCGACAAGATCGAGAAGATCTTCCGCCCCTTGGAGAACCAGATGACGCTCTACCACGATGCGCAGATCCGCTACATACGCACGCAGGATGACGAGGGCAAGTCTCTCGACGAGGAGCCGGTGAAGCCCGATTTCGCCAAGTTGGCCTCCGAGGCCGGCATCGAGGCGAAGACGACGGAACTGTTTTCGCAGCGCGAAGCATCCGACCTGAACCTCGATATCGCGCGGTCCAACGTCACCGTCGGCGATCGCCCTACCGATTTCCTCACCTTCGTCTTCGAGTCCCTTTCAGAGTTTCGCCCGGGCCGGTCGCAGGACGTTGACGGCGACTACTACCTGTTCTGGAAAACTCGCCAGGAGTCGCAGCGCGTGCCCGAGTTGTCTGAGCCCGACGTTCGCACGATGGTCCTGGATGCCTGGAAGATGATCCAGGCTCGCGACGCGGCCCAGGCGGAAGCGGATCGTCTGGCCTCGGCGGCTCGCGCCAAGCAGGAGGCCTCCAAGGAGCCGGTTCCGTTGGCAACCGCCCTGGCGGGCGAACAAGGCGTGAGCGTGCAATCGACGGAGCCGTTCACCTGGTTTGACCCCACCAGTATCCAACTGGCCATGTGGGGTTACGGATCGCCTCGTCTGAGCATGATCGAGATCGCGGTGCCCGAGCCCAAAGAAGGCGAGAAACCGGCCGAACGAGAAACCGTGCCGCTGCTCGGTTCCGACTTCATGCAGACGGCGGGAGGCCTTCAGACCGGAGACATCGGCGTGGCATGGAATCATCCGAAGACCGTGGCGTACGTGGTCCGAATGGTCGAAACCGCGCCTGATGCCGAGAAGCTTCGGAAGGATTTCCTCTCGTCCGCCGATCCCCGCCAGCTCTCCACGATCGCCAGTATTGAGCGAGTCCGTGCCTACCGGCAATGGGTGGAGAGCCTGGAAGCATCCGCCGGTTTGGAGTGGCAACAATAGGGTCGCCAGCCGCGATTCGGCGCCGTTCCCAGGAAATACCGGAATGGTGGAACGATGGAATACTGCGTTGAATCAGGAGCGGCGGTGTGACGCTCCATCATTCCCTTCTTCCATCATTCCAGCATTCCTTCGCAAATCGGGACGTTGGTCGCCCCTCATTTCACGCCAACTGGCTCCACTTGCCGGCTGAGTTTTTCCGCGGCGGCCAGGATGCGGTCCTCGATGTCGGCGCCCCAACTCATGGCGGGCAGGCCGTAAACGCTGAATGCGCCGGCTTCATAGCCCCCTTCGGCTCGAACGCGGGCCGAGGGGATATAGGCCATGACGTCGTTTGAGTAACCGGCCACCCAGGTGTTCGGTCCAAGCTGTTCTCGCAGCTTGAGCACGTAATCGACTACCACCTCGCCGCCCAGGGCGATCAGCCGGAAGTCGCCAAGCTGCCAGACCTGGACCGGATAGGCCGGGTAGGATTTGACAAAAGGCTGCCCCGCCTGCTTCTGCTTCAGCAGCCGCCTTGCCCAACGGGCCGCGTAGTCGCTCCCCTGGGCCGTCTTCTCCAGATATTCATCCGTCGGCTGTTCACCGAACGGCAAGTCGATCAGCTCGATGACCGTGGCCAGTTCCGGCGAGATCGGCTCCATCGGTTCCTCGAGGGCCTGGCAGACGGCGTCGGCCAGCGCCAGTCCGTGCTGGCGGCAGAGTTCGACCGTGCGTCTCGGATTCGGGTTCTGGTCGGCCCCGCATCCGGCGACAAACATCGCCTGGGCTCCGGGAAAACGCTCTTCGACTGCCAGTTGCGTGAAGCCCGGGTAGTCGCCGTTCCACTCGTAGTCCGACAGGGTCGTGGCATGGCACGCATAGCCGAACACGACCGCCCGCAGGTCGCCTTGCTCCGATCGCACGGCCACGACGGGAACAAACTTGTCGACCGGCGCCGTGGCGCCGGTGGCCCCCGTACGCAGACCTCTGCGGTTCGCCCCGAACGTGGTCGAAGAGGAACCGACGGCAAGCTCAACAGGCTCCATCTTCTCCAGGGCCTTGGCCACGGTATCGACGAGTTTGGATTCCAGTTCGGCCGAGTACTTCTCGATTCGGGCGATCTGCTGGTCGTCGAGGGGATAGATATCGAGAAGGGCTTCGCTAAGGACCGGACCGCTGTGGGTGTGCGAGCAGCAGAACATGACGTCGGCCCGATCCAGTCCGCAACGCTCCTTGATCTTGCTGCACACGTTCTCGTACATGGCACCCGGCAGGCCGAGCAAGTCGAGGGAGACGAGGACGGCCTTCTTCCCATCCGCGTCGGACAGGGCCAGGGCCTTAATCCACAGGTCGTGCATGGTTCCCTCGGCCCCGTGATCGCGGGCGGCGTAACCGGCCATCCAGAGACCCGCTTCCGGGGTGATCTTGGCCTTTGCCAGTCCGGCTTGCCACGAGGGCTCCGCACCGATCGACCCGCCGACTACAACGAGGCCCCACACAAGGAAAACCACAGAAGAAAGAAAAACACGTCTTCTCATGACATCCTCCCAACTAGATCTGACGCACCAGGCTTGAGACGCCGGCGGACGAAATGACGAGATCGCCGACGGTTGCTCAGCTTACCGGGATTCCGGCCGGATGGCAAACGATCCGCATTTTGACGCTCAATCGGGTGGGTTGTTGGACTGTTGAGCCACGATATGCTATTCGCAAGATGACCATGCGGATCGTAGCGATTCTGCTGCCGGGGCGAGCAGGCGTCGGCTGTGTTGTATGCTTTCCCATGAGGTTCTGTCTGGAAACGAGGCGGCGGGGTGTGAGACGTCACGAAACGCGTGCTTGGGGAGGTACGGGCGATGCTTGAATTGATCGATCTGAGCAAGAAGCTCTCAAAGGAGGTCTACCAGGAGACCTTTCCCGAACTGGAGGCACGTCTCGGCGCCTGCCAACGGGCCGCCCTTGAAGCGGGGGTCCCCGTCATCGTCGTGTTTGAGGGTTTGGACGCGGCGGGAAAGGGGAGCCTCATCAATCGCATGAGCCAGGCCCTCGATCCGCGCGGCTTCAGCGTTCACCCGGTCAGTGCGCCGAACGAAATCGAGCGCTACTATCCCTGGATGTGGCGATTTCGCTCGATTCTCCCTCGCGACGGCCACCTTGCCATCTTCGACCGCTCCTGGTACGGGCGCGTCCTGGTGGAACGCATCGAAGAGAAGATTTCCAGGCGCCGGTGGGAGGAAGCCTACGACGACATCCAGCAGTTCGAGCGGCAACTCACCGACGCCGGTCGCGTCATCGTGAAGTTCTGGTTGCACATCGACAAGAAGGAGCAGAAGAAGCGGTTCAAGAAGATCGGCAAGGTTCCCGCACTTGCCTGGAAGGTCGGCAAGCAGGAATGGCTGCATCATCGCAGATATGACGAGTGGATCGAGGCCGCCGAGGAGATGCTTCAGCGGACCAGCGCCGCCCATGCCCCCTGGACGGTCGTCGAGGCCACCGATGCCCGCTTCGCTCGCGTCAAGGTGTTCGAGACGGTGATCGAGGCAATCCAGCAGGAACTCGGACGCCGGGCATCCGCCCCCAAGGTCAAGCCCGAGCCGATGCCGAAGCCGGAAGTGTCGCCCACGCGGGAGCACACCATTCTGGATCGCCTAGATTCGAATCTCGCCATGGAGCGAGAGGAATACAACACCGAACTCGAGAAGCTCCAGAAACGGATCTTCCGGCTGGAGCACGAGATCTACGTGGCTCGAATTCCGGCCGTGATCGTCTACGAGGGTTGGGACGCGGCGGGAAAGGGGGGCAACATCAAACGCCTCACCCGCGGTCTCGACCCCCGCGGCTACGAAGTCGTGCCGATCGCCGCACCCACGCCGCTGGAAAAGAGCCATCACTATCTGTGGCGATTCTGGAGCAAACTTCCGAAGGCCGGCCATATCACCATTTACGATCGTTCCTGGTACGGCCGCGTGATGGTCGAGCGGGTGGAAGGTTTCTGCGAGGAAGAGGAATGGCGACGGGCCTACCGGGAGATCAACGAGTTTGAAAAACAACTGTCCGATTTCGGGACGGCTATCGTCAAGTTCTGGCTGCACATCGACCAGGAAGAGCAACTCCGCCGCTTCGAAGCTCGCCAGCAGACGCCGGAGAAGCAGTGGAAGATCACCGACGAGGACTGGCGCAACCGCGAGAAGTACGAACAGTACCGCATCTGCGTAGTCGAGATGCTGCAGCGCACCAGCACGACCTACGCCCCCTGGACGATCCTGGAAGCCAACTGCAAGCTGTACGCCCGCATCAAGGCGTTGCGGACCGTCGCGAAGTGTCTTGAAGAGGCCTTGGAGAAGGCGTGAGACGCCTGCCAAATCGCATGGCGCGATTGCCGGAAGACTCCGAGGTCCCCTTCAGCCGTCATTCCCGCGAAGGCGGGAATCCAGCATCGTAGATCTGTCTTCCGGTGAAGTCCATGATGTTGCGACTCCTAGTCTTCTTCGGACGCCTATCCTATTTCCGGATGCCCCAGAAGCGAGGCGTCAGGAGCACCAGGATCGGGAAAATCTCGAGACGTCCGAGGAGCATCAGGAAGCTGAGTAACAGCTTGCTGAGCGGCTGAAGGCCGGCGTAGTTCTGAGTGGCTCCTACGATTCCCAGTCCCGGCCCGACGCCGTTCATGGTGGCGGCCACGGCGCTGGCACAGTCCATGAGTTTGTCGTGAAGGTTGGCGTGAGACCCGGCCCATGTTGCGTCGGGTTCGATTGCCAACAGGAGCAGCCATGCCATGACCGCAATGCTGAGAAACGTGGCGAAGTAGATGACGACGTCCCGGACGACTTCCGTTTCAACCGGCTCGCCGTTCAGCCGCAAGGGCCGGATGACGCTGGGACGATAAACCTGTTCGGTCTGCAGCCACAACGTCTTGCCGAGAATCAAGTAGCGGATCACTTTGATGCTGCAACTGGTGCTGCCGGCGCAGCCGCCGACGAACATCAGGAAGAACAGCAGGCCCCGTCCGAACTCGTTCCACCTGTCAAAGTCGTGGGTTCCGAAGCCGGTGTTGGTGAGGATCGAAGTCACCTGAAACAGGCTGTATCGCACCGCTTCGGAGGTATTCGCGAAGTCACGGTGCACCAGTCCGAACATGACGGCCAGCGCGGTCGCCGTCGCCAGGACGGCCAGGTAGGTTCGAAACTCGACGTCGGCAAACAACTTCCCCGGCCGCAGCAGGATCACGTAGTAGATGAGCGCGAAGTTGACGCACGAGACGGCCATGAACAGCGTGATGGTCATCTCGATCGACAGGCTGTGGAAATGGGCAACGCTGTCGTTGTAGGTGCTGAAGCCGCCGGTGGCGATGGTTCCGAAGGCGTGGCACAGGGCGTCGAAGACTCCGACTCCCTGCACCAGCAGCAGGACCGTGAGCACGGCGTTGAGGCCGATGTAAATCGCAGCAAACGTCCAGGCGGCATGTTGAACGCGGCTGTGCCCGACGTCCTTGCTGGGCCCGGGCAACTCGGCTCGGAAGATGGCCTTGCCGGCGGAGCCTTGGCCCAGCAGGGCGACGAAGAGAACCATGATTCCCAGTCCGCCGAGGAAGTGGGTCGCCGACCTCCAGAAGAGGATGGCACGGGGCACAAGCTGCGGATCTTCGAGGTCGGTGATCACGGTCGCCCCCGTGCCGGAGAACCCGGAGGCCGACTCGAAAACCGCGTCGACGAGACTCATCGGGACCCCAGGGCCGGCGTCGGCAGCCTGCGGAGTCTCGTGGTGTCCCCGGCAGGTTCCGCTGAGCAGGAACGGCACGGCCCCCAGAACGGTGGCCAGGCACCAACTCAGGCCGACGATGGCCAGGGCTTCTTTGCGGAGCATGCGGTCGTCGGCATGACGCCCCCAGCGAATCAGTCCAAAGCCCAGAAGCACAGCGATCGCCATGGATGCCGCCAAGGCAGCCACGGCCTTCCACTCGATGACAGGCGTACCGCTGCAAGCCGGCAGCGCCCAGGGAAGGCACAGCGCCATCGACGCCCCAACCAGCAGTGAGACGATCCCCAGGCTCTTCGCGATCAGGGCAAAGTTCATGGACGGACTCACCGGCAGGAAGGCAATTTGGCGACCAATCGGAGCGAAATACGATCGGGGGCTGCCCCATCCCAAGCATCGGACACCCCATGGCGATACTTCTAGTTTTGGGGTCCCCCGGGATCTTTCCAAGCCATCTTGATAGAATCTTGATATCGCCGGGACCACAATTGAGACAGTCTTGAAGACCGGCGGCTTCTTTTCGACCGCTCGCCTGACCGTCAGTTATGCATGAATTGCCGCGGCCAATCAGCACCTCGTCCAAGACGGTCCAGGCAGCCCTGGCCTGGGTGGGTACCGGAGTTGCCCTGGCCGTTGCCACGGCGGTTACCCTGCTATTCGAAGTCTGGACGTTTTCGGAAGCGAATCTCGTGATGATCTATCTGGCGGCGGTCGTGTTCGTCGCCGTTCGCTTCGGCGCTCTGCGATCGACCGTGGCGGCGGTGGCGGCCGTGCTGCTGTTCGACGTGCTGTTCACCAAGCCGTACTACGCCCTGACGGTACACGACACCGAGTATCTCATCACCTTCTCGGTGATGCTTGCTGCCGGCTTTTTCGCCAGCACGCTGACTTCGCGGATCCGCTATCAGGCCGAAGTGGCGCGCCGCAACCAGCGCCGGACCGAGTCGCTCTACCGTCTGAACCAGCGTCTGGCGGCCGTTTCGGGAACGCCCCGCCTGGTCGAGCACGCCGAGGAGGCGGTTTCGGAGATGTTCGACGCCCACGCCGTGATCCATCTCGTCGATCTTCAAGGGAGGCTGCGTCCCAGTGTTAGCCATCTGGCCAGTTTCGCGGCCGATGCCGCGGAGCTCAGCGTGGCCCAATGGGTCTGCCGGACTCGTCAGGCAGCCGGATTGGGCACGGCCGAGTTTTCGAACCTGCGCGCTCTCTACGTTCCGTTGACGACGCCCAACCGCATCATTGGCGCTCTGGCGGTGCAACCCGAGGATGCCGCCGCAATCCAAACAGCCGACGCCCGCCGGCTTCTGGATACGTGCGCCACCCAGATCGCCCTCGCCCTGGAACGCGACATGCTGGCCGAAGAATCGCAGGAGGCACGCGTGCAGGTCGAGTCCGAGAAGCTGAGAAGCTCGCTGCTGAGTACCGTTTCGCACGACCTGCGGACGCCGCTGGCCGGGATCGCGGGGGCGAGCAGCAGCCTGGCCGAATCGTTTGAACTGCTCGACGGGGCAACCCGGCGGGAGTTGCTGGAAACCATCGGCGACGAATCGGCACGATTGACGCGGCTGGTAGAGAATCTGCTCAATATGACGCGCCTGTCCGGGGGCAGGATTGCCATCGACAAACAGTGGCATCCGGTGGACGAGGTGGTGGGCTCCGCCCTAAGCCGCCTGCAGCAGCAACTCGGGGAACGGCAAGTCGATATCGCCATTCCGGCCGATCTCCCCTTGGGCCATTTCGACGCGGTATTGATGGAACAGGTTCTGATCAACCTGATCGAAAACGCAGCGAAGTACTCGCCCCCGGCGTCGGCGATCTCGATCGAGGCGGAAGACCTCGACGACGGGATCGAACTGAGAGTCCTGGACCGCGGAATCGGGCTGCCGCCCGGGGATGAAGAACGGGTGTTCGAGAGGTTCTACCGCGGCGCCGACGTACGTTCCGACCGTCGGGGAACCGGGCTGGGCCTGGCAATCTGCAAAGCTGTGATCGACGCCCACGGGGGCCGGATCGGGGCCACGATTCGCCAGGGCGGCGGCACGCGGGTCTGGATGCACCTGCCCCATGACGGCTCCCCTCCCCGGATCGACATGGACCTGCCCGACGAGGTAACGCGAGGATGAATCCACCGACCATTGCCGTGATCGAAGACGAAACACCCATCCGGCGGTTTCTCCGGGCGTCGCTGTCGGCGGAAGGCTATCGCGTGTTGGAGGCGGAAGACGCCGCCGGCGGCCTGCGCACGATCACCGGACAACGTCCCGATCTGGTGCTGCTCGACCTGGCTCTCCCCGACCGCGACGGGCTCGACATCATCCGCACGGTCCGCGAGTGGTCGGCCGTCCCGATCATCGTCCTGTCCGCCCGAGGCGAAGAGAACAGCAAAATCACCTCGCTCAACGCCGGCGCCGACGACTACCTGACAAAGCCTTTCGGCGTGGGCGAACTGCTGGCGAGAGTTCGCGTCGCGCTCCGCCACGCGGCGAGAATCAACAGTTCCTCGGAACCGGAGGAGACCGCCTTTCGATTCGGCGATGTTCGCGTCGATCTGGCCTCTCGGATCGTCACGCGAGACGGGGAGGAAGTCAAGCTCACCAAGCTCGAATTCGACCTTCTGGCAACTCTCGTCCGCAACGCCGGGAAAGTCCTGACCCATCGTTTCCTGCTCGAAAAGGTCTGGGGACCGCAAGCCGTCGACGAACCGCATTACGTTCGCGTGTTCATGGCCAGCCTGCGCAAGAAGCTCGAAGAAAACGCCAGCCGCCCCCGGTACTTGTTGACCGAGCAGGGCGTCGGGTATCGTTTGAAGAGCGACTGAGGGGACTGTCCCGATTTTTGTGGCACGACGCCACAAAAATGGGACTGTCCCCTTCCGGCACGATCACGAGCGCAGAATTCGGTACAGGTCCCGACTGAGCTCGGCATGAGGCCGCCGCAAACGAATGAAAAAACGCGAACTTGACCGGATAGCTGAACATGGGAATGGCTGAAGCGGCTCTGGCGATCGTTGGGGGCTTGGTTCTGCTGCTTGCCGGCGGCGAACTGCTGGTGCGGGGCGCGGTGGCGATTGCCGCCGCGGCTCGGGTGGCGCCGCTGGTGATCGGGTTGACCGTCGTGGCCTTCGGAACCAGCGCACCGGAACTGGCGGTCAGTCTCCGCTCGGCGGCCATCGGGCAGGCCGATCTTGCCGTGGGTAACGTCGTGGGCAGCAACATCTTCAACGTGCTGCTCATCCTCGGCGCATCGGCACTGATCACGCCGCTGGCCGTCTCCAGCCAACTCATCCGCTTCGACGTGCCGCTGATGATCGTGGCTTCGGTAGCCTTGCTGCTGGTGGGACTCGACGGGGCCATTGACCGGTGGGAAGCAAGCGTGCTGTTTGCCGGTCTGCTGGGCTACCTGCTCTGGACGTTCCTTCAGGCCCGCAAGGACGCCGCCACGTCGGGTGACAGTCTCGGTGGCGAGGAAACCGAAAATCGCCCTGCCGGATCTCGGGCCGTGTTGGGCGGATTGATTCTCGTCGGCATCGGCCTGGCCCTGTTGACGTTCGGTTCGCACTGGCTGGTTCTGGGCTGTGTCGCCTTGGCTCGCCTGGCCGGGGTGAGCGAACTGATCATCGGCCTGACGATCGTGGCGGTGGGCACCTCTCTGCCGGAGGTGGCCACGTCGATCCTGGCGGCCGTGCGGGGCCAACGCGACATTGCAGTCGGCAATATCGTCGGCAGCAACCTGTTCAACATCCTGTGCATTCTCGGGCTCACAGGCCTCGTGACGCCGCGGCCGATCGCGATTTCGCCCGCGGCCCTCCGGTTCGATATCCCGGTGATGATCGCCGTTGCGGTGGCCTGCCTGCCGATCTTCTTCACGGGCCGAAGGATCGCCCGCTGGGAGGGCGCCCTGTTCCTCTTCTACTACGTGGTCTACGTGGCGTTTCTGGTTCTGCAGGCCCTCGGCCATGAGGCGGCCGGCACCCTGGCGTCAGTGATGATTCTGTTCGTCATTCCCCTGACGTGCGTCACCCTGGTCGTCACGGTCGTTCGGGACCACCGCAATACTCAGAAGAGCCTTTGACGGAAGGAGTCGGCCCGTTGGCATCGCCCTACAGGAAAGCGTTGATCCTTTCCTTCTTCACGGTGGGCTACAACATCGTCGAAGGCGTTGTCTCGATCGTTGCCGGTGCTGTTCCTCCTGAAGTATCGGCTCGGCAAGTCCATCGGGAGCCAGAGCCTGGTTGCCGATTCGAAGGAGACCCTGGCCTGTGTCGCCCTGTCGGTGGCCCTGCTGGTCGGCCTCGGGGCGCATTACCTTTGGCGCCTCTGGTGGGTCGATCCGGCCGCCGCGCTGGTGATTGCCCTGCTGATCTTCCGGGAGGGGTTCGAGACGTTCGAGGAGAGTGAGGAAGCTGGACATGAGTCGGATGGTCGGCAGTGAGCCTATTCGTCTAGACGTCCTGCACTTCTCGGTCCGACCTTGCCTTTCTCGCCGACTCCAGCATGTGTGGGGGAGGGACTGGTCCGGTCTTTCGGCTCGACTCCGGTTCGCCGATCGCCTGCCGGTTTTCCGTGTCTTCCGGTTCCCCATTGGCAAACGACGCGGGTTCGAAGAAACGGTAGATTGCCGGCAGCACAAAAAGTGTGAGAATGGTCGAGCTGACCAGACCTCCGATCACGACGGTGGCAACCGGCTGCTGGACTTCGGCGCCGGTGCCTGTCGAAATGGCCCGCGGCAGGAGTCCTAATCCGGTCGTCAAAGCGGTCATCAGAACGGGCCGCAACCGAGTCAAGGCGCCCTCGAATACGGCTTCGTCGGTCGCGATGCCCTGACGGCGGAGTTCGACGATGTAGTTGACCAGAACGACGCCGTTCAGGACGGCAATGCCGAACAGGGCGATGAAGCCGACGCCGGCGGAAATCGAAAACGGGAGCCCGGCCAGCCAGAGGGCAAGAATGCCTCCCGTGGCGGCAATCGGCACGTTCAGGAAGACGAGCACGGTGAGACGAACCGATTGGAAGGTGACGAACAGGAAGGCAAGGATCAGCACCAGGGCCACCGGCACGGCAATCGCAAGTCGCCCCGTTGCGTCCTGAAGATTCTTGAACTGGCCGCCCCAGGTCAGGCTGTATCCGGCGGGTAATTCGACCTGCCCGTCGACCGCCTGCTGAGCTTCGGCGACGAATCCGGCCAGGTCGCGCCCGCGCACATTGCACTGAACGAGGGTTCGCCGGCGGACCGAATCGCGGCTGATCTGGGCTGGGCCGTCTTCGACGGCCAGTTCCGCGAGTTGTTCCAGCGGAATGTGTCTTCCTCGCGGATCGGCGACCTTGATCCGGCGGATCTGCTCGAGATTCTCTCGCCACTCGGGCGCCAGGCGGACCCGCAACGGAAACCGACGTTGTCCCTCGAAGACCTCGGCCACCTCAACGCCGCCGACGGCCGCAACCACGTCGAGAACTTGCCTCGCGTTGATGCCGTAACGTGCCAGTTCGTTGCGTTTGACCCGGGCGTTCAGGTAGGGGAGGCCGGCAACCTGCTCGGTTCCCACATCGGCGGCTCCGGGAATGCCTTCGAGGACGGCGGCGATCTCTTCGGCCTTCTCCGTCAGCGTCTGCAGGTCGTCGCCGTAGAGACTGATGCCCACGTCGGCGCGAACGCCCGCGATCAGCTCCTGGACGCGAAGCTCAATCGGTTGAGAGAAGCTGTAGGCGTTGCCGGAGGTCTGGGTATCGAGGGCCTCCTGCATGGCGGCAACAAGCTGGTCTTTCGACTCGAAACCGATCCACTCGCTGCGCGGTTTCAGGTTGATGATGATATCGGTGAGGTTCACCGTCATCGGGTCCGTGGCGATTTCGGGACGGCCCGTCTTGGAAATCACCGATTCGACCGGCTGGAACCGGCGGAGCGTCCGCTCGATGTCGCCCGTCATGGCGACGGACGACTCGAGCGAGACGCTGGGGAGCCGGACGGCCTGAATGGCAAGGGCCTCCTCGTCGAGCTTGGGCACAAAAACGGCGCCGAGGTCTTTGGCGATCCACAAGCTGGCAACGAACACGGCCACTGCGCCCGCCGCCACAGGGACGGGTCTTGCCGTGGCCGCTCTCAACAGAGGCCGGTAGGCGGCTTTGGCCCAACGAACCAGGAGCGTTTCCTTGTCGCTGACTCCCCGGCGCAAGAAGACAGCCGACAACACGGGCATGAGCACCAAGGCCAGGATCAGGGCGGTCCCCAGGGCAAACAGGACGGTCCAAGCCATGGGGCGGAACATCTTGCCCTCGATTCCGCGAAGGGAAAGGATGGGCAGATACACCAGCATGATGATCGCCCCGCCGAAGAGAACCGGCCGTGCCACCTGCTGGCAGGCAGACCGGATCAGCTCGAGCGAAGCTTCGGCGCGCTTGCCCTGCCGCTTGGCAAACTCGGAGAGTCGACGGACTATGTTTTCGACCATGACGACGGGCCCGTCGACGATCAATCCGAAGTCGACCGCCCCCAGGCTCATCAGATTTCCCGACAGGCCCGCCCACAGCATGCCGGCGAACGCCCCCAGCATCGAGAGCGGCAGGGTCAAGGCGACAATGATTCCGGCTCGCCAGTTCCCGAGCAGCAGCAGGAGCACAATCAACACCAGCACGCCGCCTTGAATCAGGTTGTTGCCGGCAGTCTGGATTGTGCGGCGGACCAGATCCGTACGATCGTAGAAGGTGTCGATGACGACGCCTTCGGGCAACGTCTTCTGGATCTCCGCGGTCTTCTCTTTCACTCGATCGGCGACGATCCGCGCATTCTCACCCGCCAGCAGCATGACCACTCCGATCACGCATTCTCCCTGGTCGTCGCGGGTCACAGCGCCCTGGCGCAGCATGGGAGCGAACTGGACGGTCGCCACATTGCGAACGAAGATAGGTGTGCCGTCTTCGGTCGTATGCAGAATGATGTTCTCAATATCCTCGATGCCGGCAATCAGTCCTTCGCCGCGGACGATCCTCTGCTCGTCGTAGTGGACGAGATATCCGCCGCCGGCGTTGCTGTTGTTCTCCCGAAGAGATTCCAGAACGCTGGAGAGCGGGATGTTGAAATTCTGCAGTTTCTGCGGATCGAGCTGCACCTCGTACGTCTTCAATTCGCCGCCGAAGGTATTGACCTCCACGACTCCCGCCACGCCGCGCAGTTGGTACGCGATCTGCCAGTCGAGGATTTCGCGAAGCTCCATGGGAGAGTGGTCGTAGCCCGGTGCGGAACGGACCTGGAACTGGTAGATCTCGCCCAGCCCCGTGCTGATGGGGCCTATTTCCGGGGAGCCCACGCCCTCGGGTATGTCGCCCCGGGCCTCCACCAATCGTTCGCTGACCATCTGACGAGCCCAGTAGATGTCGGTCCCCTCCTCGAACGCAACGGTGATCGCCGAGAGGCCGAACTGAGAAACCGAGCGGATCTCGTCGACTCGGGGTACGCCGTTCATCGATGCCTCGATCGGGAAGGTGATGAACCGCTCGATCTCCTCCGCCCCCAGGGCGGGCGCCTTGGTCAGAATCTGCACCTGGACGTTGGTCACGTCGGGCACCGCGTCGATGGGGAGTTTCGTCATCGACCAGAGGCCGACGCCCGCCAGGACGGCGACCACGAGTATGACGACAAACCGGTTATCGAGGGCCAGGTCGACAAGTGTCCGAATCATCCTATTCCTCCACCATCAATTCGCTCAGCATCTCGGACTTCAGGGCGAATCCGCCCTGAACCACCGCCAACTCACCTTCGCCAACACCCGCAAGGATCTCGACGTGCCGGGCCGTCGAGCGACCGACCTCGACATCCCTTCGTTCGAATCCGCCGGAACCGTCGGCCACGAAAACGAACGTGGCGCCGGCATGCCGCTGAATCGCCGAGTCGGGTACTTGCAGGACGTCGGCATCGTCTCGGGCGGTCAGCTCGATTTCGGCGAACATGCCGGGCTTCAGCAGTCCGTCGGGGTTCTCGGCAACGGCCAGCAGCGGAGCCGCCCGGCTTTCTTCTGCCACCAGGTCGCCGAGGGAAAAGACCGTGGCATCGAACGATCGGCCGGGATAGCCGCCGGTGGTGAAGGTGACCGATCGCTGTTGGAGTCCCTGGACGGCTTGAATGTGTTTTTCGAAGATGTCGGCACGCAGCCAGACGGTCGACAGGTCGGCAATGCGGATCAACTCCGTCTGCTCGTTGACGTGTTGCGAGAGCGGGGCATTTCTGCCGATCACCGTGCCGCCGATCGGCGCGCGGACCGGGTAGTAGGCGACGCGTTCGGCTTCCCCGATCGGGTCCATCGAATCGATCTCCTCCGCCCGATAGCCGAGAATCAGCAGGTGCGAACGGCCGACGGCAACGGCCGCCTCGGCTGCCTGAAGTTGCTGTCGAGCCTCCGTCGCCCGTTGCTGAGCCTCGAATCGGATCTGTTCCTTCAGCGCCTGGTAGGTTGCCGCCGCGGCCTCATGCTCCGCCCTGGCACGAATGACCTCTTTTTCGGGAATGACCGCATCGGCTCCGAGCCGGCGGACGCGGTCGAAATCGGCCGCAACCCGATTCAGACGGGATAGTGCGGAGACGAGATGTTCTCGATGTTCCCCGACCGGGCGTTCTTGAAAGGCCGTCTCGATCTCGTCGAGGGCAACCCCCTCCTGCAGCATTTCGAGCAGCGCGACCGTGTTTTCGTGGATCGTGTCGTGCCACTGGCTGGTCGTCCTGGCCGACGCCAGTTGGAGCTTGTCCTTGACGAGTTGCAGCTTCGCTTCGCCCACTTCGCGGCTGTCGATATAGGCCAGAACATCGCCCTGCTCGACGGTCTGTCCGAGTTCCACACGCACTTCTCGGATCACCCCGTCGACCAGCGAACTGACGTGCGCCACCCGGCTTGCGTTCAGCTCCAGTCGACCGGTGACGCGAACGGTTTCCGGCCAACGATCCCGTTTCACCGGCGCCGTCTCCAATCCGAATGCTTCAGACCCGCCCATTCCGACGACTGGGGGTTGCCCCGTGCCGAGCGAACGAGCAGCCATTCGCTCGGAAGTAGTCTGCGGAGCGCCGGCTTCGTTGAGAATCGGCTTGCCCGAATCTCCCGAGCCTTCCGAAGAGCGGACGCCGGGAAAGAACAAGATCACCACAGCGACGACCCCGACAAGCATGGCGATCGACAACGAAGTGGCCCGACCGGCACTGGATGCCAGAAAATGCTTGGTGGAGGAGAGTATCTTCATGATTCATGAATCCATGGGCGCAAGGGTTGCGAAAGGCCGCTGCGGACCTGACATGAAAGTGCCAAGTGAGCCGGCACATAGCCGCACGTCAGCGGGGCTGAAGCGATCGCCGGCAAGATTTGGCCGTATGCCGGAGCAACGGGCTCAATGGTCAGAAACGGCGCACGTTTGGCGCGCACGATCAGGTCTCATTCCAGAAAGACCTGCAACTCGGCCAAGTACGGGGCGGGCAACGTGGTCTTGACAGGACTTGGCGCCGTTTGCACGAAGTCACGTCCGTCTGCCAGCGACGTGTCCTGCGTCGTAACGGCAATCAACCGAATCTCTCGCTCCAAAAGGGGCGGTCGACACGAGATCTGAGCTTCCGAAGAAGCCTGGCAGAAACAGCCCCCTGACCCTCGGGTATCGGCTGTGTTCGTCGACATCGCAGCGGCAACTCCCCCATCGGCGTTCTGCCTGCACGGGCAGTACAAGCAGAGCAATGCCGCCGCCTGAAGGGCGAGGCATAGCGCGAGGGTCAGATTGCGGGCGAGTCGAGAGAACATTGCCGAAACTCGGTGACAACTGGGCGACAGACTATAGAGGCACCTGTGGTATCGGCAAGGGCCTCAAGGCGGGTTAAGCGAAACGAGCCGTATCCATCGAGTTGGGCACCGATAAGGAATTCTCCTAGGGTCCCCAAACGAGTCCCGGATTCAATCGCTGCATTTCGCGACCGATTGGCATGAACCTGAGTTTGCTGATTCGTGCCTGCGTTGCCGATGACCCTGCCCCCCGGTGGTCGGCCTCGACCATTGCCCATGCACGGCTCAATAGGATTCCGGGTTTCCCGTTTCGGATTTGACTGCGGCAGAACCGCGTTAGGTGCGAGATCTCAATGGACTGCCCGAACCCACGCCCCCCCCAGAATATTCGCATGACTGTTCAGAAATGTACTTGACATGCGTCCACAAATCTGATAGTGTACGTATGAATATGTAACAAGAATACTCCACCTCTCGCCGCCAACAGCCATGAATCCCCACCGCCGTTTGGAATCAACAGATTCATTCGACGTCCAAACATCAAGAAGCCACCAAAACAGGGGCCCCGTTTCGCGGAGTAAGTGTCAGAAAACTTCATTTGCCGCGCAAAGTTGACTGCAACACTACGCGGAATCACCGAACTGGTAATCGACTGCCACGTCCACCCCCCCGGGGCTGTCCCCTGGGTTGGGACGTGGTTGCCTCTTCGGTACGGAATCAGGAAATCCACCCAAGTTCCGTCGTGCGATACCTCGGCGAGACGATCGGGGAGCACGGCCGAAGTCCTCCATCGATTCCAAGGTCGCCACGAAGCCTTGCAGGGGTTCATCACCACCTGTCGCTAGTATTGTTGATCGGTAAATTCGCTGCTGAACCTCTCGTTCGCCCCTTGTGTCCCTGGGATCAACGGGAAGAAGGCCGGGCGGAGAGTGTACGCGCTTGCCGTAGCCGGCGCTCTGGAGTTGAGTTGTTTGGGAAATCGCTGATTCGCCATACTGCATTGCTCGTCTTGCTGCTGCACTATCGCGGCGGCAAAATACCCTTTGGGACTTTTTTGTCGTGACTGAACGAGTCCATCACCATCCAAACCTGATCTACTCGCCGGGAACCCAAGTGGTCACCCTCAAGGTCGTTCTCGGCAGCACCGGGCGGATTCTCCATCCGCAGGGGGCGGTCGGCGTCGTCGTGCGCTCACCGGAGACCAACCAGGGCGACTACCGCGTTCGTTTCCCCGATGAGGTCGAGGCAACTCTGTCCCACCCGGAGATCGTCTCGCTGGCCAGGTACAAGGAAGGGGAAATCGGTGACGCCGAAATGGCGGCGAAACAGTGCAACCTGTACGACCGGGTGATCTACCGTTGCGTGGTCGGCTCGAGGGCCTACGGGCTGGACCACTCTGAGTCCGATACGGATCGCCGGGGCATCTATGTGCCGCCCGCCGATCTGCACTGGTCGCTCTACGGCGTCCCGGAACAACTGGAGAACGACGAATCACAGGAGGTCTATTGGGAGGTTCAGAAGTTCCTCGTCCTGGCCCTGAAGGCGAACCCCAACGTGCTGGAATGCCTCTTCACCCCGTTCGTGGAACTAACCACGCCGCTGTCCGAGGAACTACTCGCTATGCGGACGGCCTTCCTTTCCCGGATGGTTTATCAGACCTACAACGGCTATGTCATGTCGCAGTTCAAGCCAATGCGGGCTCACATTCGCAACCATGGCGAGGTCAAGTGGAAGCACGTGATGCACCTGATCCGGCTGCTAATCTCGGGGACCACTGTGTTGCGGGAGGGCTTTGTACCCGTGCGAGTCGAGGAGCACCGAGAGAAGCTGTTGACGATCAAGCGAGGAGGGATGCCCTGGGAGGAAGTCGATCAGTGGCGGCGCAGTCTGCACGAGGAGTTCGACCGGGCCTTCCAGCATACGACACTGCGCGAACGTCCCGACTACGAGAAGTCGAACTGTTTCTTGGTTAAGGTGCGGCGATGGGCAGCGGAGGCAGAAATATGATAAGTTCCGATCCCCGCCTGCGAATGCACGTTGACGCTCATCCCTTTCCCCTGCTGTTTGCGACGATCAGCGGGGCGCACCTCTATGGGTTCCCCTCGCCCGACTCCGACTACGACCTGCGCGGCGTTCATCTCCTGCCGCTCGAAAAGGTCGTCGGCATGAAGGTGGGGCCGGAGACCGTGGAAAAGTCGGGGATCTACGACGGCCTCGAAATCGACCTGGTGACCCACGACGCCCGAAAGTTCTTCGGCTTGATGCTGAAGAAGAACGGATATGTGCTGGGGCAACTCCTGTCGCCGCTTGTGATCCACACGACCCCGGAACATGAGGAATTGAAGGCCGTCGCCGCGGACTGCATCACCCGTCATCACGCCCACCATTACCTCGGCTTCGCAGAGACACAGTGGAAGCTCTTCCAGAAAGAAGACCCGCCGAGGGTCAAGCCTCTGCTTTACGTCTATCGGGTGCTCCTGACCGGGATTCATCTGATGAGAACGGGTGAGGTCGAGGCCAATCTCGTGCGGCTGAACGAGTCGGCAGAACTCCCCTACCTCCCGGAACTCATTGACCGAAAGGTCAACGGGACCGAAAAGGGGCGTGTGGCGGCCGCCGACTTCGAGTTCCATCAAAGGGAGTACGGGCGATTGCGGGCGGAGCTTGAACGGGCCTGCGAAGAGAGCCGCCTGCCGGACAGGCCTCGTGGTGCCGGGGCGCTGAATGAATTGCTGGTACGTATTCGATTGGAGGGTCAGGGATGACCGCTGACGGTGATCGTGTGACGAAGTTCCTGCAAACGGGACGCCGACCCAGATGAGATGTATGCAGCGATGTTGACGGCGTAGTCAAAGATGAGCATCACAATTCCCAACCTCTCCCTCGTCGTTCTCATCGGCCCCAGCGGCTCGGGCAAGAGCACGTTTACGCGCAAGCACTTCCTGCCGACCGAAGTGCTCTCGTCGGACGTGTGCCGGGGGATGGTCTGCGACGACGACAACGACCAGGCCGTCACCAACGAGGCCTTCGAGATACTGCACTTCATCGCCCGGAATCTCCCCGCTACTTCGGACACAGCACGTCCGTTAGAATCGGAATAGCAGTTATGGCAATTCACGTACCGCCACTCAATGTGCCGGCCGGTTGCCGGTGCCGGCCCGAACGCCGAAGACTCGGCCTTACGCCGTGATGAACGAAGGAGGATGAATAGTGCACGGCATGTCGGACCGAATTCTCGGGTGGACGATGGTGGTGCTGGCTTCGTCGCTTGCCATGTCGCCGTGCATCCTCAATCAATACGCGGGCACCGACGTCGATCTGTTCTTGCGAGAATCGCCCTTCGCCCGAGTCGATGCCTCCGAGGCCGTCCGCCTCATCGTGACCGGCCAGGCCTATCCCGAACATGCCTACTATCCGTTCCTGCACCTCGCCTTTGGCGCTGACGTGCTTCTGCTCCGGGCCCAACCACACCTCGTCTTCCTCCTGAGCCTGGTCATCTACACGATCGCCGCCCTGCTCGTCTGGGAGATCATTCGGCATGTCCTCCGAAGACTCGATCAGGTGTCTCGTCCGGCCCAACTGGCGTCGGCCAGTCTCGCCGCCGGCATGTTTGCGGCGCATCCCGTCAACGTGGAAGTTGTTGCCTGGCTCGGCGGGCGCGATATTCTGTTGGCGGTCACGCTTGCTTTGGCAAGCCTGCTGATCTACCTGAGGGCCAACGAACGCTGGTGGGGCAACCTGTTTGCGACCGGCTTCTTCGGCCTGTCGGTCCTGTCAAGTGCCAATGCCGTAACAACGCCGCTGGTTCTCCTGGCCTATTACGGCGTTGTCTCCCGCGACGAGCTGCGCCGGCAGACGATACGCCTCCTCCCCATGGCAGTGATCATGGTCGTGGGAGCGATACTGCGGAGTTCCGCCGTCGCCACGCCGGTCGCCACAACCCTGCGCACCCCCTCGCTCTGGCTCGCACAACTGCCGGGAGGCCTTGAGGCACAGGTTCGCCACTTGTCCAAGCTGGCCTATCCCGCCGGCCTGTACTTCAATCCGGAGTTTCCCTTCCGCTGGGGTCCTGCGTCGATTCTCGGGTGCGTTCTTCTGATCGCTTCGAGTATCCTCGTCATCTGGTTCGCCCGGTCGAAGACCGTCGCGCGGAGGATTGCGGCGTTTGGAGTCGCCTGGTACTGGCTCGCCGTGCTCCCGACCTTTCTGCACAACTGGCCTGGCGGCGATCGACACCTGTACTTCGGGCTCGCCGGCCTGATGCTCGTGGTTGGATTGTTTGCCGCCTTGTCACTGACACGAATTGGTGCGCGAACTCACCGCATCGCATTCATCGCGGTCGGTGTTTTGGTGATCTTCCTCATGAGCTTCGTTTCGCGGGCTCAAGTTCGCACTTGGGACAGCGAGAATTACGAACGTCATTGGAACTGTTGCCGGTTTGACATCGATCGCGACGACTATGATCGGGCCTGTGCGTTGGTCGCTCAGGGCAACGACGCCATGGCCGTCGAAGCATTCGTCGGCGGTGCCGGGAATCCGGAAAAAGCGGCCGGAATATTGATCACTCAGGCCGTTGGGCTCTGTGCCCAGGGAAACCAGGAACGAAGCATCCTCTATTTCTACAAGTCGCTCGAACTGGCCCCCAACAACCAGGCGGCCTATCTCATGCTCGGCATGACACTGGCCCGCATCGGCCGCACTTCCGACGCAGTCGTCCAACTGAGCAGGGCTGTCGAATTGGCTCCCAACGATCGCCAACTCACACCGAAGATCCTCAGCGTCCTGGGGATGCTCTACGCATCGGCGGGTGAGGCAGGCCTCGCGGCAAGCCACCTCGAGCGGGCACTCGAACTCAATCCCAACCTGGCCGACGCTCGCCTGGCTTTGGGAGAGATCTGGTGCGTTCAGGGAAACCCTGACAAGGCCCGACAATCCTATCGCGAAGGGGCAGAACTGGCACGGAGACTCGGTGATCTAGACGCCATGGCAGCCTTCCAGAAGGAACTCGATTCCCTCGACGGACGGTCCCCGCTCAGCCCTCACGCGCCCCCGCAGGGCGACCATCGATGAGATTCACCGAGGTACATGACGAAATGCGAGAGACAGGATTTGAACCTGCACCCCTTTCGGGACTGGATCCCAAGGCTACGTAACGGCGTTGGGTCTGGGTCGCCTTCGCGTGGATGATGTGCTGCAAGTTCCTGCCAGTGTGTCGGATACAAGAGACTGACACGTGGTTTGAATTGTAACTGGACTCTTGCAAAGTCTCGATTGACGTTGGAAAATAGGAAGTTTGGGGTCTAATTCGGATGTTTTGACCGGACTCAGGAGGGCCGGTCGGTAGGACGAGACCAGGGAGGGTCGAACGATGCCGGCGATCGTGGAGTTTCCGCAAGTGGTTCGCGAGGCGGTGGAGCAGTTCAGGGATTTGTTTGGGTGCGACCCGCAGCGTCGGCATCTTGCGGAGTACCTCACGGGGGTGATGGTGGCCGCGAACAAGACGGTCACCGGCATTAACAGCGAGTTCGTTGAGACCACGGATCCGTCGTGTCTGAATCGGTTCCTGACGGAGGTGGAGTGGGACGAGAAAGCGTTGAACGAGCGGCGGTTGGAACTGTTCCAGCGCGATCCCGACGCGCGTTACAGCCAGCAGGGCGTGATCGCCATCGACGACACCTTGATTGATCACGACGGCAAGTTCATCAAGGATGTTGGCTGGTTCTGGGATCACGCTGAAGACCGGCACAAGATTGCGCACGATTACCTGTTCGTGAACTACGTTTGCACCAGCGGCAAGCATTATCCTCTGGAGTTCCGCCGCTTCAAGAAACGCGAGCAATGCGAAGCGACCGGCGAGACATTTCGAGACCACACGCAGTTGTTCTGCGAGCTGATCGATTGGGTCTGTGCCCGGGAAATTCCCGGCGATTTCACGTTCGACAGCTACTTCACGAATGCCGAGGACCTGAATCACATCCACTCCAAGAAAGACCGGGACGGACGCTCGCGGGCCTATGTCGGGGACCTGAAATTCAACCGTAAGGTCGAGTGGAAAGGGAAGGTGTGGCGGGCGGATGAGTTGGCAGCGTCGATTCCGCCGCAGGACCGCAAGGAGTTGCGTCGCGGTGATCAACGGCAATGGTGCTTCACCTGTACGTTGCACATCCCGAAGGTGAACCACATAGTACGCCTGGTGATCATCTGGAATCATCGCCGCGATGACAACACATCGCGGAAGATCCTGGTTACGAACCGAACAACTTGGGAGGTGTGTCGCGTGCTTCGTACTTATCGACATCGCTGGACAGGGACGGAGACCTATCATCGGGACGGCAAGCAGCAGCTTGGCATGGGAGACTGTCAGCTTCGCGACGGCCAGGGCCAGACCCGGCACATGTACCTGGTTGAACTTAACCGAATACTGCTGCATTACCAACACACACGAATGCACTGCTAGCAGTGCTGCCTATAAATGGCTGGTTTCAGGGCTGCTTCCGAATGTTCGGGATGTAACGGTTAAAAGGACTTG